>QWCY01001775.1_pt1 | contig 30566 bp, 23 predicted proteins | sample 1972631 | NCBI WGS metagenome assembly QWCY01 (sample SAMN09866696, study PRJNA288562) | Human gut metagenome isolate pre1_stool, whole genome shotgun sequencing... | isolation source: gut | host: Homo sapiens | place: USA: California
GGAAGAAATAAGCAGTCAAGATATACGTTGGAAACAACGTTTTCAGAATTACGAGAAGGCATTCAAACGTTTATCTCGTGCTATAGAAGTTGTGAAAGCTACCCCCGATGATGATTTGTTGCAATCCGGGCTCATTCAGACCTATGAGTACACATTTGAACTGGCATGGAAAACATTGAAGGATTATCTCACATTAGAAGGTTTTGAAGTGCGTTCCCCTCGTGAAACGATTCGTCAAGGCTTTCAGAGTGGATACATCATGAATGGCGAAGATTGGTTGCAGGCATTAGCAGACCGTAATTTGACTACTTATATTTATGATGATAAAATCATAGCCCGGGTGCTAAGTGATATCTTTGAACGCTATTTTTTTCTGCTTCAAGACTTTTATATTTCTTTTAAAGAAAAAGCCGATGAATGAGAGCCTGCATGTTTTTATGTTCCATTACGAAAAATGAGACATTTTCTTTTTTTAAGAAATGGTGATTATTTCAGTCATTCTTTGTATATTTGTGCCATTATCTACATAAAATTTTAATTTTGGAACAGGTACTGCTTATACTCGATTGGATCTTATACGTATTGTTTACAATAAACGTATTGTATTTATTGGTTTATAGTTTGGCATCGCTCCGGTGTAAGCCTGATAAGGCAGTATCTGCGAAAAAATGCAAACGATTTGCTTTATTGATAGCGGCATATAGAGAAGACGCTGTTATTATGGATACGGTGCAAGCTTGTCTGATGCAAAATTATCCAAGTGATAAGTATGATGTAGTTGTGATTTCCGATCATATGCAGTCTTCAACGAATGAGAAATTGCGTGCATTACCTATTAAGTTACTTCAAGTGGATTTTGAAAAAAGCACGAATACTAAATCTCTGAAAACTGCTCTTGAATATCTAGGGGAGAATTCATATGATGTTGCTTTGATTATCGATGCAGACAATATTATTAACTCTTCGTATCTTTCTGAGGTAAATAATGCGTTTGCAGATCCGAAAGTGCAAGTTGTACAGACTCATCGTGTAGCAAAGAATTTGAATACGGATATGGCTTATTTGGATGCCATTAGCGAGGAAATAAATAATTCAATATTCCGTCTGGGGCATGTCAATTTAGGAATGTCAGCAGCCCTGATAGGTTCCGGTATGGCTTTTGAGTATTCTTTATTCTATAAAGCGATGATGAGTAATACTTCAGTCGGAGGCTTCGACAGAGTTTTGGAAATGAAATTGCTTTATCATCGTATTTTCTTTCATTACTTGCCAGATACCTATGTGCTGGATGAAAAAATACAGAAGACTAAGAATTTCTATCAACAGAGAAGGCGTTGGTTGTCTGCGCAATACTATAGCTTCGGTGAGTTTGTTCATCATTTGCTTCCGGCTATCCGTGAACGGAAATGGGATTTTTGTGATAAGTTATTTCAGCAAGCTTCGTTCTCACGGGTCTTATTGTTAGGTTTTACTTTTATTTTTTCTGTGTGTTTTTCAATATGGTTTCCGATGTTAGCGTGTAAGTGGTGGGTGATATTCGGATTGTTGCTATTGGCATTAGTGGTTGCTATTCCTCGTCGTTTTTGGAAATGGCGTTTAGCCAAAGCAATATGCTTTGTCCCATATTCATTTCTATTGATGTTTTTTAATTTATTCCGACTGAAGGAAGCGAACAAAAAGTTTATTCATACAGCGCATGGAATAGAAGAATAAATGTTATTTAACGTAGATATCATGAATTATACTCCTGCTATTTCTGTTATTGTTCCCGTTTATAATGTTGAGAAGTATCTGTCTCAATGTATAGATAGTATTTTGTCGCAAACGTTTACAGACTTTGAACTGCTGCTTATAGATGATGGAACACCAGATCGTTCTGGTGAGATTTGTGATGAATATGCGGAGAAGGATGAGCGTATAAGGGTTTTTCACCAGAAGAATGGTGGGCTGAGTGTTGCTCGTAATAGGGGATTAATGGAGGCTAAAGGAAGACATGTTACTTTTGTGGATTCGGATGATTATGTAAAGCCTACATATATAGAAGATTTATATAGAGAACTGCCGCAGGGTATTGATGAAGGCGGTTTGATAATAGAAGGACTGGAAAAAATTTATCCTGATTTAAGTATTGCTGTTGTTCAAGTTCCAGAGATGGAAATATCCTTTTTTGATTATTACCTTTTAGTTACAGAATTAGCAAATAAATATGTTGCCTATATTGCAGGGAAGCTGTATAATTTAGAAATTATTCGTTCAAACAATATTTTGTTTATTCCTTTGGTTTCGGGGCTTGAGGATATGTTATTCATGCTGGACTATTGTTGGCATTCAAATTTTATAATAATCAAGAATATTAGTAATTATTGCTATCGTGTAGGATATTCTTCCGAAGCTTTATCTGTTCGTATTAATAGTTTTGAGCAGGAGCTATTAGCGTTTACGAACTATGCAAAACGTTTGACGAAATATCAATCTTACTATAAATTGTCAGATGCTGCAATGAAAAATTCTTGGAAATCATTAACTATATTTTGTCATAAAGTAATCCTGTCTTTATATCGTGGAAGTAGAAACTACTCTTATAAGGAAAGGTGCTTGCATTTGAGTAATTTTGTGAGTGAAAACAAAGATTATGTAAGGAGATGCTTTCATCCAGAATATAAAGTTGATAAGATCGGAAAGATTCTGTTATTAAAGAGTATGTATTTATCCTTTGATGTTTGGATGAGACTTTTGTGGAAAATACATTTTACTCGAATGTTTGGTGTTACACATAAAAGTAAATGAATGTAATATGGATATCAATTACTCAATTATTATCCCCCATAAGAATATTCCTGTATTACTACAGCGATGTTTAGACTCTATACCTTCAAGAGAGGATATAGAAATTATAGTTGTGGATGATAATAGTGCTTTTAATGAAGTTGGTTTTAATCATTTTCCCGGAACTGATCGGGAAGATGTAAAGGTGATATTCACAAAAGAAGGAAAAGGAGCAGGTTATGCCAGAAATTGTGGTTTAGAGTATGCGAAGGGTAAATGGCTGTTATTTGCTGATGCTGATGATTTTTTTCATTCCAACTTGTTACAAGCTATAGATAGATATGTAGATTCAAATTATGATATCGTTTTCTTTGATTCGGATAGTGTTGATTCTGATACGTTAGAAGCTTTACCCCCTCGTATTGCTCCTATTGTGGGACAAGATGAGGGTAGATTGAGGTATGGACGTCGAGAACCTACTGTAAAGCTAATATCTCGATTAATGGTTGAAAAATATCATATTCGCTATGAAGAAGTTCCGGCTTCAAATGATGTTATGTTTTCTGCTATTACGGGATATTATGCTAAGGCTATTACTGTCTCTCCAGAAGTCATATATTGCATAACTGTACGAAAGGACTCTTTATGGTATGGGATGAAATATGAACATTTATTGGTGCGTATTGAAGTTGCTTGCCGCTATAGTCGCTTTTTGCGCTATAAAAAGATACCGTCAAAATATAGAATATATGCTTATGACTTTGTCTGTAGAAGCCGTGTTTATGGTTTCAAGGCTTATTTGAAAGCATTCTTTTTGTATCTTCGTCAGGAACATGTATGTTATATATATGAAGACTTTAGTAATTTGTTGAGAGCAAAGTTGCATAAAAAGTGAGTGTGATGGAATCTCGTGTAAAAAAAAGTGTTCAAAATGCTAAGGTGAATGTACTTTTCTACTTTGTAACCTTAGCTATTTCATTTTTTTCTAGAAAAATTTTTCTGGATACATTGGGAGCTGATTTTGTCGGATTAACGGGGACTTTGCAAAATCTATTAGGATTCCTTAATTTGGCAGAATTGGGAATCGGTACTTCTATTGGTTATGTACTTTATAGGCCTTTGTTTGAAAAGGACCAAAAGAAGATTAGGGATGTTATTTCTGTTTTAGGTTATCTTTATCGGAATGTTGGTATTATTATATTAGGTGGAGGAGTTCTTCTTGCTTGCTTTTTGCCACTTATATTCAGAAAAACGATATTTGATCTTAGTGTAATCTATTATGCCTATTTTGCATTTCTTGCTTCTTCTTTAATCACCTACTTTATTAATTATCGCCAAACTTTATTAGGAGCCGATCAACGAAACTATGTTGTAACAGCTTATTTTCAGACAGCCAATATTGTAAAGACACTGATACAGATTGCTCTTGTGTGGTATATTGGAAGCTTTTATTTGTGGATAACGATTGAGTTACTGTTCGGAATTATTTATTCTTTCATATTAAATTGGAAGATTAATCAAGTGTATCCATGGCTGAAATGTAGTGTCGGGGAAGGAAAGGCTAAATATTCGGAGAATAAGATTATTATCCAGAAAGCGCGTCAACTCTTTGTGCATTTATTGGCTGGTACCGGTCGTTCACAATTGCTTCCGTTTTTGATTTATGCATTTACTTCATTGAAATTGGTAGCATATTATGGGAACTATATGTTATTGATAACTAAAATAAATCTTCTCGTTAACAATTTCTTGGGAAGTACAAGTGCTGGTGTCGGAAATTTAATAGCGGAAGGCGATGATGAAAAAATACAACGTGTGTTTTGGGAATTGAGTGCATTGCGGTTTATGATAGCCGGTTTTCTTACATATTCATTATATCATTTGGTGGAGCCGTTTATTACTATTTGGTTAGGTGAAGAGTATATTTTGCAACATTCTATATTGGTAATAATTTTATGTAATTTCTTTGTCAATCAGTTTAGAGGAACCAATGACCAATTTATCAATGGTTATGGTTTATTCCAAGATACATGGGCGCCTATTGCTACACTAACTATTACAATAGTAGCGGCATTAGTTGGTGGTAGTTTATGGGGATTACCGGGGGTTTTATTGGGGGATATTGCAAGCTCTTTGACCATTATTAGCATTTGGAAGCCCTATTTCCTTTATAAGGAAGGGTTTAAAAAGTCTGTTAGTGGATATTGGAAAAATATTTTTTGCTATATGACTTTATTTTTGTTATCGTGGGCAGTAGTAGATGGCATACTTCATTTTATGCCGTTATTTGATCCACGAAGTGGCTATATATCTTTAATAGGGTATGCATTTTATTCTTCTTTACTTTTTCTCATTATTTTTCTTTTACTTTTTTATTATTTCGCTGAAGGAACACATGAATTAGTTAGGCGTTTTATAGAGCGTTTTCATAGATAAATGAGAAAGAGAGGTGTCACCACCCCTCTTCCCTCACCTTGAAGCACGGACACTCTTTCGTCCACTCCATCGGCTCCACCTCGCCATTTCCATTTATATCCGGACTCAAATCTCGATGTCCTACAACTTTTGCTTCCGGATAATCCATCTTCAAAGCCCGTACCAGTACCCGTAGTGAATGTTTCTGCCATTCCGTCCGCGTATCCTTCGCCAACCCGTGGCAATCCAGACCACCCTCATAACAAATTCCGATAGAATTTGCATTGTGTCCACGCGCGTGGGCACCGATCCTCTCGACCGGGCGTGTGGACTTGATATCACCGTTACGGCGAACGTAGAAGTGATAGCCTATGCCATCAAAACCGCGAAGGCGGTGAGCGGTTTCCAAATCCTGTTCGGTAAAGGGGCGGTCCTCGCGCGTGGCGCTGCAATGGATCACAATTAAATCGATCCTTCTCACAGGCTCATCGCATTTGCGCTAAAAGCGCCGATTACGGCCGAAGCCAATGCGATGATTACCTTCAAAATCTTGTCCCAAGTCGTTTTTTTCATAAAGATTAAGAGATTAGTGATTAATGTTTAGTGTTTATCCCAGCGGATTCTCATCCAAACCTCCGCCGCCACTGCCGCCGGAAGAAGAGCCGCCGCCGGTGGATGGCTTGTCGTCTTCCGTCACCAGTTCGAAGACGAGGTTGTTAGGCCCTCCCTTGGTGGTGGCAATGCTGTCGTTTGCCAGCCGCAAGGTATTTGCCACCTTGAAGCGGATATTAACACGTTCGATATTCTTCACCGTACAGTCCTTTGCCACTTCGGTGGCACGGCATTTAAAGGTGGTGTGAAAAATTCCGAAACCATCCAGACGGACACTGTTGCCGTCGGTCAGGGTCTGGCGCATCTGGCGGACGATGGCCTTGCCTACGTGTTCCACATCTTCGGCCGACATTCCTCCTAAGGCCTCGATATCTTGCGCGATACGTGCAAGGTTGAACATTTTAGCGTCTTTCGCCACGCGTTTCAGGGTGAAGACCATCGGGGAAGTTTTGTCTCCGATTTTTTTGTGGCGCTGTGTGCGCACTACTAAAGCATTTGACATAATTTTGTAAAAAATTAAGTTTGATGAATAATAATTTGTTGAAACAAAGATACGGCAGGCGGACGGCGCGGCGAGAGGTTCTATGAGGTTTCGTGAGGTTCCGTGAGGATAAATGAGGTTAACGGAGGTTATGTGAGGTTCCGTGAGGTTCGCGGAGAATAAATGTAGGAAACAATTCGCCAATCTGTTGTAAAATTCCTACCTTTGCTCATATATAGTAAAAACGAATCATGAAAACAGTATGAAATATCCTATCGGAATACAGACATTCAGCGATCTCCGTGAAGACGGTTATGTGTACGTGGACAAGACGGCTCTTGTCCACCAGATGGTGACCAGCGGGAAAGTTTATTTCTTCAGCCGCCCGCGGCGCTTTGGCAAGAGCCTGCTGATTTCTACACTCGAATCCTATTTCCGGGGCCGGAAAGAACTCTTTGAAGGGCTGGCGATGGAAAAACTGGAGAAAGACTGGTATGAGTATCCGGTGTTCCATATCGACTTCAATGGCGACAACTTCGCCAAGGAAGGTGTGTTGGAAGCCAAAATAGAAGGATTTATAGCACAAGCTGAACAGATTTACGGCAAAAATCAGGTTCTGACCACGGTGGGCGACCGTTTTGAGGAAGTGCTCCGTCGTGCCGGTGAAAAGTATGGTCGCCGTGCCGTGGTGCTGGTGGATGAATACGACAAACCGATTCTGGATGTGCTTGATACTCCTATGGAAGACAAGAACCGGGACACGCTGAAAGCTTTCTATTCCACCTTCAAGAGTGCCGACAGATATTTGCAGTTCGTGTTGCTGACGGGTGTCACCAAGTTCTCGCAGGTTAGTGTGTTCAGCGGTTTCAACCAACCTAAGGATATCAGCATGGACGATCGTTACCAGGCACTTTGTGGCATTACCCAGGAAGAACTGGAACAGTATTTCGCCGATCCTATTGCTGTGCTGGCTGCACAGGAAGGGTGCACTTCCGATGAAATGAAGCTCAGTCTGAAAGCCCAGTATGATGGTTATCATTTCAGTGAAAGGATGGTTGACATTTACAACCCCTTCAGTATATTGAATGCATTTGATTCTTTGAAGCTCCGCGACTACTGGTTTGCCACCGGCACTCCAACCTACCTGATGCGTCTGCTTCAGCACAATCACGAGCAGATGAACGACCTTACGGGCAAATATTATGACGCTTCCCTTTTTGCCGACTATAAAGCTGATGTAGAACAACCTCTGCCCATGATTTACCAAAGTGGATATCTTACCATTAAAGATTACGACCGTTTCACCTCTTCCTATTTGTTGGATTTCCCCAACAACGAGGTGCGGAGGGGCTTTCTTTCCCTGATTGCTACGGGCTACTTCAAGACGCAGCCTACACAGGTGATGGGGTGGTTGGCACAAGCCATGCGCGATTTGCACCTTGGCAAAACTTCGGCCTTCCGTGATTCGCTCACCGCTTTCCTGGCAAGTATCCCCTACGATTCGCATCCCGGTCTCCGTTCGATGGATCTGATGGAGAAGCATTTCCAATATACCTTCTATCTGCTTGTCCGCCTGATGGGCGTTTACAGTCGGCTGCTCATAGAGAAAGCATATAGCCAGGGGCGTGTGGATTGCATTTTGGAGACGCAGGATTATGTCTATATCTTTGAGTTCAAGCTGGATGGTACCGCCGATGACGCCCTTCGCCAGATAGAGGAAAAGGGGTATGCAAAGCCCTATGCGGACGATAAACGTTGCGTGAAGCAGATCGGTGTCGTATTTTCTTCGGAGACGCGCACGGTGTCGGACTGGAAAGAAAAAGGGGAGCTCTAAGGCTCCCCGAAAACATTGACTATGGCTTGCACCTGGGCGGGAGTGTAGTTCCTGCCTGTGCGGCTCATTCCCATTTCCAGCAGGCGTTGTTCCAGTCCGGGCGCTTTGCGTATCCAGGTGTTGAAGCGGTTGACGGCTGCCTGTTGAGACACTCCGTGAATGTAACACATAGCCAGTTCGCCTTTCCCGTAGCTGCGTATCAGGAAGCAGATTTCTAAGATAGAATCTTCAGTTTTCATCATACTTGAATTTGAATGAATTGTACATCTTATTGAGTTGTTTTTTCTTTTACAAATGTACTGAATATTAATCAAATAAACAATTCTCCTCTGTAATATTTTTCAACCAATTTTCATTGTCGAACACCGTGTTCACCGGTCCCGGTTTGTCACCGTCGGGACGGTGCACGATATCCTCCTCGCAGGGCCAGTAACGCCCGTTGATGCGGTTGTAGACGAACTTGGCGCAGGTGTTGGCGCTGCCCAGATGCTTAAACCTCACTTTGTCGATGTAGATGGTAACGATTTCTTTCCCGTCATTCCGGTCTACGGTAAAGCAGAAGTCGGCCATATTGCCGAAGTTGGCGGAACCGTTGATGTCATTCATCTCCACCCGCCGCAGTTCGCCGTTGGTGGTGTTGCGGTTCACCTTGCGCGGATGCGCCACGAGGATGACGAGGCACTTGTGTTGCAGGGCGAAGCGGCTCAGCTTGTTCAGCAGCGAGGTGATGTATTGCAGTTCCGTTTGTCCCGGTTCCAGCTGCTGGTCGATGCGGTTCAGCGGGTCGACGACAAGGATGCGCACCCCGCGGCGGCGCACCAGTTGGCGGGCCTTCTCAAGAATGCAGTCCACGGTATAGCTTCCCGAGTCCGGCAAGATGTGCGTCACGTTGTCCGTCAGCCAGCGCGTCGTCCGGTTGTAGAGGGCTTCCGTCATGCCCGGTCCGGGGCGGAAGGGGTGTCCGGTCAGCTTTTCGGCGAGCTTGGCCAGATGGTATTCCATCGGCATGTTTTCGGGACTGAAGAAGCCGATTTTCCATTCGTGGCGCAGGCAGAGGCGCAGGACGAGTTCGTCGATGAATTCCGATTTTCCCTCGCCGGTGCGTCCCGTCCACACCGCGAGGCGCCCCGTCTCAAAGGTGCAGTTTTCGTCCAGGTTGTCCCAGCCCGTTTCAGCGCCCCGTTGCAGGCCGTTTTCGAAGAGCGTGCGGAGGGGCTCCTGACGGTCTTCGGCGGTAAAGACACCCTCCAGCGGGATTTCTTCGGCCTGTTCCAGCGTAATGAGCAGACTTTCCGCACCATACTTTATCAGGTGCTCGTTGGCGTCTTTACATTCGGGGCCGAAGTGCACCAGGCGGCAACGGTCCGATCCGAGGCGCCGCACCAGTTCTTGGCTCAGTAACCGTCCGGAGCTGTCCTCGTCGACAGCGATGTAGATGAGCTTCTTGGGTTCGAAGTGGCTTTCTACGAAGCGATCCATCCAGTTGAGGTTGCTTTGCGCGCCGGCGGGCACGGAGATGACATCCTTCCGGCCGACGGTCATGAAGGCGGCGGCATCGAATTCGCCTTCGGTGATGATGCATTCCGGGGTGTCCAGTATGGCGTCGATGTTGTAGGGGATAAGCTCGGCACCCTTCACCATCATGAAGTGCTTCCGGCCGCTGCGATACTTGGTGTTGATGAGCGTGCCTCCTTCGAAGTAGTTGAAGCAGAGACAGTTCTCCTCTTCGCAGCTTTCGGGTAGCCTCACCCGTTCTTCGGTGATGTGCAGGTCGGCCAGCAGGCGTTGCGCCAGGCAGCGTTCCTGCGTCCAGTATTGCTCCAGCTTCTCGCTGAGGGTCGTGCGCTTGGGGTCGAAGACGGGGCGGCGGAAGTGGGAGGGGAGCTTGCGGGCACGATTGTAATTCTCTTTTCGCTGCTGGCGTTCCCGTTCTTCGGCATCGTCGGGCACGTAGAGCTTGTAGCCGCAGTGGTGGCAGTAGCACACGCCCTTGTCCAGGTCGATGGAGAGGGATTTGTTGCCTTTGTGTCCGCGGGTGTCGTTGCACTGGGGGCAGATGGTCTTGACTTTTCCGCTGGTGCGGCCATGGGTGTCGATGCCGTGCTGATGGAAATTTCTCATTTTTTGTTGAATTGTTTGAATTTATTTTTGGAAAATTGTTTGCGGACTTCATTTGTGAAGTCGTCTGCGAAATCGTTTGGAAATGCCACACTTCAGCGTCTCGAATGCCACACTTCGTGGGGGCGAATGCCACACTTGGATGGGTGTGAGGTGTGGCATTTGCCTTGCTCAGGTGTGGCATTTGCCTTGCCCGGATGTGGCGTTTGCCTTGCCCGGATGTGGCATTTGCTTTGCCCGGTGTGAATTTACGATCTCCATGAATTCGTGGTTTCATTCCAGAAAGCGGCGTTGTCCGGCCGGGGTGGGGCATTGTCGGGGATGAGACAACCCAGGTAGCTGCGTCGGCCGTCGATGCGCTGTTCGTAGCGGTAAGGGTCGGGCGGAGCGGCGGACTGTTGCTTGGCGTCGAGTGCCAGGAGGGTTGCGTACAGGGCTTGCGAAGTGTGCTGTCCGGGATTTGTGAAATTCACGAAATAGCGGCGTACATCGCTTTCGCTCAACAAGTTGTGCCATTTGTCGTAGACTTCGATATGCTTCTTGAAGCAGTCCACGGCCGCCTCGATGTGTCGCATCAGCAGCTCTCCGTAGCCGCTGTGTATGCAGGCTGCTTCCAGCCAGGGTGTTCTCACGGCCAGTCCGTCCACTACTTCCTGCCAGGGACGTATGGGGCGCAGCGGTGTTTCCGGTCGGCCGAAGTCATCGCAGACGGTGAGTGAAGCCTGACTTCCGGCGGAAGCGTCCCGATAGTTTGCAGGAGGATTGATATCGACATCATTAGCAGCAGTTTCTTCTTCTTTTGCTGATGATGTTATTATATCTTTTATATTCTCTTTAAATACTTCACGGTTTGTTTCTTTATCGGTGCTGGTTTTTAGCGAGTTAGCTTGTTTTTCGTTCGGATTTTCCGTTTTTTCCTCTGCTGTTTTTGGCTGTTTTTCGTCGTTTTTTGCATCAGCAACGGTATTTGCTCTATCATTTTTTGCCGTTTTTTTCTCCTTCTTTTTTGCCGGATTCAGTTCTTCGGGACTGAAGGATCCGTCTTCTTCGAGTGCGAAAAGTTGGAAATTGCGGATGATTTTCTCTATGTAGGTAATCGACAACTTTTTGCTCGTGGAAGAGCGCAGATATTTCAGTTGTGCTCTGGTATCGGGTAGCATGGATAATTTTTCGACGATGATCCAGTAGGTTCCTATTCCTCTGGGTCCTTCCTCGTCGAACAGGTTTTGCATTCGGGGGTCGTGCATGGCCATGAGCTGGTGCTGTAGATAAAAGTTTCTTTTCATTCTGAGTTGTTTTTATTAGTTGATTGTTCGTGGGAAAAGGTTGCGCAAAGCGGAGTTGCTTGGTGTGGCGACAGCGTTTTTTCGTAGCGTTTTTCTCTTAGCGACAGCAAAGATAAGCTATGCGTTATTGTAAAATGGCTTGATTTGGTACGCTTGAGGGCATTGATAAGCTCTGATATACAGTGAAATATGGATTATGTAGAGTCGAAAAACGTACTTGTGTTAATAAAATGCAAAATGAAGTTTTTTCTTTCAACGTAATACAGTATATAGGGAGGTGCCTATGCTCCGCTGCCCCGCAAGTATGATAACTCACGGGGGATATATGGCCGTACGGCATTGTAGTGCAATTGGACGGTTTGGAAAATCGGGAGAATGAAAGATATCTGATCTTTACTTTTACGAGGGATGTTTTTTATTCATCTCCTTTTCCATCCTCTCAATTTTATTTTTAATGGGGGATAATTCCTTCATTTCCCGGAAACTTACATCTGTGTTTCTCTTGAATAGTTCCTTGAGATAGAGTTTCAAAATTTGGCAGATTACCAGCCTTTGGGTCGTGTACTTGGTGGTTCCGTTGAAATTCCAGGTTGCTCCATCTTCTATTTTAATAGTAAGTTTGAAATTTTTTCCATGATTATTTGCTTAAAAAAACTGCGAAAGTAAAAAAAAGTTTGGAAAGATGACACCAACGGGAAAGAATATTGAATGTCTTTTTGTGAATAGTGTATTTTTATCTTTGCCATAAATGAGTAGTAAAAAGAACTTGTCTATAGAGACTTTGCGAGGCATTGCTATCTTATTGGTAATGATAGGTCACGTCATTGGTTCTGTGCCTGATGGAAGAATGAAGACTTATTTAAGATACTTTACATTTATAGAAAGAGGAAACATAAGGTGGTTTATTTATGTTCATTTTACTGCCCTGTCAACTTGGCTATGGCTTTTCCCCATTTTTTATTCTTGTTCTTGATTATCCATTTATATATCCATGAAAAAAGATAGATAGCATATGAAGCACCGAATAGGTGGTGAAAGAACTTCCAATTATGAGTTATGTACAATTGGCTTAAAGAGATGCTCATTAGTATTCCATTGAAGGCTGTTAATACATCTTTACCCTTGAAGAATGGTAAATATAAAAATATAATAGACAATATAAATGTAATTATCCAATAACTCCACTTATATTTAGCGAACTAACTTCACTTAAGGAATTAAATATATGTAATAATAATAGCATGCATAGTATAGACCAAGCGGGTATTTTCCACTTAATATATTTCATAATGCGTTTTCCATAAACGACAATCATAAAAATAAGGAATAAAGTTGGAAGAAACCAAAAGTAAATGATGATATTACTCCAGGGGTAAAGCAACATTTTTCCATAGTACGTAAATGATAAATCAATTGGACTTGAAGAAAACTTATTTAACAACATTTTTAGAATAAATGCCCAGCTGCTTATCACAAAATAAGGTGTCAATAGGCATTCTATTTTTTTTGTGATGAATCCTCCCTGTCTGTAGAGTGGTATTTCTGTTAATTGGTTACCTCTTATACTCATAGTATACTTTAATAAGTACCCGGAGATAAACATGAATAAAGGCATATGAAAAGAATATATCCACGTATGAATTGGATTATCTGGACATCCATAAAAAGAATGTCCAACTACAACAAGCAATATGCCAAATGCTTGTAAAAAAGAAATTATTGAGTTTTCTAATTAGGGGTTATTGCTTTGATGAAGTAAGTCCATTAAAAGTGCCACGGATGACAGCTATTGATAATTGAACCTTACCATTCAACAAATAAATGATTGCTTTCTTGGGGGCAGCAATGAAAGCTATGTACAAGCAAGATAGAATTTTATCATATTTCATTGTATTTCGACGGGCATACAGAATGCGTGCACGGGAGAGATAGAATTCTCTTAAGGGAGTTCCCTTTTTGGCTGTCATACTTTCTTTATGATAAACTACGGCTGATGGTTCGTACCATAACTTATATCCGGTACGCTTTAGTTGTGCCGACCAGTCAAATTCTTCGTAAAACAAAAAATAGATTTCTGTCATAGGACCTACCTGTTGCAGGGCATCACGACTTACCATCATAGCAGCACCATGTAGAGAGGCGGTTTCGCATGCTATGTGGTAAATGAGTTGATCCTTCTCATTGAAGCCTATGGCCGCATTGCGCAATGTGATGTGGGAAAATGGGGTAAAACCGGCATATTGCAATGTGTCGGGTGCATAGCTATATTTCAGCATAGGGGAGACACCTCCATTTTTCGGATCTGCTTTCAAACGATGGACGAGAGTTTCCAGTATCGGGCCTTTGATAATTGTATCGTTGTTGAGGAAAAATAGGTAGCTGCCTTCGGCAACTTTTAATCCTGCATTGTTACCTCCGGCAAATCCAGTATTGGTATTTTGTACGACTTTTACTTCGGGGTGGCGTAGCTTGATTTCGTCAGCTTCGGGATTCCGGGAGCCGTTGTCCACTACAATGATTTCATAGGGATATGTTTCGTTCTTGCGAAATGAGTCTATCAGTTCGCAAGTGTCGGTAAGGCCGTTGTAGTTGACGGTGATGATGGAGACCATACTTGTAATTATTTTCTTTTCAGCCAAAAGACTGCCCAATTTCTGAAAGTGACATATTTACTGAAAGACAAACGTCGGAAGCGACAGGCAGTTTCTATTTTCTCAAGAAAGCTCATCCTGTGTCCTGCCCAAATTACATCATTTAGGGTTTGGGTCAGGTATTTGTTGATGACGGATGTCCATTCAGGATGCTGCTGTTGTAATTTCTGTATTTCAGTGCATACAGTAGTGTAACCTTCAATATTTCGTATACTAAAACACCGGGTCATGATGGAGCCGGTTCGTATTCTTCTTTTAAAGAACGGTTCTGGGATATATTGAGTGCGTTCTGCATTCAGATAAATTTGTATAGCAAAAGGGTGATCTTCATGGATAATACCTGGAGGGAAACTTATGAAAAAACGATTCAGAAAGTGGCGATTGACTAAACATAGACAAACAGAAGGTAGAAACAAACTGTTGTCAAGTTCATAATTAAGTAAGTCTATTCCTTTTTGTATTTTTTCATTAAGTCTATTTTTTCTACTATAATTGGGAATATTACTGTTGTTTGAGGACTCAATTATTGGTTCTGCATCAAAGAACACAAAGTCTAAATGAGCCTTTTCACAAATATCATAACAGGTTTGTAGAGTTCTGGTGTCTAACTTATCATCACTGTCCATAAAATATATATATTTTCCTGTAGCATATTTCATGGCTTGGTTACGTGCAACGGATAGTCCTTGGTTAGGCTGTACATAATATTGTATTCGTGAATCTTGTATAGCATATTCCTTAATGATATTCATACTATCATCTGTAGAACCGTCATTGAGCAGAATAATTTCCAATTCTTTTAAGGTCTGATTACAAATGCTACCTATGGTTTCACGTAAATAAACAGCTGTATTATATATAGGGATTATAACGGATATTTTGGGTTGATAATCTGACATTTTATTAAAATTTAGAATTTATAGATTTCACTTCTTCATATACTTTTCTCATTTGTTCTTGCCAGGATAAATGGCGAATAGATGCCCTAATATTACTCGGTGATATTGTGAGGGAGCGATAAAAACTAATCAGTAGTGAGATATTTATAGGGCTTTCATCTGCTGGGACTTTCATGACATAGGGCATTTGATCAAAGTCCTCATCTATTTCAGAATACATAAATGCAAACCCTCGCGCTGCATATTCTCTGTTTTTCAAGGTTTTAATGTTATATATACCACTCCGATGGCGTCCTAAGCTTCCGATTGCAAAGTCTGCACGATTGAAAAGTTCGTTTAATTCTTTTCCATGTTTGGCTCCGTACAAGGTGACGTAGGGGGTTAAGCCGTATTCTTTGATTGGAGTCAGAATTTCATTCTGTTCACGTTTTCCGCTCATATTACCTACAATATGAAAATAGACTTTATACTCCGGATTGCTATTGTAATATGCTCCTAAGCCTTTTATCAGACGATCAAAACCATGCCAGAAGTGTATCTCGGCGACGCCTATCAGGTGAAGCTCGTTATTAATGTTCTTTGTGCTGTTTCGTAAAGGAATATGGTTGAAGTCTATACCATTGGAGAGGCGAATTGTACGCTTCCCGAAGATTTCTGTGTCATTAGAATATGTAATGATGGCATCTATGTATTTACAAAACGTATGTCGGAATAACTTATCTGTATATAACTCTATTTTTTCTTTAACGGAAAAATACTCTTGGTCGTATGGATATGTCGGTATTTCTAAAAAAATCTTCACTCCATGCTTTTTCAGGGTCTTTACAAAATGTATTGTAAAGGGGTTGGCATTGTGGTAGGAGCGGATATAAACAAATGGAATGTTTTCTTTTATGATATAGCGTGTTATAGCACGGAATGATATTCTTTTCTTTAATTTAGCAATTATTCCTTTGCCAAGATCATCTAACACTCCATCATCAATCATCCACTGCCTTTTGCCATCAGACATTACTTCATAATAGCAGGTACGGACATCCATCCCGCATTCTTCAAAAGCTGATATCTGATATCTAATTTTTTTGCTAATTCCGTTGTACTCCTGAAAACCGTAAAAGACAAGAAAAAGAGCTTTCATACATATAGGAATTTTAAGGTTGTAGTGACTGGTATAATTTTATCAATTTGTCGGCTGTCTCTCTCCATGAAAATAAGTTTGCTCGTGTCAGTCCATATTCCTTTTGTTTTTGATATAACTCGTTATCTGTTTCCAAACGCAATATGGCCTCTGATATTTCTTCTGCTTTATAGGGATTGACAGTTAACGCATCTGGTCCGGCTACTTCGGGCATGGCTGATGTATCACCGATAATAATCGGCGTTCCGCACGCCATTGCTTCAATCATGGGTATGCCGAAACTCTCACGGAGTGAGGGGTAAAGAAACACGAAGGCTGCATTATATAATGTTGCCAAATCTTTATTGGATATATACCCGGGATAATACAAGTGTGACTTCACTTTTGTGATGCCCTCTTGCTGTAACAGATTGTTAATGTATTCTTCTTTAAGATCGGCTATCAGCAAAGGACGTTTCACTGATGAACGTTCTAAATAAAGGTTGTATGCTTTTAGCACACGTGCTGCATTCTTTTTGGGGTCAGTGTTCCCTAAAAAAAACAGAAATTCTTTTTGAGGAATATACTTCTGCACAACGTTCATGTCTATATCGGATTGCTGATGGAAATGAGTACTGTACCCATTATAGATGTATGTGATTCGTTCGGATGGGATAGTCAGAGCGTGGCGGATACGATCACATTCAAATTGTGATACTGTAATGATCTTCTTGCACATCTTTAGGATGCGGGGGACGACCAGGCGTCGATAATGCCAGCCCATTTCTTGATAAAGAGACGGGCTGCGATGTTGTCGGGGTTCCAGATATATGATATCATGGAGTGTCAGAACGAGAGGAACCGAACAGTGCAAAGGGGCTGTATTCGAGGTGCAATGCAATAAATCCACTCCTAAACGCTTTACTGCTCTTGGGAGAGCTATTTGTTCCCAAAGCGGATAGGAGAGACTTTTTAGTTCAATGATAGAAAGATTGGATGACTCTTCCAAACACCTATCTTCACCCGGAGCAACGATAACAAAGTATTGATTATCATCATTCCTTTTTTGTAATTCACGAATAGTTTCTAAAGCAACGAAATCCATTCCATGTTTGTTAGGGCGAAAAATGCGTTGAGCTTCAATAGCTATTTTCATGATTATTTAGTCTGTTTTACTTTCTGATTTCTTTTTCTGCTTTTACCTTTACTAAATAGTCTTGTAATATGGCTAAATACAGATGTAAAGACTAATATAGGAAGTGCCCAAATTGCTTTCCAAAAACGCTTGTTTACTTCACCTTCAGGTAGAGCCATTAAAAATGTAATGCCAATGACAGCAAGCAAAACATACCATTTGAAGCTAAGAGTCCAATCAAGTAATGTTACGCCAACAGCGCATAGTGTGATAAGGGCAATCAACAGGAAACGCGATGGCATAATCCACTGAAATAATTTAAGGGCATAATCCCATTCACCTCTTAATAAAGTTAAAGGCATTTTTCTTAATGCAAAAATTGTACTACTATATTGTGAACGTAACCAACCAATACGTTGTGCCTCATAACCATTGGCACTTTCTTCTTTTTTACTATAACATACCACCTCCTCTAAATACTCAGTAAATATATTCTGTTGTAATAAAGCAGTTTCCATTGCCTTACTTAAATCTGCCCCTTTTAAAGTTGGTGCTATTTCATGAAACATCTGAAAATCAAATGCCATAGCTGATCCAATTAGTGCTGATGAAAAGCCCATTCGAGTGTGTGCTTTACGAAATATATTATTATTAATTTCCTCACTTGTAGCGTTGAGTACTGCAATGCTAGTTGTCAGATTTTCGGTCATACGGTGTGCCTGTATAGCGTCACAACCAGAATAATATGCATTGTTAAAAAGATTTAGGGCACTAGGTACAATACGATTATCCGAATTAAAAATGACTACCATATCATACTCTTTTGGAGAATAACGTTCCATAACTTGTTGAATGGCATATACTTTTGTGCATTGTTCTTTATCCGGTACGACAATATTAACCGGCATCTGTAACAAGGTTACAAGATCTTCTTCCGGTAATTGAGTCGCAGCGACTGCAATATCATATTTTTCACGTGGATATAATTGTGTATCAAGGAAATGATTAATGGCATTGATGACTTCTTTACCATTACGCAGCACTGTAAATAATACGAGGAAACGTTGCTGCACTTGTGCTTGAGGATACGGGTTCTTGTACCTTCCTAATGAAAAGATGGCACAAATCAACAAATAGGCAACTGGAATTGCCATAATTAAAAATAAGATAGAATCTGCAATTTGCAGAGCATTGTTACTCTCATCCATCCACCAATCTGGATTGAATATAGAAAATATATCAAAATTCATACATCTATACTTTTTGTTTTATTGATACTACTGTTTATATTTTTTTTGTTTTTTACTAAATTCTCATCAATATATCGTCCGTTTTGTAATATTGCAAGAAATATTATTATTAGAATAGCTGAAGGAAATTGAGTGAAGAATGCATTACCATATGCACTAACCATCATTCCAAATATGCCACATGCTATTGCTGTGAGTAAACCTTGTAGCTCTTTATTTTTTATTTTAAACATAATAAGATAACACCCCCATACCAAACTACTGATATATATGCCTAAATAAAGTATAATTCCGATAATGCCTGTTTCTGTCCAAATTTTCACATAAGTAGAATCATTAGGGATTTGGGTTGTTAATCGAATAGCATATTTACGTGCTTCGACACCTCCTAATCCTAGTCCTTCCCCAAAGGGTTTGTATTTCATATATTCAGCCAGTTGTTTTTGATTTTCCATTCGCACATTAAAGGAGGCATCTTTTGAGGGACGGAAAGCTGTACGCATACGGCTAATCATCTGATGGCTTTCTCCTATGTATGTGTGGGCAAAAAATACATAAATGCAAATTCCTAATATTCCTGAGAAAAACATCAGTTTGATATTTTTACTTATGAGAGAGAATAGTAGCAAACCACCTAATGGTACAAATACAGCTCCTCGTGTACCGGACATAAACATGGCATATGTACTTGACAATGCAACAAAGAAATAATATATCTTAAGATTTCTATTACGAGTAAAAATGGTCATTATTGTACATATAGTTGCTATAAATCCCATATTAGAACCAAAATTACCAGCATCACTGAAAATCGAAAAATATCGAATCCCTTGTGGCAATAAATGGGTTTTATATGCTTCGCTTTCCATAAGCCAAGTCATTTCTGTATCGTCAAATCCGATATATCTTTGTACTAGTGTTTTAACGACAGCTATTAATGAGAAAATGGATAACATAATTAATAGACGATGTACTTGCTTGTATGAGGTTACAAGAAGTACAGTCAACAAAGAAACTAATAGTGTATTATAGATAAGATTTCTAGAAAATATCCATGCTTCTGTAACAGCAGATGGATTAGCAACTTCTGCAGCTGTATATACAGCCCATATGGCACCACCTATTGTTAATAAATTAAAAGCCCGTTTCCATGGAATATTATTGTATATTACAGAATTAATAATTATAATAATTAAGGCCATCCACCAAAGTATATCAGACCATACACTTAGTCCGCTACCTTCACTATAACGATACCATGGCATAAAGAAATAATTAAATGCAAAAAGAATGTAAATGCATATGGCAGGTTTTCGTATACTTAATATAAGCAATAATATAAGCAATAAGATAAAAAAAGGAATTAAACAAATAGTGAAGAAGTTTATCATGGAACTATGCATTACATAATAAACTATACATGCTAAACCTATTGGCAATAATACCATAGTAACAGCTTGAGGAGATATACGTTGACCTGCTATCATTTATTTTACTGCTGCTTTTTTTGCTGTTAATCCTAATTGTGCTAAACGGCTCACAAGAGAATGAAGCGGAGTTTGCGGAGGTAGTTCACCTGTAAAGCTCTCTACCACTTCACGATCAGCATTATTCAAATATAGGAATAGTGGGGTATTACCTAAGCCCTCCTTTAAGGATTTCAACCGTGCATCATCGTCTTTGCCCCATAGTCGGCATGCATTTGCAATGAGTAAATTGAAATCAGACTTTTGTAATACGGGCAAGGGAATACTAGCTGTACTTATAGCTGGGTATTCGATCAAAATGATATCAGGTATTTGCTCTGCATCATTTAGTTGCCAAAACTCAGAAAGTTCTTGTGCTTGTACGTATTGTTTGTTGTTTGTTTCAAAATCAACATTATATTCAACTTTACGCACGCGAATTCCTTCTGTTTCCCAGTAATTCACAAAATACTGAGAAAGGAATGATTTACCTTCACGCGATTCCATACTCAATAAATTAATAATTGTAGGCCGATTTGATTGCAGATAATTATTTAATTGTCTGCAACAGTATGCAGCTGCTAAGCGGTTACATGCCTTAAGGAAACCACGATATTTTAAATTACTAATACCATTAAAGGCCGCAAGAACAGGAAGACCTGTAAGACGTTTGCTTCTCTCTGCATCTCGGAGAGTTCGGTCTAATAACTCAATAATCAGGAAATAACCTATTATAAAAATTAAACTACCAACAAAAGCAGCAAGAACAAAAACCAAACGTTTTCGTCCATTATCTGTCAATGGGAATTCGGAAGGAGCAATTATTTGTAAATTAGCCGTACTCATTTTTATATTTTGTAATCGTAATCTAGCTTCAGATAATCCTCTAAGCTGTTCTCGATAAGTATCTTCTGCGATACCTATTGCGCGTTCTTTTCTTTTTACTTGTGTTCCAACGGGAGAAAATGTTTGATATTGAGAAATAATATCCCCCTTTCGATTTTCTAGTACTCTTAATTCTGCTTTAGCCTTAGCTTCATTGATACAGGCGAGTAACCATTCATCAACCATATTCTGAATTCCAACACCTTCTTTAGAGAATCCATATTCATTTAAATTATCAGAAAGACTACTTATCTTATCTTCTGCATTTTTTAAAGCTTGCTTTTCTTTAGAAAGTAGCCCACTGCTATTTTGACTTTTTTCAGTAGTAAAAATTTCTTGCTCCATAATACTTTGATTTAAACTACTGACTTTTTCCAATTCTTTTAAAAGGTTGGTGTTAGTTCGTATAATTTTTGCACGAATGTCCATTTTATCTTCCAACATTTGGCGTAATGCTAAAGCACTTTCATATGTGCGCTTAGCAGCTTCTTCACGATCATCTACTTCATATTTAGTCGTGGCTAAAGCTTTAGTTTGTTCATCATAATTGATAACTTGTTTTTCTACATTATAATGCATCAAATCATTTTCTTCTTCTGTTAATTTTTGTTTTGCTAATCTTACTTGTTCTTCAAAATATGCAATAACATTATTAGTGGCACTGAACCGAAGAATCTCATATGCTTTGATTAATTCATCTTCTAATATCTTAAGAGTATTTTGGGTAATACCAGGATCTGAAGAAGTATATGACAATTCTATTATGTCACTGACTCCTAACCTTTTTACAATAATAGTGTTAAGGGCTTCATAGCTATAGAATGCACGGGGACGACTGTACATTGCATATATAAAGTTGTTACTATGTTCTTTACGATATTCGGTGAAATTTTGGATTGTTTTATCTAATGAGGAACGGTCGACAAGTGCTAAAACTTCTTTAGGAGTTATTTGGATTAGTTGCCGATAATGTTTTGCTTGAATGTACATATTGTCTTTCCACTCTTCACCATATACAAAGCTTGTAGCTAGTAAACGAACTGATACTTTTTCTAAAGTACTCTTTGACTTTGCGGTATTTATTAAATTATCAAAGGTACTATTAATATTGACCAACTTACTTCCATCAATATTGATAGAATTTGTAACACCCGCATAAATACTGCTGTTTACTGTGTATTTAAAAGGTAAAAACTGAGTGAAGTAAATAACTAATGCAGTTACAATTAAACTTCCCCATAGTAACCAGTAGCGTATGCGATAAAAGAATTGTGATATGAATTGAACTATATCCATAATGTATTTATTCTTTGTCTTTGATGATTTTTACATTTGTTAGCATTTCTAACAAAACTATAGAGTTATGCAGAGCAACCCTACTCTGTTCATAAGTAGTAACAGCGCCAGTTCTGCGTGCCCGCTCTAAAGAGAGTGTGATGATATCAATTTTTCCTTGTATAAAGTTGTTTTCAGATATCTTCATTTGTGCATTATATAATGCTGCAGTTTCTGCTTTAGCTTTAATTGTGGCTAATTGTTCTGTTACAGCATTATATGCTTCCAATACCCGTAATTTACGTTCTTCCATAACTTCATCTTGGGTATATTGTAACTGCTCAATATTATATCGATAATTCTTAAGTTTTAATGGGCGATTGAACAGATCGCCTAAACCAATACTGACACTTGCTCCTAAATTGAAAGTATGCCGTGTACCAACACTTGTTGATTGGTACCAATCAGCAAGTGTTTCGCTGTTTTCATTCAGACTATTAAAGCGACCAAATGCATAACTACCATTTAAGCGAAAATAGTTCCACCAATTACGTTTTTCAATACGATATTCATTTTTTTGTTTTTCCACTTGCGACTGTGCTCGCTTTACTGTGGCATTTTCTGTTACAGCATCTAAAAAAACTGATAATGGAGGTAATTCTAATTTCTCAATTTCAAAAGGGACTTCTTTTCCTGTCTGCATCACAGTTACTGTTTCCCAGCGTGCATCTTCCATCTTTAAACGCTCTAAAGCCTTTATACGTTCTTCACGCGTCATTGTTTGCTCTTGAGCAGTAATGGCTGTTGGAAGAGCAAACAATCCCGAAAGAATGCTCCAATAAATGAGTGTAATATATCTTTTTATCATTTTTTATTTGCTATACATGGTTAATATTGCAATTATACATTCTCTTTTTGTACAAACGCTGTCAGAGTTTTGAAAATAATCTTCATATCCAGCCAAAATGAAAAATCTCTGGCATACTTGATATCCAATTGTTTCCGTTCTTCCGCTGACAACTTACCAGCACCACCTCGCTTTTCTACTTGCCATAACCCCGTTAAACCTGCCGGAGCCATAAAACGGTCGATGTAGGCATCACTGGTCAATAGCTCAGCCTCATAGAGTGGGAGAGGGCGGTTACCTACAATACTCATATCGCCTTTCAGGATATTGAAGAGCTGCGGCAATTCATCAATGCTGTATTTGCGAATAAACCGTCCGACACGAGTAACGCGCGGATCATTTTCAATCTTGACGAATGCATTCTGTTGTGTTTTCTCTTTCTTTTTGATGAAATCTTCTTCGGAGATCACGAAATCATCCGAAATCAACAGGTTCTCTTCTTCGTCCGGTGTCCCGACAAGGTCGTCAAAGCGGATTTCCGGATCTTCATCAGAACTCTCTACTTCTTCAATTTGATATTGATTAAGAGCATTCAACTCCTTCAGCCGTTTGTCTGCGTTGGTGTACATGGAACGGAATTTCAAGAAATTGAAAATCTGATAATTGGAGCCTACACGCTGCGACTTATAAATAACTTTTCCTTTACTTTCTGTACGAACAGCGATGGCTGTTCCTATCAGCAATGGTGAAAGAATGATAACAGCAGTACCAGCAAAGAGAATGTCGAATGTGCGTTTCCACATAGGAAGACGGAATGTATTCAACACTTTGCGATGTGTTTCGCTGAATTCTTTCAGTTTACTATCCTTACGTGCCCTGAGATAAGCATTCATGCGTTGGATGCTTTCTTCTTCGGCATGTGGCGGAAGCGTATTGTTGACGCCTGCCTGGAGGTAAGCTTTTCGATTTTCGGGTTTTAACACTTCTGTTATGAGGGTTATGTAAACCCGGGGATAACGCTTTCGTAAATAAGAAAGCTCAATACAGTCCGATTCTGGAGTTTCTGTCTGTTCGTAAAGGATAGATATGTTGTATCGATCACGAATACCATCGATGACTTTAGCCGCTTTCTGTGGAGAAGAGACGGCAACAAACATTCCTCCTGTTACTTTGCTCAGGTGGTCGATGATAACCCGTTTATTTCCAATATATATGTAATATAACATAATGCCTTTACGTAGATTAATTACTTAATTATAGAAACTTCTTTAAACGTACTTTCAATTCCATGGGATTGAAAGGTTTCAGAATATAGTCGACCGCTCCTTCTTCGAGCAGGCGAATACGCTCGGTGGTACTCTCTTCGCTGGAAAGCATCATAACGGGAATGTGCTTGAATAGCTCATTACTTTTAAGATAATGAAGAAATTCCGAACCTGTCATTTTGGGCATACGGATGTCGGATATTATCAAATCCGGTTCATTACCTTCGTGTAACCATTCAATAGCTTTTAAAGGGTCTTCACAGTATACAAAGTCATACTCTTTTCCTAAATACATAGAAAGCACCTTACCTATAGAGGCTTTATCATCTACTAATAATATCTGTTTCATTATCGTAATTTATAATATTCTATACCTGTTATTTGTTATATGATTATTTTATCTATAAACTTTATTTTCGTTGGGGTGAAGATGCCAGCTCTCATTTTCGGGGGTACGGTTTTGAGCCCATTTCAAGAACAAGGGATATGCGCAATCATCGCCCTTTAGCGTACTGATGTTGATACTTTCTTTTGGATAACGGAAATTAGGCACACAAATGGCCCATGTATTATTACCTGCTAAGTCAAGATTTTCTTTCTGTACGGTTCCTCCCTTAGTGGCGCCATAATTCCAGAATTCGTAAAGATGCACTTCCATACGTTGTTGCATACTTCTGAACTTATAGGCAATAAAGAAGTCAAGATTGTCTTTAGAGATAACCGGGGACTCATGCTGGTAGGCATTACTTTGTTCAATCGTTATCTTATATGTATAGGTGGGGGCTGTAGCGATACCCGTATTGACCATGGTGCCGGGAGCAACGCCAAATACGCCATGTACATTTCCGAAGAGAGGAATCACCATGCCATCTTCAAAGCTGATATTGTCTAACATAGAACCGGATAGGGTGTTTTGGAATCGGTTTACATCTCCTTCATAGCTGACATTTGCAACGGCGGCTCCATCTACGTTTACCAACCGCAAACCAGCTCCGATGGTCTTGGTTGCTCCCGCCGCCACAAGTGTGACATCAATATGTGTGGCCGTTATCTTATTGTCGCGGCCACGGTCGTAATTGATGGATACATCCAACACGACGTCGTTAAAATCGTAGTCGCCTACCAACGGGAAGTTGTCTTCGAAGACGTAGGTATAGGGCATTAATTTGGGTTCTTCTCCCGGATCGCCTTCTCCCGGAGTATTGCCTTCACCGGTGCATCTGCCTTCGGGGATATATTTAGGAGCCTCTCCGGGTTTGCATGCAACTGCGTTACCATTTCCTTTTTTCCCGTTTCCTCCTGCAGTGCCGTTCAGGCAACAGTACTCAAAATTCCATGTAGCGTCTCGACCTCCGCCTTTATATTCGCAGTACACATTATTGATCACATAACCTTGGGTTACTTCGCTTTGCCAGTTTCCTGTCCAGTTAGCCTGTTGTATATTATTGAGTTTCAGCAATGCATAACTGTTCGGGGCGGTTGGACCGGTGATGCTGCAATTATTAAACCATGAGTTGTTCTTTACTCTGATCATAGAGTTATCGCTCAGGTTGATATAGCCTGAAGCGTGCAGGTGTTTACATTTGATGAATGCTCCTTGCCCCAATGTGATGCCATAGGAAGTCAGGTCGCCGTCAACTTCGATTTTGCAACTGTTTTCCAGCAAGGGTCCCCTGTCATTTTTTTCGTCTCCTATCTGGTCGGCTTCCAGATCCCCATGGTTGACAAAGAGACTTCCGGTAGAGGGACCATATAACTTTTTAACGTCGATTTCACCATAATTGAAGAAGGTACCGCCATTATTATTGATACCGTCAATGTCGATGTCTCCGGCATTGTAGTTGGTTCCGCCATTGGAGAATTCTATCCATCCGTTGCCGGATATTTTTCCACGGGTATCCTCCGCCTCATCGTTTTCGTGTTCTTGATAAGCGGTACCCAGAACTGTGAGTGAAGCGGTATTTGTAAATTTAAGAGCCGGAGTATTTTCGCTACCGGATTTTAATTTGATTTCACCTTTGGAGGCTACTATGATTTCAAGTCCCTGGTTGATGGTCTGGGAGGAGGGAATTTCCCATTTGGCCTCCGGCGCAATAATCAGTTTGAGAGTACTGGCTGCGGGAGTAGGGGTACCTCCATGGTTGATACTGCCTTCATAGGTGGATGTTATTTTAAAAATGTTTTTATTGGCTATGTCGGTGTCCATATCTTGGCCGGTATATTCGACTGCTTTGGAAAGCATTGTCTCTATTTCTTTATCAGTGTATGGACGGGACATTGCGGATATGCTGAAATTGCCTTCACTCCTGGTGGATGGGGAAAAGGAACGTGTCAGCGTCTGGCTACCGAACGATGTGGCCAGACGGTTGTTGGTTATGGCTACGGGTTTGAATATCCTTCGACCGGCCTCGTCGGTACGCGATACATAAAGCGTGGAAAGCACTGTCGGACAATCTATAGTGGTGCGGAAAGAGTATTCCTGGTTGGCGGTTCCTCTTGCCAGTAAATGAGGTATGGTATCGGTAGAATAGGGGTTGTGATCGAAGATTTCTACGGTATAATCCACTCCATAATCTTCGTAGACAGAGATGTCTATCGTAACCTGCCTGGTCATTTTCCAGTCCATATCGGGATCGATGTCTTTTACCGGAAATTTATCTTCGTAAGTTGCTTTTACTTTTTCGGGATCGAATGCATTTTTTTCACAACTACCCAACAAAGCACACGATAGAATCAGTGCAGCTACCAGAATCTGATTTGTCTTGAACTTCTTTCCCATGACTTGTTTGTTTTGTTAATAACAAAAATACGGACTATTAAGATAATAGCAGCTTTTATAAGCTTTAAAAAGATATTTCGTTAATGTCTTTTAACTATATGACAGGGCATTTGAAATGACACCCCTTATATTACTGCAAAAGCCGATGAATAACGGTGCTCATCGGCTTTTGCATTAGGGGAAGTCCGGGCTATTTTTTGAATACCTGACCATTGTGGCTGTTATACCAATCCTTGTTCTCTTTTCCGCCGCTGGTTACCCAACCGAAAAAATTTGTGTATACATCTTTGATATTTTTATACTCTAAGGGCCATGCAAAATCTGTCGGGATAACTACGCCCCATGCTAAGTTTTCAGAGCTCAGGTAATAACGCTTTTCATCCGCAGACGACTTGTCATTTCCTTGTCCGAACAGCTTGGTGTTGGCCAGATCGGTAGGTGCATAACCGGCTACGTGCACTTCAAGACGTTTATTCTTCTGGTCAGCAGCTCTGGTGATGACGAATACATCCAGATTGTTGATGTTGAACGCTGACGCGGGTACATTGCTAGATTCTTCAAACTCGAAACGTATGGAATAATCGGGAACATCAGCGCTGTTGGTCGATGCATCCTGAGTTGTATTAATGAATGGTCGTTCGTCGCTGAAGCTGAATTCACCGTGTGCATTTTCAAACAGTATGAGGGTCGGGAGGCTTTGCCCAGCTTCAAATGAAGCGTCTACGCCTTTAACGGTGAATTTCTTGGGGGTGATATTTTCCGGCAGGCCGAAGAAGCGGATACCTACTCCGAGAACTTTACTTGCTCCGACAGCTTTGAGGGCAATATCGAGTTTGGCGCTCTTCAAGTTGCCGCTTGCATTGGCTTGGACGGAACGATTGCTTATTGTCAGGACGATATCGTTGAGGTCGAAATCGCCATATTTGGGCCAGTTGTCTTCGAATACATAAGTGTAAGTCGTCGCATCGTCAATGACAGGAATTTCAGGGGTGTACGGGTCTTCGCCTTCATTGCCTTCGTTGAAGATGCCGCCACAGGTTTCAATGGTGTATTGGGATTCGTCATAACCGGTATTGACGCTTTCGTTGGCTTTCAGTTGATTATATTGCCTAAGTCCTTTGATTTCTCCTTCGATTACCAGATTGCCTAATAATTCGACATTAGTCGGCTCGCTGATTTCTAAGCCGTTTTCTGCCTTAATCATTGATTTGCTGCTGTTTCCGGTTGTGTTGGTAGCTTTGAATACTACACCTCCGGAAAGAACTTTAAAATTAGTAGCCTTAATCATTGAGCCGTCTATCAGTGTGAATTTAGCATCGGTTTGGCTTTCTACGTAAGGAACCGGTAGCCATTCCGTATCACTTGGATTCGTTCTTCCGCCTGTGATTGAACCTTTGTCCAATACTACATTTCTAAATTTGAACTCTTTCTTTATAATAAAAGTACAATTGTTGTATAAAGCGTCTGTGGAACTGTTGTTGCAAACGTTTAGTTCGATAAAGCCGCTATTTACAATGGTTGCCCCACCGATAAATTCATTCAGCTTTATGGTTGCTAAATCGTAGTTTAGAAGCTGTGCCTCCATGTTGTCATTACTACCCATTCTTGCCTTTTCTCCTGTAATGGTGCCGTGGTTGTGAAGGATTGCACTGTCCAGATAGAAGTTTTTCTCCCAAGTGTTTGTTGCTGAAGCTACTCCCCGAATGATGACATCCTTTTTGTTATAGAATACTGAACCGGGGTTAAAGCTATAATTTTCGCTTGTTATAGTACCGAAATTTACGATAAGGGTATTGTCACCGCCATGCAATGCGTTACACTCTACTTCACCTCCGCTTTGCACGGTTATTGAAGTTCGGTTCTCCAAAGTCAATCTGTTGCCGGTGGAGATCAGTTTACCGCCTTCCAATACGATAATGTCAATTCCGTGTATGCTTTTCCAGTCACCTGCGATAGTCCATGTGCCTTCTACATAAACAGTTGCTTTTCCTTCTGCAGGTTGGGCTGCACTGATGGCTTTATTTAAGGTTTCGTTCTTACGAATGACGTATACATCGCCTGCTTGCAACTGATCGCTGCTATTGATGGTAGCAGAAGTGGGGGGGAGTGTATAGGTTTGTTCCGTATATCCGGGGTCGGTGATGTTGTCCCAACCGGAAGTTCCTCCGTCTTGTGAGGCGCGTGTCATCGCTCTCGTTGTGGTTCCGGTATAATAGAGTTTGCAGTTCAGCGCACCGCCATTTTCGGGCACAGCAAATTCATATATCTCTTTCCGCTGTTTAGGATCTGTCTGGCGGATATAGAGGATTGTAAGCGCTTTGGGGATGTTGATCTCTGCAACATAATTTTGCCCTTGCTTCGCCGCACCTGCCGCAATCGGGGTTAGCGTCTTGTCGGTCAGCGGGTTGCCGGTGAATACTTCGATCAGATACTGGTACTGACCGTTGAATTCGTCCTTTACCTCAACATTAAGTTTTACGGAATTGATCATGGACCAATTAAAGCCATCCGGAGCGGCAAAACCTTCACCAAAAGGATTTTCAGCCGGTGGCGTCTGCGGTTCTTTACTTGGGTCGTAAACATCGTCCGCACAACTGGCTAAAAACATGGCGCTTACCATGATAGCCATTACTGATAATCTGCTAATTGATTTCATCATTAATAAATATAATATGTGTTGAATTTGTCTTTCTTTTCTTTATGGACTATTAAAAATGCGCATTTCTTGCATATTTTCGCCACAAAGATAATGATAAATCTGATATGATAGCAGAAAAAGTTGTTTTTTTGTTGCAAATTGGATTCTTTAATTGTTAAAAATGAGAGTGATAGGCATTTGGTGAAAACTTGCAGATTTTAGTCGGTATCTTATCGGAATGTACATAATGAAATGGAATTATAGCCAATGGAAGACTTTTGTTGCTATAATCCGTAACTTTTAGACTAAATATTTTTTTATTTTTTATTTAGTGATTTCTCCCGCAAGATCAGAGTTCATCCGGTAGCGGATTTCGGCTTGATTGAGACCATGGCCAAGGAGGAACATAAGTTTGGTTACTGCACATTCGGGAGTACTGTCGTATCCGCTGATGACGCCTGCTTGCAGCAATTTCAGTCCGGTTTCGTAACGCCCCATTTCGACTACGCCACGTTGGCATTGAGTGATGTTAACAATAATGATGCCACGTTCTGTAGCGTCCTTCAGTTGGCGGATGAACCATTCCTTCTGAGGAGCATTGCCGGAACCGAATGTTTTGAGTACAACCGCTTTCAGACCCGGGACATGGAGAACAGAATTGATGATGCTTTCCTGGATACCGGGAAAAAGAGTGAGCATAACCACATTGGTATCGAACAGGTAATGAGGCTTCATGGGACGCGTCGGGTCAGGACGGCGGATGATGTGGGCGTCATATTTGATGTGGATGCCTGCATGGGCCAATGAGGGATAGTTGAATGAACGGAATGCGTTGAAGTTTTCGGCA
>QWCY01004810.1_pt1 | contig 30434 bp, 29 predicted proteins | sample 1972631 | NCBI WGS metagenome assembly QWCY01 (sample SAMN09866696, study PRJNA288562) | Human gut metagenome isolate pre1_stool, whole genome shotgun sequencing... | isolation source: gut | host: Homo sapiens | place: USA: California
AAATCACGCTTAACAAGGCGGAAGCTTCGATTTCTGTTGGAAACAGCGAAACGCTGACCGCCACGGTCGCGCCTGAGAACGCCGCCAACAAGGCTTTGAAGTGGGCGTCCTCTAACGAGGATGTTGCCACGGTAGCCCCTGACGGCACCGTGACGGCGGTCAAGGTTGGTACCGCGACGATCACCGCCACCGCGGCGGACGGTTCGGGCAAATCCGCCACCTGCAAGGTCACCGTTACCGGCGATACCACGCCCTCTCAGCCCGGCGGCTCTACGGGCGGCAGTTCCGGCGGTTCTTCCTCCGGTGGTGGCGGCGGCTCCAGCAGCACGACGCCCACCAAGCCTGAGACCGCCACCAAGCCCGACGGTACAAAGGTGGAGACGGTCACAAAACCCGACGGCACCAAGGTGGAGACCACCACTGGCAAGGTCAAAGTAGAGATGAGATAATTGAGACCGAGGTATCAAAAGCCCCATCGGTACCAAAAGCCTCAAGGAGGTCTCAGGAATGCCGGACGAGTTTCAAACCCTGAAAAAAGAGAGATGTATCGAAATCATAAAAGCGTACAACGGAAGCGGTATGCCAAAGCGGCAATGGTGCCGGGAGCATGGAATCGGCTACAGCACGTTCATGCGTTGGCAGAGGAGCCTGCGAAATGAGCTTGCGGGAGAGATCATGGTTACACAGGCAGTGGTTGTCTGCTCATTCGATTCAAAACCGCAGACAGAACTATATGTATTGCAATCATATACTGTAAAGGAAATCGACCAATATCTCTGGCAATTAGGAAAGGCGAATTTTCCCAAGAAATACTGACGGTGCGTGTATGGCAAGCGTAAAAAGAGGGCAAAGCTCGCCCTCCCCTTAATTGAACAAAAATATCATTTTGTTCAATTAGATTTTCCTCCCCCCGATGACCTGTCAGGTTATTTTGACAAAGTGAGCTTCCCCTTTTAGGCCATTTTTACGGCTTAGGGGTGAACTTCTCTTTGTCAATTTGATTCTGCTTTGCTATGCCTAAAATTGGCGCTTACCTCATAAAAATACTGCAATTCCCTGTCTCTTACCTGTTATATGCCTCTAAAACGCATTTTGAGGGGTATCTACGGCAGTTCTCTTTCCAGAGTATATTAACTTCACTTTTACATTCAAGCGCAAAAAGGTTTTGATCGTGGACATGGATACTCAGGGCAACGCCACCAGCAACCTGTCCCTGACGGAGATTCCCGCCGCCACGCTGACGGACGTCATCGTGTCCAAGACCGCCACGCTGGCGGACACCGTCTGCCACACCACTACCGAAAACCTCGATCTGATCCGGGGCGGCAGCCTGCTGGCTCCGGCGCTGGCCACCATGCAGGAGATGCCCTTTGGCCGGGATACCACCCTGCGCCGCCTCCTGTCCCAGATCCCCGATACTTACGATTTCGTGTTTTTCGACTGCTCCCCCTCTCTGGAGAGCCTGTTCAATATCAACGTGCTGGTAGCCGTTCAGTATGTCCTCATCCCCATCAAGGTGGATAAAAACTCCATCGAGGGCTACGACGTCATGCTGGAGACCATCCAGTCCGTCCGCGAGATCGCCAACCCGGACATCCGGGCCTTGGGCATCTTCATGACCGCCGTGGAGACCGGCTCCAGCCTTGACCGGGAAATGATCGCCAACTTCCCCGCCATGCTGCCGGGTCTGGCCTTCCAGACGTACATCCGCAAGAATATCGACGTGAAGAAGGCCCCGCTGGCCCTCCAGCCCCTGTGCTTCTTCTCCCCCCGCTGCACCGCCACCGCCGATTACGCCGCCCTGTGCGACGAAATGCTGGCGAGAATGGAGGGCTGATCCATGGCAGGTAAAAAAAGCCCCTCTATCTTCTCCACCCTGCAAAAGACAACGGAAAACGCCAGCGCCGTCAACGGTGAGCTGACCCGCCAGCTGCCTGTGGCGTCTCTGGTGGATAACCCCATGAACCGCTTCTCCATGGCGGAGGACGATGAGTTCCTTTCCACCATGCGCTCCGTGGAGCAGGACGGCTTTTTGGAGGACATCGTGGTCACGCCCGACGGCGAGAACACATGGCGCATCATCAGCGGACACCGCCGGGTGATGGCCGCCCGGAAGCTGGGCAAGACCGCCGTCCCCTGTAAAGTCCGCCGGTATCCGGATAAGCTCTCCGAGCTGCGGGCGCTGATGGGCGCCAATGTCCACCGGCGCAGCCTCTCCCCCTTCGACATGGCCCGCCAGCTGGAAACGCTGCGGGAAGTCCTCTCGGAAAGCGGACAGCTCCCCGAGGGCACCAAGGAGCAGGCGGAACTGATGGCCGCCCAGAGCGATCTGAGCCGGGCCACAGTGGAGCGGCATCTGGATCTTCTGAATCTGGACGAGACCATGACCGGCTGGGCCGAGCGCGGCGAGATGACCATGACAGACACCTATGAAATGGCCCGCTGGAAGAACGTCCACCTCCAAGCCGCCGTGGAGGAATACGTCGCTCACAACAACGCCAACGGGGACTTCCCTGGCCTTGTCCACCGGGCCATCGCCTGGGCGAAAGCCGCCGAGCTGCCCCCGCCTCCGCCCAAGCCCGCCCCGGCCGCCAATCCTCTGCGGACGGTGGATTCCTTTGGTCGGGCCGTCCGGCGTTCCACCGCTCAGCTGAAGGCGCTGGATCTCTCCGCCGACGTGGACCGCACCACCGCCCGGAAAAAACTGGACACCTGCCTTGCCAATCTGGAGGAACTGCGGCGAACGGTGGAGGCCCTGAAGGCTGGTCTGGACGGCTGATCTCCTCCCCTGCCCCGCGCCGTCCGCGCCGTGCAAAACGCGTACGCCGCTCTGCAAAACCTCATAGAAAACAACGGTAACGGGACGCGTGTGCGTCCCGTTACCGTCATATTGGCCGTCTTTCCGCCCATTCGGCAAATCATTTTTACAAAGGCCGCAAGGAGTGTATCATGCAAATTGGCAGTGTCAAGAATTGGACCTTATCTCTAAAAGCTCCTTTTTTGCTTCTTTTGCGTTGAATTGTTCTAGAACATGAGCATAGGAATCCTGTGTGTGGGTTTTCATCAATACTTTTGCCAATTCGACATTTTTTGTTGCACAGGCATTTAAAATCATTTGATGCTCAGAAAAAGACTTTATCAGACGTTCATGGTCAGTAAAGTACGCTGGATACCGCGCGGAGTACTGGTATAACATTTGGATCATATCTAGCATTCGCTGGTTATCCGCTATTTTGTAGAGAGCCAGATGCCATTGCCGGTTAGAGTCCCAGTATCCATGAAAATCATCATTTTGTAGAAAATGTTGGGAGTTATCCAAAATGGACTGTAGGAGGACTAAATCCTCAGGAGCCATTTTTTCCACGGCCAATTCAACACCAAGGGTTTCTAATACTATTCGCAGTTCGAAGATTTCGCGGATATCTTTTTTGGAAAGCAAGCTAACGGTGAAGGAGGAGTTCGGCTCTGCGGTAATAAAACCTGTTTGAACAAGAACTTGGAAAGCTTCTCGTACAGGAATTTCACTAACTTTGTAGTGTTTGGCAACTTCAGAAACCACGAGGCGTGTACCCGGCAATAGGACCTCATTGATAATATCGGCGCGGACGGAATCGCAGATCATACTGCTTTTAGTTTTGAACTTATTTTGCTTCATGGTGACCTCGATGTCAGCACATTTTCTCTGTATTTAATAATGTAAATGCTTTACTTCGCCTTATATTACCATTTTTTACAGAAAAATACAAGGTATTTTCTGCTAATTACCGGGTCCCCCAGAAGCGGCGGGCTTCTTTGATAGTAGTGATCTTACAGCGTTGAATTGTTTCCGGAGTAAGGGCCTGTCCAAGTCCAGGCAGGTCAGGAACAGAGTAGTAGCCATCGACTGGCTGATAGTCATAGACACAAGTGGCCCGGCTTTCTGGGTTGAGAGCGCGTTGATGGTGTTCATGGATCAGGAAATTGGGAATAGCTGCTTCAATCTGCAGGGCTGCAGCTTTGGAAATAGGACTACCGCAGACGTGGATCTGAACGGCACTGTCGTATACCCACGCCATATCACAGATTTTTTTAGCTTCGCTGAGTCCACCGCAAAGACACAGGTCTGGTTGTATGACATCCAAAAGGCGCCTTTCAAAGAAGGGACGATACCCTTGCCGTGTATAGATGCGCTCGCCGGAGGCGATGGGGATACGGGTGGACTTTTTCACTTCTGCATAATTTTCAATGTTAAGGGGATGTACCGGCTCCTCATAATAAAAAATACGGAGATCCTCCAAAGCTTGTGCCACCTGAATGGCGGCAACAGTATCAGTGAGGGAGTGCATTTCAATAATAATGTCCATATCATCTCCGCCGGCTTCCCGCATGGCAGCAACACGATTGTAAATCGCACGTAAAGTCTTGTTGCTTAAAGGACCTGATAACTTCCAGGGAGTGCCGCCAATAGGGTTGTCACTAAAGATTACCGGATCAACTTTGATGCAATCATATCCATCAGCCAGAGCTTTATAAGTAACTTCAGCATACTCCTCGGGGGCAATTAGCCGTGCGTTGGTAATGTGTTCCCCCCAGTTGAATTGTAGCTGGCTTGCATAGACCCGTAGATGATCATTAGTTTTACCGCCCAGCAATTGGTAGATTGGTACACCCAAGGCCTGGCCTCTGATATCCATCACTGCAATATCAATGGCGCTAATGGCCGCATTTACAACTGTGCCTCCTCCCATTCCCCAGAACGTATCCCGAAACAGGGTTTCCCAAATTTTTTCCTGTTGCATGGGATCCATGCCGATAATTTGTTCCGCGAAATCCTGGATCAGGCCAAAACCGCCGCGCCACGCTTTCCCGTAAGCCAAGCCAGCCTCACCAAAACCGCTGATTCCCTCATCTGTATTGATTCGGATGACTACAGGATTCCAGCCTCCACGACTTGGATCAGTATTGCCGCTGGGGACCTGCATGGTATCAATGGACACAATTCTCACAAAACAACACTCCTTACGATATTGATCTAAATATGTGATTGACCTGCCGGCAGCAGGGCTTTCCGGCAGCGGCATGCTTATTCGTCAAAAAAGGATAAAGCATAGCCACAAAATATATTATAAAAATAGAAGGTGGTTCTGTCAAATGCGGTTTTATATAAAAAAATGTAAATTTTTTGTAATAGTAAACAAATATATATTAAAATACACAAAATATATTGACACATGCTGAAACCAACAATATATTATTAGATAGCTAGGCGAGAATGCTTTGCAAAAAATAACGAAAGGACTTGGAAGTATGAAAAAGTTAAAAATGATGTCCTTGCTCTTGGTTGTTTTGCTGTGTTTGACGGCATGCGGAGGGACAACTACCACAGAAGAACCTTCTGATACGTCAGGAGATACCTCTTCAGAGGAAAATTCTGACGTGGTGGAGTTTCCCACCCAAGATATCCGGGTTATCGTTCCTTATGCAGCGGGCGGCAACACCGATTTAGATGGCAGAGCAATTGCAAATATCATTGATCAAAACTCGCTACTTAGCAAAACAATGGTTGTGACAAATATTACTGGAGCCAATACGATGAATGCGGCGCAAAGCTTGCTGGACGCTGAGCCGGATGGACATACTTTGCTGATGCACCATACGGCATTTATTGCTTCCAGTGCTGCAGGTACGGTTGAGATTCAATATAGTAATTTTAAGCCGTTGATTGAAGCGTCTATTCAGCCATTTGTTCTCAGTGTGGCTGCCAGCAGTGGCTTTGCAACAGCGGACGACATTATTCAGTATGCTAAGGAAAATCCCGGTGAATTGACGGTTGGTTATGTGGGAACAGGATCCACTTCTCATTTGGCTGCTACGATTTTCCTGCAGGCTTCCGGACTCTATGACAATGTAAAAATGATTACGTATTCTTCTTCCACCGATGCACTGACTGCGCAATTGGGTGGGGAACTGGTTGTCCGTGTAGGCCCTGCTGCAGACTCCGCACGGTATGTAACTTCTGGGGAGCTGGTTGCAGTGGCAGTGAGTAACGAAACTGATATTGACGTATGGGCGGGAGTACCTACCTTTGCGGATTTGGGAAGTGATATCAGCTATGCTTGCCGCCAGGGATACTATGTTAGAAAAGAAGTTCCTCAGGAAGTTTGTGACATTTTGATCCAGGCAATTTCCCAGGCAATTTCCACAGATGAATATGCAGAATTCTGTGCCTCTAACGGCATGGAACCCAGCGGACTGTATGGGGATGAATTGCAGAGCGCCTGGGATGCGGATTATGAAATGATCAAAGAAATCTTTGATAGTGGGGCCATGGGCTAAGCGCATTGTGCAAGCAGTTAATGCGGCTCTGAGTAGCTGCGAGAAAGGAAGGCTTTCGTTTCATGCAGAAAAAGGTTTCTTTGCACAAACTTGAAAATGTGTTCTTTCTGCTAGTGTTTTTATCTGGAGTTGCCATTTTTTATGGATCGTCCACGGTGAGCGATTTCTTATCATCTACAACACTGACAGCTAAGACTTATGGAATGATTGTCAGCGGTTGTTTAACGGTAGCCAGCGGAGCGAAACTTTTACTTAATCTAGCGGGTGCGGTCAAAAAAGAGAAGCAAGAGATGATTTCCTTTGCAGAAGTCCCCCGCATGGTGATCTGCGCTGTAGCGATGGTGGTGTATTGCTACGGTATCAGCAATATTGGATATTTTACCTGCACAACATTGTTTTGTATTTTGATGTTAATTACACTTTCCGGTAAGCGAAATCCAAAAGCAATCACATTGTTTGCAGTCTGCAGTATTTTGTTCAATATTTTGTTGTTCTATCTTTTCCAGGTAATGAAGGTGTTCATGCCTTCCACACCCTTAATTTGAGTTTTAGGAAGGAGGAATGCTATATGCTGGAATCACTTGGAGGATTGATTACAAGCAGTGCACTGCTGTATATGATGGCAGGAACGCTACTTGGCTTGATTTTTGGCGCTATTCCAGGATTGACTGCGACGTTGGCGGTTGTCATTTTGATTCCACTTACCTATAGTTTGGACACCGTTTCCGGTGTGGCGATGCTGATAGGTGCTTATATGGGAGGTATATCTGGCGGGTTTGTGGCTGCAATTATGCTGAATATGCCGGGGACCCCGTCTTCCATTACCACGACATTTGACGGATTCCCTCTTGCCCAGCAAGGAAAAGCGGGAAAAGCGCTTGGAGTGGGGAATACCTCTAACTTAGTGGGCAGCTTTATTGGCTGGGTATTTTTGCTTTGCCTTGCACCGCTGCTTTCAAAAGTTGCGTTGAGTTTTAGCGCTTTTGAGTATACCGTGGCCTTAATTTTTGGCTTTACTGCGGTGATTGCTTTGTCTGGAGAATCCCCGATGAAAGGCCTCATTGCGGCACTGTTGGGCCTGACGTTGACGTTAGTAGGCTATGATACGTTGACAGGTATGCCGCGTGCTACATTTGGTATTGGGATGCTGCGCGGCGGCATTTCCTATATGGCGGTCATGATCGGGGTTTATGTAATTGCTGAGGTATTTACACAGGTAGAGGAGATTGTCAAAACCTTTATTGTGCCGAAGCAGGAGATTCACCACATACATATGACGCTGCAGGAATTCAAGGAATCTATTCCGAATTTTATTCGGTCAGGTTTGATCGGGACTTTTATTGGAATTCTTCCAGGAATTGGAGGAGCCTTTGCCAACTTTGTCACTTATGATCAGGCGAAAAAGGCGTCGAAAGATCCGGACAGCTTTGGTAAGGGGAACATTCAGGGGATTGTAGCATCGGAAACAGGCAATAACGCGGTCATTGGAGGAGCATTAATTCCGTTTATCTCCCTGGGAATTCCAGGCGATGTTGTAACAGCTGCGTTGCTGGGTGGACTAATGATCCAGGGAATTAATCCGGGTCCGCTTTTTGCACAGGAGCATCCGGATGTTGTATATGTCATATACAATGCGGTTTTGCTGTCTGCAGTACTCTGCTTTGTTTTTATGCAGCTAATAGGAATTCGTCTGTTTCCGAAGGCATTGCGTATCCCTAAATATGTATTGCTTCCTGTTGTTCTGATAATGGCGTTGGTAGGAACCTATAATATGAATTTCTCTGTAAACGATGTTTGGTTTGCCGTAATTTTTGGAGCAGTAGGATATTTAATGGATAAGGCAAAGGTTCCCAAGAGTCCCATGGTGATTGCGATGATTCTGGGTACTAATTTTGAAACCTACCTGCGAACAGCTCTGACCATCAGTAATGGCAGTGTCATTCCTTTCTTTACCAGGCCGGCCTGTATCGTTTTGGACTGCATTATTGTTGCCACACTTGCAGTTCCCGTTATTATGAAACGAAGGAAAAGAAATAAAGTTGTCCAAGAGGCAGCATAAATGAAAATTTGGAGGTAATGTATTATGTTAATTCGCCCTGAAGAAGTTGTTCGGGAGCAAATGTTCCCTGGTGCATCCCGACTGCACTATATTGATCGAAAGACTGGCGCGGGAGGCCTGTCAATGGGAATTTTGACGCTTGAACCCCACAGCGGTTTGCCTCTGCATACTCATCTGGTAGAAGATACGATGATCGTTTTGGAAGGAAATGGCGTATTGGTATTGGGGGAAGAAGAATTCCCTGTAAGCAAAGGAATGGGACTGATTGCGCCCGCAAATATTCCCCACTGCATTCGGAATGATAGTGAAGAGCCGTTTACCATTGTGTATTCATGGCCTGCTACTGACGTAGAGCGGTTTATTGTTAAAAAATGATTAGGTCATCCCAATTGGGATAGTCTAGCAATTTGGTAAGATTTTGCAAAAAAGCCCCCCCTCAGCTTAAAAAAGCTGAGGGGAGGCTTTTTACAGTTGCTGTCAATGGACGGCAGAGAATGTGAGCGCCTCCCGTTCCCAGGAAGAAGAGGTAAAGCAAAGCTCAAGTGATTCCCAGTGACAAGGGACCTGGAACTCAATTTTAACGTCGAGAGATTCACCGGCAGGAATGGTATGTTCCATTCGGCAAATTTTTGTTGAAAAAATTGAAAACCCAAACCAGGAGTTTTGGATCTGGAAGAAGGAAATCACAAACAGACAGACGGAAGGCATCTATCCGTCAGCGATTTACCAAAAGGATGAGGCTGGTCATGTTACTCAAATCGCGCAGCTACAGCTCCCTGATTACGAAAAGCTGGTCGAGTACTATTCTGCCGGAAAAGAGATCAATTTAAATTATACATATATCGATGACTTCGCATGGCTTGGGGATGAACTGCCTTATGAGGTGGAATCACTTCCCTATACGGAACGTGAAGGCTTTTCCGCGCGGTGCGCCCTGCTGAATAACCATGGGGAACCGGCTTACTTCCACATCATGCAGTCAAAGCTGAAAAAGGGTGATATGGATTTTTCCTATTCGGGCTTTTTCAACCTCAATCTGGATCTTTGCAATTTAAGCGTTGAACAGGGAAATCTTGTATTCGATTTTGCACGCTTTGATCATTCCAATATTTCTGTTGGAATGATCGCGTGCGGAGGAAATCCGTACTTTTCTCCGGAAATTTCTTTTCGCTATATAAAAGCGGATACCGTAAAAATAGATACGATGCTGATGTCGCAAAGCCTTTTCCTGGATTTCTTATGCGCCAAAACCAGCAACACGACTATTTCATTAGATCCTCTTCCCACTACATTTAAAGAGATCTGTTTTGTGAAAGCCGCAGCAAATACCGTCACGATAACAAATGCGGAAATCGACACCGTGGATATCAGAGAGGCACATATTGATTCCTTAACGTTTCAGCGGTGTAAATTTCTCGAGTATGCTGAGATCGGCGGCCATATACAGGAGCTCCATATAGATGACTGCATAAACGCGGCTGTATGGAAGCTCTCTGTGCCGCAAGCCCAAATCCTCACGCTTTCCGGGACGATCAATACGGGAAGGATCTGCTTCACGGATTTTGTATCCGCAATTCCACCGCTTACCGCCGCATCCTCCGGCGATCCCGCGCAGCTGCTCATGTTAAAAGAGAATTTCAGGCAAACCGGCGAGTATGAGAATGAGGACATCTGCCATCTCTATTTTCAGAGATCTAAAACGAAATGTGAGCGGAATCGTCTGAAAAAGGCAGGGCGATATATGCTCGATGGCATAAGCGGCTATGGGACCAAACCATTCAGAATGCTGTTGGTGATCCTTGCGGTGATCGTGCTGTTTGGTACGCTATATTATTGCGCGCCCTTTCTGTCCTTCCATGGCGCAAGCACGTGGCTTGAGCATATTTACGCGAGCGGGATAACCTTTTTCGCTGTTGGCTACGGCGATTTATTTCCGCTGAATACCATTACAAAAATGGTGTCTCTGGCAGAGACTTTCCTTGGCGTCACTTCCACAAGTTACTTCTTGGTACTGCTGTCGCGGAAGGTCATACGCTGAGAACCATCACCAGACCATACCCGTCAAGCCGGAGCTGAATAGCCTCCACGCAGTCATTTCAATTGGAACAGCCTTGTTTTCCCGCCTTTTAATCGCTATACTGTAAAAAAGGAGAGGTATTATGGACTTTTGGAACGCTATGTCTTTTGGCGCCGCAGTCGGGGACGCGCTTGGCTTCAACGCCAGCCAGAAAGCCGCTTTGCAGCTCATGGCCATGCAGCCGGACAAAGTCCCGCAAAAAAACCATCGGAAGTACTCCAAGGCCTTTCAGAGGATTTTTGAATATCGGTCGGCGCATTCTCGTGTCTTCAGTCATGAGTAAGCCGGCCGAATGGAACAGGAGCTATCATGGATGATGACATGATCTATTACGCGAAATCTCCAAATCCGCAGGGGTATCAGCAGACGGTAAAAGAGCACTTACTGGCAGTTGCGGAGCTTGCCCAGAAGTTTGGGACACCCATGGGTCTGGCTACGGCCGCGGAGCTGGCGGGACAGACGCATGATTTCGGAAAGTACTCTCAGGCGTTTCAGGAGATACTTAGCGGCACCCGGTCAGGGGTCGACCACGCCATGGGCGGCGCGTGTTATTTGGAGGCCGTTTACAGGGGCAGCGTTGGTGCCCGCCCGGTCATCGAGGCAGTCAACGGTCATCATAACGGTCTTGTGGCTTACGACGAAATCCGAAGCGAACTGCACGCCGTTGCCGATCCGCGTAAAAGGCCCTGCGGGAATGGTGGAAAGACGCCTGCCATCGAAGATAAAGAGCAGCTGCAAGCGGCAAACGCCGCATTCAGGAAAGACTTTCCTTCCTTCAAACCACCGATGCTTTCCGCTCCGCCCATTGCTGAATTGGAGTCCATGCTGTATACCCGGATGCTGTTTTCCTGTCTGGTGGACGCGGACTATACGGCCTCTGCCTTGAATGATGACAGTACCTATTTGGATCGTGCGGAAAACAACAGCTTTGATCCACAGGCGCTTTTGAAAAAGCTGACTGAATACCGGGACGGCATCCGGCAATCATCCACGGCGGACAGGAGCCTGAATACATATCGGGACCGGGTATTTGAGCAGTGCGGGAAAATGGGCAATGAGCCGGAAGGGCTTTACACATTGACGGCGCCTACCGGAACCGGAAAAACGCTTGCTCTTCTGCATTTTGCCCTGCGGCACTGTCTGAAACACGGAAAACAGCGCATCATCATGGTCCTTCCCTTTTTGACCTTGGCGGAGCAAAGCGCGGAGGTCTATTCAAAAATCATCCCCGATGTTCTGATCGATCACAGCCAGAGCGATCTGCCGGAGGACGCATGGGAGCTGGCTGCCAGATGGAGCGCGCCGGTCATCATCACAACGTCCGTCCGCTTTTTTGAATCGCTGTTTTCAGACCAGCCCGCCGCTTGCCGCAAGCTCCACAACATCGCAAACAGCGTCGTGCTGTTTGATGAAGCGCAGAGCCTGCCTGCCGATTTGACCTCGGTTACACTGCGGGCGGTAAATGAATTGTGTAGCCGATACCACACGACAATGGTATTTTCTACGGCAACGCAGCCGGATTTCTCCGCGCGAAAAAACCTGACCTGGAAGCCGAGAGAAATTCTGCCGGAGTCTGGGGAGATGTTCCGCGCCCTGCAGCGGGTGAAGGTGGAGTGGCGGTTTGGAGAGGACACACCGCTGGAAACCATTGCGGAAGAGATGTCCGGACAGGACAGCGTCTGCGCCATTGTCAATCTGCGCCGCCATGCGCGGCAGATCGTCGGCAGGCTTTCTGAGCTCTGCCCCAAGGATACCGTCTTTTACCTTACCACAGATCTGTGCCCCGCTCATCGGAGCAAACAGATCAAGCGCATCCGGGAGCGGCTGAAAAACAATCTTCCATGCCGAGTGGTGGCGACCCAATGCATCGAGGCGGGTGTGGACCTGGATTTCCGGACGATGTACCGGGCCTTGGCTCCGCTGGACGCCATCATTCAGGCTGCCGGACGGTGCAACCGAAACGGCGGGGCGATGGGACGCGTGACGGTTTTCTGCCCGGCTGACCCGCGGATGCCCTATCCGGATCAATGGTACAGCAATGCCGCCGTCACGGTGCAGGAGATGGAACCGCCGTTTTCCATTCATGACCCGGAGAATATCCGAGAATACTACCGGCGGCTGTTTCACGGCAAAAAAGACAAACAGAAACTGCGGGCTGCCATTGACAGCCGCTCCTTTGCGCAAACCGCCGCAGAATACAAGCTGATCGACAACGCCGGTGCTCAAGCGATCGTCCCTTACAGCGGCGCCGATGTGTCTTATGCAAGCATTGCCAAGCGGATGCGGGATGAGGGCGTTACCCATGCGTTATTAAAGGAAGCCGCGCCCATTACAGTGACCTGCTTTGCTAAGAATTTGAAGATTTACGCGGAGGAGATCCCCTTTGCCGGTCACGGGAAAACACAGACCGCGGGCAGCGGTGTCTTTCTGCTTTGCCCGCAGTATACCGATTTGTATTCCGACGAGCTTGGCTTACATCTGCCGCAGGAAGAAAGCTTTGAGTCAATATTCTGAAATGTTTACGTCATAGCACGCTATGTGTCCTTTTTATCGGACACATAGCGTGCTATTGTGATTTATGTACATAAAAGAGGAGGTTTTTCATTGACTTTCTTGTGCATTGTTTTATGCTATATATGACAGCTAAATAGTTGATGAGTAGAAATATATAGAGTATGATTTGTCCGCCCTGCCTGGAAAACGGGACTGGGCGCGCAAATCACGGAGGTGAATTCTATTTGAAGGAAGTTGTTATCGAGGTTTGGGGAGACTTTGCCTGCTTCACCATGCCGCAGGCGAAGGTGGAACGGTTAACTTACCCCTTCCCTCCCCCGTCGGCTGCCAGAGGGATCCTTTCCGCGATCTACATGAAACCGAAAGAATTCCTGTGGAGGATCGATCGCATCGAGGTGCTGGAGCCGATTCGCTATATCAGCTTCAAGCGCAATGAGATCAAATGCACCGTCAGTTCAACGCCGGTCTCCGCAGAGGAGGAACGGACCCAGCGGCAGACGACCGCCCTCCAGAACGTGCGCTATCGCATCGCCGCGTCGATCATACCGCGCCCGGCCTTTGTGGGGCGTGAAACGCAGCTGTACGAACAGGCCCTGCGGCGTATTCGCGGCGGAAAATGCTATTTTCAGCCGTCCTTGGGCTTGCGGGAGTTTACCTGCTACTTTGATGAGAGTGACGGCACTCGGCCTCCCATTCAGGAATCTCTGGACGCCGGACTGATGGTCTATGATCTGTTTACCCCGGAAGATGTGGGGGTCACCAAAAAAACAAAAATTCAGATGTCTCTGTTCCATGCGGTGATGGAAAACGGCGCCATTTCCGTTCCGCCTTATGAGAGCCCGGAGGTTTTGAAAGGAGGGGCAATCCATGCTGAAGGCGCTGTATGATTATGGGCTCCGCCGACAGTTGACGCTGCCCCCCGGTTTCATTGAGAAAACCGTCAAGGCATATATCTCCCTTTCAGAGGACAACGACCGTGTCAGCATCTATCTGGGCGATGATGAGCAGCTGCCCTGCCCGGACATGGGAAGTCTCGCGCAGGGCAGGGACAAATGCAACGTTCTGGTGGAAAAACGGTCCATTGTGATTCCTGACGCACCGGCGGACGGAGCTAAGCCCGCCGCCAAGAGCGCTTTCTTTCTGGAAACGCTCCGCGACGCGTCGGAGGAGGAGCCGCTGCTGAAGACCTGCGTCCGCGCGTTGGAAACCCCCGAAATTGCGGAGGCCATCCGGGCAAAGTTGGATCACATGAAGATAAAGCCGGGTGACAGGGTCTCATTTCGAGTCAACGGAAACTCCATGGTGGAGTCTGAAAATATCCGCCGTTGGTGGCGGGAGTACCGAAAGCGGTTTGCCAAGGGGGATGCTTCTCCGACAGAGTTGTGCCTGATCACCGGCGAGCCCACGGCTCCCATGATGACGACCACCTCCATTCAAGGCCTGCACGCCGTGGGAGGGCACCCCAAAGGAGATGCTCTGATCTGCTTTGATAAGTCGGCATTTTGCTCCCACAATCAGAAACAAGCAGTCAACGCGCCCGTTTCCGAGGAGGCGTTCGGCGTGGTGAAGTCGGCGCTGGACGATCTGCTGAAGGATGCGCCGATCCTTGCGGGCATGAAGTTTGTGCACTGGTTCGACCGGGAGATCGCCCAGGAGGAGGACCCGTTCTGTACCCTTGACTTTGGCTTTGACAGGTCAGAGCAGGCGCCGGAAACGGTTCCCGTCAATCCGGCCGCTAAGCGGAACATGGCAGACCAGGTCCCTGAAAGCGTCTATTCCGGTCAGGCGGCTCCGGATCTGGACGGCACGTCCTATTACATCTTGCTTCTTTCCGGCGTAAACAGCCGCGTTATGATCCGCAGATTTGAGCGGGGCAGCTATGCTGGCCTGCGTCAGAATCTGCGTCAATGGTATGACGATCTGGCATTGACCAATCAATCCGGCACAGGGAACATCAAACCGGTGAAGCAGACCGCGCGCCTGCTGCGCCTGCTGAAATTCCAGAAGGGCGACACCCGCCCGCTGGACAGACTGTCCAAGGAGCTGGCCGGATTGACCCCGGCGGTGATTCAGGCCGTTCTTTCCAACGGAACTCTGCCGGACGCCGTCGCGGCAAAGGCGCTGGCCTATATCCGCTCAGAACTGCTGAGCAGTGACGACAGTGACAGACAAAGTGCGCAAAGTCCTCTGCCCAACAGTCTGGCCTGCCAATGGCTCAAGGTCTGGCTTCTGCGAAAAAATCGAATGAATCATCAGGAGGTACCGATTTTGGAAGAATATAATTTCAACCTTCCCAGCACCGCCTATCACTGCGGCGGTTTGATGGCCGTTTACGCGGCAATTCAAAAGGCTGCGATGCCTGATGTCAATACCGGCATTGTGGAGCGCTACTATGCCTCCGCCATTCAGATGCCCGCGCTGGTCATCGGCCAGCTCAGCAGCCGTTCCAACCACCATCTGGAAAAAATGGAGAACAAATGGCTTGCCAATCAATATCAGGAAAAGCTGCGGCAGGTATCCGTCGCGCTGGGGACGTCCATTCCCGCCACACTGAATCTGGAGCAGCAGTCCTATTTCGCGCTGGGATACTACCAGATGGGAGCAAAACTCAGTCAGGAGAAAAAAGAACGTTCCGCTGCCGGTGAAAAAGCGGCAGCCGAAGAATAAGGGGGAGGCTTTACCATGGCTATTCAGAATCGATATGAATTCATCTACTATGTGGCATGTTCCAACTGCAACCCGAACGGCGATCCGGATATGGGAAATACGCCCCGCATTGACCCGCAGACGATGCAGGGCTATATCACTGACGGCGCTACCAAGCGCCGCATCCGCAATTATGTAGAGCTGGCCTACCGGGACAAGCCCGGAATGGGCATTATCATTCAGCAGGCGACGAATATCAACCGCCACATTGCCGAAGCCAAGCGAGCCGCCGGTGTGGAGGACTGCGCGAAAGCCAAGGAGGCTGTTTATGCCGGCAGAAAAAAGGCCTGCGAGCTTTTCTACGATGTGCGCGCGTTTGGCGCGGTCATGTCCACAGGCCCCAATGCCGGTCAGGTGCGCGGACCGGTACAGATCACCTTCGGCAAGAGCCTGGACCCGGTGCTGCCGCTGGATATTTCCATTACCCGCATGGCAGTTGCGGACAAGGTGAAAGATGGCGCTGTTGTGGAGGACTACATGGCTTGGGAGGAAGCCCAGCCGGAAGATAAGCTCCGCACCATGGGCCGCAAGCAGATCATCCCCTTCGGCCTGTATGAGGTTCGCGGCTTTGTCAGCGCGAATCTGGCAGAGGAAACGGGCTTTGACGAAGAGGATCTGAATGTCCTCTTTGAGTCTATTTTGAATATGTACGAGCATGACCGCTCCGCCAGCAAGGGCGAGATGGCGGTGGTTTCTCCGCTGATCATTTTCAAACACGTTGGCACGGACAGCGACGCCGAGCAGAGAGTGCGGCAGGCGAAGCTGGGCTGTGCGCCGGCTCATAAGCTGTTTGATTTGGTCAAGGTCACAAAAAAGGCCGCGGTGGCGTATCCCCGCAGCTATCGGGATTACGATGCCGTGGTGAAACTGGACAAGGTGCCCAGCGGCGTGCGGATCGGCTTTAAGCCGGATCCCTTCTCCCCGATCGTCTGGGACGCGCTTCCCGACGGAGAGGACTGGTTCTGCCGTGGATGACTGGGAGCCGATCCCCCTTTCACGGCTGTCACACGCCGGTTTCTGCCTGCGGCGTGCCGCGCCGGTGTGTGCGCCCCCTATTCTGGGGCGTGAGTAGAAATACCTACACCAACGCAACCTTTTATCACAAAATGGTGTCGCCCCCCATACGGGGGCGTGAGTAGAAATTCCCGTAGCTCCACCACGATGGAGTCGAACTCCGGGTCGCCCCCCACGCGGGGGCGTGAGTAGAAATTCTTTCCTCTGACGGCGCTCCCATGCTGACGATGTCGCCCCCCACGCGGGGGCGTGAGTAGAAATTGGCAGCGCAATGCCCAAATTGGGGAAATGGGTAGGTCGCCCCCCACGCGGGGGCGCAAGTAGAAATGGCAATGGTAACGGGCCACGTGCGATACGGGCACGTCGCCCCCACGCGGGGGCGTGAGTAGAAATAGAAATCAGCACCACGGTGATCTCCCAGCTGCTGGGGAAAAGTCGCCCCCCACGCGGGGGCGAGCAGAAACAGCGTCGACGGAAAGGAAGAGAGACGATCAGTCCTCCCCCCCCTTCCTACAAAAAATTTTCACCCGAGGATCTCTGTTAACACGAGACCCTCGGGCATCTTTTTTACTGGATGGTTATTGAGCGCCTACAACTTTCCGTCTGCCTTTCGCGCTCTGGCCGTTTATTTCATACACAGCGTCCACCCTTCGTGGCCGCAGGCGGACGCAAGCGCCTCCGTTACCTGCTGGAACGGACTCCTCATCCATTAAATGTAGCTGTACGCCCAGTGGCTTGCGGAAACGTCCGCGAAACTCGCTTCTGCATCGTCCACGCGCATTGCTGCACCAGCCGTCGAAGCTATTGTTTCTTTCCCGCTTTTACATCAAAGATCCGCCAAATTCTTTTTCGCGATATTAAAAAACTGCCGTGCGGGATCACTCAGCTTTGCCTCACTCCGAAAAGAGGCCACTACCGGCCGGCGGATCTGAAATTCTCTGATTCGGAAAAACTGTACCCCTACCGCCGCGCTGCAAAAATGAACGGCCGTATCGGGAAGAAAGGCAAAGTAATCACTGTACTGGAGCTGTGCGATCATATCGTCAAAGCCCTTCTCCACAATGTGCAGCCGCTGGGAGGCTGCGGAGCCCAAATATCGGCAGGCAATATCCCTCAGCCGCGGGCTGGTGGAGGGAAGCATGAACATCATATTTTCCAGGTCTGACAGTGCGATGGTGGCCCGCCCTGAGGCATCAAGGATCTTGGGAAGACGCTTGACAAGCGGGTGAGACGATGATGCCGCCACCAAAATTTCCTCCTCAAACAGCACTTCGTGCTGCCACCCATCCATCTCTGGAACAAGGGGTTCAAAGGGCTCCATATCAAAGGCATGGAAGAAAAAGTCTACAGAGTCCCGGGGCATGGATTGAAACAGTGTGGGTGCCCAATCACTTTCCAGTGAAACATGTATTTCCGGTCTTTCGTAATGAAACTTGGAAAGCAGCATAGGCACCAGCTTCATGCCGTAAAAGGGCACCGTTTTGATATAAAGGCTGTTGTTCCAACGCAGATGAAGATCCTCTTCCAACTTCCGCTTTATCTCCAGGATCTCCTGGGCCGCTTTCAAAAATGTTTTCCCTGTCTCTGTAAATGTGAAGGGCTTCTGCGTCCGGTCCAATATCTGGATCTGATGCTCCTTTTCAATGGAAATAATCTGTTGGCTCAGGGCAGATTGAGAGACAAAAAGCCGTTCTGCCGCCTTTGTAATACTGCCGCACTGGGCCAACGCGTCTAAATATTCTAACTGTCGAAAGGTCATTGCGATACCTCCACTATAAGGAAAACCTAATGCTGTGTTTAGAACACTTGTCTTTGCGTTATGCTGAAATTAATTATATACTAAAATTGCAGCATAGGCAAGGCATTGTACAGACTGCAATTTTGATTCCCATGTACTACACAAAATAAAGATGAAAAAGGAGTCTGAGGTAACATGAAAAGAACATTAAAAGCTCTCACGTCCCTTGCGCTGGCCACCTGCCTGATGGCTGGCTTGGTCGCCTGTGGCGACAGTTCCGCCCAGCAGAGCGCCGCTCCCGGTTCCGCTCAGACGGAGGAGACCCCCATCACCCTGACCTGCGCCATCACCATGAGCGAAGATTCCGTCTACTACAAGGACCTGGCCTTCCTCCAGGAGGAGCTGAACAAGCAGACCGACTCCATCACCCTGGACATCCAGTTCGGCGGCGTCCTGGGCGGTGAGACTGAGTATATCGAGGGCCTTCAGGCCGGCACCATCGACGCCATGATCGTCTCCTTCTCCCCCCTGTCCGCCACCTCCCCCAAGTGCGGCATGTTTGAGATCCCTTACCTCATCAACGGCTTTGAGCACCTGAACAAGGTCTGGGACAGCGACATCGGCGATGAGATCCGGGCCGATCTGAGCTCCGTCGGCATCCGGGCCCTGGGCGTGCTGGATTTCGGCTATCGGGAGACCACCAACAACGTCCGCCCCATCAAAACCCCGGAAGATCTGAAGGGCATCATCCTCCGTGTCATGCAGAGCGACATTCAGATCAAAGCCTGGGAGACCCTGGGAGCCACCCCCGTCACCATGGCGGTCACCGAGGTGTTCAGCGCCCTCCAGACCGGCACCATTCAGGGTCAGGAGAACCCCGTCAACGCCATCTGCTCCAACGGCTTCCATGAAGTCCAGAAGTATCTCTCCATGACCGACCACCTCTATGCCCCCGTGCTGCTGGCCATCAGCGAGTCCGCCTGGAGCAAGATGAGCGAGTCTCAGCAGCAGGCCCTCCTCGCCGCGGTAGACGCTACCGAGGCCAACTCTCCCAATGTGTGCGCCGAATACACCGATAAGGGCTTGGAAACCATCCGCGCCGCCGGTGTGGAGATCAACGAAGTGGATCGGGCCGCCTTTGAGGAGGCCATCAAGCCTCTGCATGATGAGCTGAACGTCCAGTTCGACGGCGCTCTGGACGCCATTAAGGCGCTCCAGTCCTAACCTTTTTCACCCATTCCGATACGATCCCGATTGTACCCCCCCAATGCGCCGCCGCATTGACTCAGCGGCGGCGCATCCTCATAAACCGGGCTTGGTACTGACTTTGGAAGGAAGAAAACATGAAAGCCTATATTAAAATCGTAGATAAACTCAACAAACTGCTGGAGTGGCTGGTGGTTGTAGTATTGGTTATCCTCTCCTTTGTGGTGCTGGCACAGGTAGTCACCAGAAAGTGCCACATCTCCGTTGCCTGGCTGGAGGAAATGGCCCGCTACAGCATGATCTGGCTCTGCTTCCTGGGCGCCGCTGTGGCCTGCCGCCGGGGCTCCCTCATCAAGATCGACATTCTCTACGAGCTCCTCCCCCAGAAGGTGTCCCGGTACTTTCTCTATTTTGTGGACGTCCTGTCCATCGTCTTTCTTGTGGTGGCCCTCTACAGCTGTTCCCAGTATCTTCCCTTGGGATTCAACAGCTCTGCCTCCAGCATGAAATCCATTAAGATGTTCTGGTTTTACCTGTGCATGCCCATCGGCATGGGGATGATGTTTCTCAATATCATTGCCAACATTCTGGAACGGATGAAGGGAGGTCCTGCCGCATGACGTATATCATCCTTTTGATCTGCTTTGCCATCGGAGTGCCCATCGTGTTCTCCCTGGGTCTGTCCTGCGTACTGGCCATCCTCACCGATCCCTCCATGTCCATGATCTGGATCACCCAAAAAATGTTTGCCGGCGTCAACTCCTTCCCCTACCTGGCCCTGCCCTTCTTTATCCTGGCCGGCAATATCATGGCCAAGGGCGGCATCTCCCGCCGGCTGGTGAAGTTCTGCTCCACCCTGGTGGGCAGATTTCAGGGCGGCCTGGCCATTGTGGCGGTGCTGGTCTCCCTGTTTTTCGGCGCCATTTCCGGCTCGGCCATCGCCTGCTGCGCCGCCGTGGGCGCCATTCTGATCCCCGGTATGCTGGAGAAGGGTTATCCCCGTGATTTCTCCGCCGCCACCATCTCCATTGCCTCCTGCCTGGGGGTCATGATCCCGCCCAGCGTGCCCATGGTCCTCTATTGCTTCATGGCCGGCTCGGGCGTCTCCATCAGCGACGGTTTTCTGGCCGGCGTGGTCCCCGGCTTCCTCTTCGCCCTGGTCCTCATCGTCGTGGCTGTGGTCATCAGCCACAAAAGGGGCTACGGCGGTGACCGGAAATACTCCGGCCAGGAGAAGTGGTGTGCCTTTAAGGACGCCCTTCTGGCCCTGCTCACTCCAGTGATCATTCTGGGCGGCATCTACAGCGGCACCTTTACCGCTACCGAAGCGGCCGTCATCGCCGTCTTCTACAGTGTGCTGGTGAGTATGTTCATCTATAAGGAGATGAGCTGGAAGGAGCTGGCCGGGGTGTTCCTTGAGTCAGGCATCGCTTCCGCCGCAATTCTGCTCATCATCTCCATCGCCGCGGTATTCGGTGTCATTCTGTCCAAGCAGCATGTTCCCCAGATGCTGGCCCATGCCTTCACCGCCATCGCCCCCAACAAGTACATCTTCCTGCTGCTGGTCAACATCCTGCTGCTGATCATCGGCATGTTTATGGAGAACTCCTCCAGCATCATTATCATGACCCCCCTGCTGGCCCCCATCGCAGCCAGCTACGGAGTGAATCTGACCCACTTTGGCTGCATCGTAGTCTGCAATCTGGCCATTGGTATGGTCACGCCCCCCTTTGGGCTGTGTCTCTTCACCGGCAACGATCTGGCCCAGGCCAAGCTGGGAGATACCATACGCTCCCTGATACCCTATCTGGCCGTCTCCATGATCGCCCTGGCCTTGGTGACCTATGTCCCGGACATTTCCATGGGATTGGTAAAATTGATTGCATCATAATAAAAGAGGAGAGGTCCCTTTGATTATTAAAGATTTTCGTGTATACCACATCTCCAAAAAACTGAACCCGGCCCTGCCCAATGCGGTGTATTCCCTGGAATATATCGAGCATGTCTTTCTGGAACTGGACACCGACATGTATACCGGCGTGGGCATGGCTTACACCTTCAACACCGTTCAGGCCGAGGCCATGAAGCTGCTGGTGGAGGGCTACTGCCGCAATTTGATCGGCAAGGACCCCTCCCTCATCCGGGCCCATTGGCAGGCCGCCCAGTGCACCATGGGCGGCTGCGGGCAGACCGGTCTGCCCATGTCCGCTTACGCGGTGGTGGATACCGCCCTGTGGGATCTGGTGGCCCAGGAGGCGGGAAAACCCCTCTATAAGCTTCTGGGCGCCAAAACGGACCGACTTCCGGTCTACGGAAGCGGCGGGTGGCTGGTCCCTCAGGAGGACATGATTCAGGAGGCCCTGTGGTTCCAGTCTCAGGGCTACACAAAGTACAAGCTGAAGCTGGGCTTCCCTGACTGGCGCATCGACGTTGAACGCCTCACCGCCCTTCGGAAGGCGGTAGGCGACGATTTCGAGATCATGGTGGACGTCAACCAGGGCTGGAGCGTTAAGCAGGCCCTGGAGGTCATCCCCTTCCTGCGGGAGCTGGGTATCACCTATCTGGAGGAACCCCTCCATTGCCAGGACTTCAAGGGCAACGCCCAGTTGGCTGCCGCCACCGATATCATGATCTGCTCCGGAGAGTGTCTCTTTACCACCAAGGAAATTTTTGAGCTTTTGCGTCTGGGTGGGGCCGACTACATCAACCCCGACCTGATGCGCTGCGGCGGTGTCACCGAGTATATCCAGATCTGCGCCCTCGCAGGAGCTTTCCGGGTCCCCGTCACTGCCCATGTGCTGATGGAGGTCAGCGCCCACGTGCTGGCCGCCTCCCCCACCGGCGGTCTGCTGGAGCACATCCCCGACTGGTGGAACGGCGCTTTTGCTCAGGCCCCCGTGGTAGAGAAGGGCTGGCTGAAGCTGCTGGACGTCCCCGGACTTGGCATCCGGTTCGACCACGATTACATCCAGAAGTATCAATACCTCGGATAACCATCTGGAAGAAGGTATTTTTATGGAAAAACGAATCACAGCTGCCGATCTCCGGGCCGGGAAAAAGCTGTGCGGGGCTTGGGCCCATCTGGGCTCCAACCTCAGCGCTGAGATCCTGGCAAAGGCAGGCTATGACGTGATCATCCCCGACATGGAGCACGCCCCCTACAGCCTTCCCGCTCTGGTCTCCGTCCTTCAGGCGGTGGAGAGCAGCGGCTGCTTCACCATGGTCCGGGCTCCCTGGAACGATCAGGTGGCCATCAAGCAGATCCTGGACTGCGGCGCCGACGGCATCCACATCCCCTACGTCAATACCCGTCAGGAGGCCGAGTACGCCGTCCGGGCCTGTAAGTATCCCCCCCAAGGCGTCCGGGGGGTGGCCACCAGCCAGCGGGCCACCTGCTACGGCATGGAGAAAATGGCCTACCTCACCCGAGCCAACCGGGATGTGGTGGTCATGCTGGCCATCGAGACCCCGGAGGCCGTGGCCAACATTGACGACATCGCCTCTGTGGAGGGGGTGGACGGCATCTTCTTAGGTCCCTCCGACCTGTCCACCTCCATGGGCTATCTGGCCGCCCCCGGCCAGCCGGAGGTCCAGGCGGCCATTCGGACGGTGGAATCCGCCGCCAAGCGGCACGGGAAATTCCTCTCCACCATCTCCTCCGGCGGAGAGGATATGCGCCGGAAGTTTGACCTGGGCTATTCCCTGCTCTACCTCTTCTCGGACACCACCGGCCTTGCCGCCGCTGCTCAGGCCCATCTCAAAGAGGCCAGAGAGTATATCGGCCAATGTCATGATGCCGGGGTCAAAAGTATAGGAAATTTCTGAAAATGGAATAAGCAGCCAACCTTACCACCCCCAAATCTATTGTGATATAATAAAATAAATGAACCCCGGAAGGCTTGTATTTCAAGCACTTCCGGGGTTCTGTGTTACTAATGCGATACTGTTTAGCGCCTTTGAACTGTCTTGCGTTCAATTCTCTGAACCCTATGGGATTAGTTCCACGGTGGCCTTCAGTTCGTCCAAAGTCTTGTGATTATAGACCCGGTTTCCTGTGTCCTTGGACACATGACCCATGAGCAAATCAATACATTTCCGGTTTGCCCCGGCGCTATCCAATTTGGTTTCAAAGGTGTGGCGGCATTCGTGCGGGGTATGGTTCAGCTTCAGGGCCTTCATAATATCCGCCCAAAATATCCGGTATTGGGTTTGATTGCAAATCTTCCCGTTGTAGCTGATCAGCCGGGGGCCACCATCGGCAAGCCGCCGTTCAATCAAGGGCCTGATCTTTGGATGGATGGGAACAATGCGGTTCTTACCGGCTTTCGTTTTGGTGCCGCCCTTCATCGTGCCTTCCTTCAAGTCTATATCTTCAGGTTTCAGGTTCAAAAATTCAGAGATACGCCACCCGGAATATAGCAAGATCAAAACAGTATCAACCCAAGGATCAGACTGATGTTCCCACACCGTTTTGATTTCATCGTTGGTGAACGGAAGGCGGCTGGTGGGCGGTATTGGATCAGAAGTCAGAAGTTCGGAATATCTCTTTGAAATAATGTCCAATTCAAGGGCAAACCGGTCAAGGTGGTTCCACAGATTCTTGATGGCCGCTTGTGTTGAGTAGGATTTCCCACAGGTATCAATGGTTTCTTGCATTTGGAAAGCCTTGATGTTTTTATACGGTTTCCGTTCAAGCGGCTTGCAGTATTTATAGGCAGAGATCATGGAAGCCCTGTTGGATTCCCCCAGCTTCGGAGCCTTCTTTTCTTTCCAGAGGTCAAAAAGCTGTTGAAGGGTGATCTTGGCCCGGTCAACATCCCAAGGATCACGGTTGTATTCTGATAGGATCATCAAGCCTTCTTCCCGTGTGGCCGCATAGCCGATAATGTCATAGATGGGGTGGCCCTTATCGTTCCATCCCACGGTTTTCTTGATGATGAAGGGCCTACGCCGGTTCCCGGATAACCGGGCCACGGTGCCGAAGCCGTTAGGCGCTCGCATACTAAATTCACCTGACCTTTCTGAAAGTGTGGATTTTCAATAGGCCAAGTGATATAATGAATCTGTTCGGGGATCATTGGGCTTGCCCTTTGATTATCCACAACCGCTTCGGTGTTCCAGCACCGGGGCGGTTATTTTTTATTTCTGGTACTTTGCCTGTTCAGTCAAGTCAGAAACATAATCAAGGGCCTTTTGCTGACCAGAAGGGTTGAGTTCCGAAAACTTGGAAAGCAAATCTGAAGCGGATTCCCCAAATACTTTACCGACAGCAACAAGAGTATTTACGGAATCCCTTAGTTCAGAAAGCCTTTCCGGGCCAGCTTCCATATCAAACCATTCCGGGCCAATCAAATCGGATGGGTGAACGCCCAAACCATCAGCAATTTTCTTGATGTTCTCCATTTTGGGGGTTACTTCGCCACGTTCATATTTTCGGATTTGAACTTCATGGATTCCACACAGATCACCAAATTGCTTTTGGGTTAGTCCACGCTCTTTTCTGATTGCTTTGATCTTTTCCGAAATCGTCATTGGATCACCTCTAAAGAGAAGTGTACCATATCCCAACGAAAATGGATAGACCAAAATTATTCTATTAGGCTGTTGTTTTATACTTGACAGAACTGTATTGGTTGGTTATAATGTGATTGTAACAGACCAATACAGTTCTGTCAACCCATATTTAACAACAATCAAAAGGATGGTGAAAAAATGATTGCCAATAAGCGAAAGCTGGAAATTGCCATGGCGAATGCTTGCATGAATCCTTACGATTTGTGCAAGGTTGCAGAAATTCGTTATCAAACCTATCAGCGAATTACAAGTGGAAAAGACGCAAAACCCGCTACCGTTGGTAAGATTGCCAAGGCCCTGAATGTTCCCGTTGAAAACCTGATTGAAGATTGAAAGGATGTATCAAAATGAAAGAATTTACTTTGAACGCTGATTTCGGCATGACCGCTTCTGATGATGGCTTTGCCCTGTACGGAATCCACACTGGCGATATGATTATGTTTAAGGCCGCTGAAGATTTCCCCACCAATGGTTCCCTTGTGGCCGTGTCCATTGACGATGGCCCCGTTACCCTGAAGCGTATCAACTTCCACGATGCTTCCATGACCTGTTATCTTGAAGGCGGCTCTGGTAAGGTTCCCACTATCTTCATTGATGATCCCAACCGCCTGAAGATTATGGGCATGGCTGTCAGCGTGATTCACAGTCTGGTTCCTGTAACCGAATAAGGGGACTTGACCATGAAGCAAATAAATCACGGAAGGGGTGATTATTGGTGCAGTTGTATAAAGGCTATGTTCCAGCCAAAGACAAGAAATGTCTGATGCCCTTCAAAAACGCTACTGCTGACGAACTTCTTTCATTTGAGCAAGTCAAGAATCTTCCAGAATATGCCGGTATTTTATCGGATGAAACTATTTTGGTGGATGTTGACGATATGGAACAATCGGTAATCCTGTTGAATATCGTGGAAAACCTGAATTTGAAATGCCGGGTTTACACCACTTCCAGAGGAAAGCACTTCCTGTTCAAGAACACCCCGGATTTAGTCAAAAGTAACCGCACAAAAGCAACATTGGCTGTGGGCCTTGAAGCTGATCTAAAGATTGGTTCCCGGAACAGCTATGAAGTTCTGAAGTACATGAATGAAGATAGGCCCATTCTGTATGATGTTCCTGAAGATGAAATTCAAGAACTCCCCAAGTGGTTGATTCCGGTAAAGACGGATATTGACTTCAAATCCCTTGGTGAAGGTGATGGGCGCAATGATGCTTTCTACCGATATATCCTTACGCTTCAAGACAATGACCTGACCAAAGAAGAAGCCCGTGAATGTATCAGGCTGATTAACCGTTATGTGCTGAAGAAACCCCTTTCCGACAAGGAACTTGATGTGATCCTTCGGGATGAAGCATTTCAAAAGCAATCTTTCTTCAAGGGCCGATCCTTTCAACATGACCGCTTTGCCGAATATTTGAAGCGGGATTCCCATATTGCCAAAATCAATGGACGGTTGCATATCTATCAGGATGGCATTTACACCCCTTTGGCAGAAGCCATTGAAAAAGCAATGGTGACGCTGATCCCGTTTCTGAAGGATGCACAGCGGAAGGAAACTCTGAAACAACTGAACTTAATTTGTGATACCCGGCAACCCGCTTCCCCGGAACTAATTGCTTTCAGCAACGGCCTTTACAATATCCGGGATGATTCCTTCAAAGAGTTCACCCCGGATGTGGTGATCACCAATAAAATCCCGTGGCCGTACAACCCCGCCGCATATAATGAACTTCTGGATCACACCCTTGATAAAATTGCCTGTAACCGGCCAGAAATCCGGGCATTATTGGAAGAAATGATTGGTTCAACCTTCTATCGTTCCAACACCGTTGCTGGTGGCCGTTCATTCATTCTGACCGGTGAAGGTGCAAACGGTAAATCAACTATTTTGGTTGCCCTGAAAACCCTTTTGGGCGTTCAGAACATTGCTTCCCTTGACCTGAAGGAATTGGGCGATAGGTTCAAAACCGCTGAACTGTTTGGCAAGCTGGCAAACATCGGTGATGATATTGGTTCGGACTATGTTGCCAATGTTGCCACATTCCGTAAATTGGTAACAGGTGAAAGAGTTTCGGCAGAACGGAAAGGCCAAGACCCCTTTGAATTTGATAGCTTTGCAAAACTGTTGTTCAGCGCCAACGCAATTCCCCGGCTGGGCCGATCCAAAGAAAGTTTTTCCATCATGCGCCGGTTGGTGATTGTCCCTTTTGATGCAAAGTTCACTTCGGATGATCCAGACTTCAACCCAAATATCCGCTATGACCTTCAGGATCAAACAGCAATGGAATATATGATCCAGTTGGGTTTGGGTGGTCTGAAGCGAGTTTTGAAGAACAAAGACTTCACAAAATCAAAGGATGTTGAACGCACCATTGAAGAATACCGCATAGAAAGCAACCCGCTATTGTCATTCCTTGATGAAGCCGGGGCCGATGCTGTGGTTAATGAACCGGTGAAAGCGGTGTACTTCAAATACCGTGAATTTTGCATTACAAATCAGTTTGAACCGCTGAACAGAATTGAATTTTCAAGGCAAGTTACAAAGGCCCTGAACTTTGCAACGAAAGATAAGCGGATCAACGGAGCAAAGGAAAAGATTTTCGTTGAAAAAGTCCCGGATGCCTAAACATCCGGGACACATCTGGGACATATCCGGGACAGGCTGAACGCCTTGAAATTAAAGGCTTTTTTGAAAGTGTCCCGGATTGCCCCGGATGAATTGAATTTCTATTTATAATTGAGAACAGCAAAAAATTTTTTCATAGTAGTAAAAAATATATAGTATATTACCCCTATTTTCACGGGACATCCGGGACAAATAAGGGAACCTGAGAAAGGCGGATAATCATGATCGACACAGCAAAAATGACCGGTGAAGAATTTTTGAACTGGCTCCACAGTGTAAAGAAAATTGAAAAGCTGGAATGGGTGGTTCACGGTGAAACCTTGGATGCTGATGAAGTCAGTATTTTAATCACGGCTGATGGCGAACAGCTTTCCATTCCATTTGGTCAGCCTAAATGGGTTAAATATCCAACTGACTTTCAGAAGGCGCTGATTTGCCTGATTGCCAATAAGGTAACTGGAACGGATGATTTCAACATTTACCGTGATCCGGTTCAGGCGGTAAACAGTATTCGGAAGGCCCTTGAAGAAAACCCGCTATGACAAACCAACAGAAACTTCAGACCTTGCGGAACCTGACCGGCCCAAGCTTGTATTCCGTGATTATCAAGGAACTTGGCCCCGGCACAATACATATTCCGCTTGATGATGGAATACCAGAATCACGCAACCTGAAGATCAGGGCAGAGTTTAATTCACCGGAGTTTGAGGAAAAACCGCTGGAAGTCATATATAGGACTTTGGCGGAACGGCATAACCTATCTACCCGGCAGATCAGGCGAATATTGAATAAGCACACAAGCGGTTCAAGGTAACTTGGGCCGCTTGTGTTTTTTGAAGTTATCTTTTCAACTAAACACTATATCTTGTGACAATTCCTGTGTATATGTCACTTTATATACAAGATATAGTGACTTTGCGGGGCGGATATGCTATAATTTGTAGTATGGAAAGGTGGTGATTTTATGAACAAGCTGACCAATCGGCAGAAGCGATTTGTTGAAGAATACTTGATTGACCTGAACGCAAGACAGGCCGCAATTCGGGCCGGGTATAGCCCCAAGACAGCACAGGAACAGGCTTCACGGCTGTTAGCAAATGTTAAGGTTCAAACTGCTATCAGCGCATTTCTGGCGGACATTTCCAGCGCCAAAATTGCGGATATTGAAGAAGTTATGAAGTATCTAACTTCTGTTATGCGTGGGGAAGCAACGGAAGAAATTCCCCTTCTTGTTGGGAATGGTGTTCAGGAGATTACCACCAAGCACCTTTCCGCCAAGGACAGAATCAGAGCGGCGGAACTACTTGGCAAGCGTTATGGCCTGTTCACCGATAAAGTGAGCGTTGAAGGAACTATTCCGGTGGTGATTCAAAATGACCTCGAACCAGATTAAAAATATTTCTCTAAAAACTACCGTTGGTGGTGGCTATTATGACTTCTGGAACTTCAAAGGCCGTTACCGGGTATGTAAGGGAAGCCGTGCTTCCAAGAAATCCAAGACAACGGCCCTGAACATCATTGTTCGGATGATGCAGTACCCGGAAGCCAATACCCTTGTGGTTCGCAAGGTGTTCAGAACCTTGAAAGATTCCTGTTTCACTGAACTGAAATGGGCAATCAACCGCCTTGGCGTTTCGGCCTATTGGGCAATCAAGGAAAGCCCCCTTGAAATGACCTATCTTCCCACCGGTCAGAAGATTTACTTTCGGGGCCTTGATGATCCCCTGAAAATTGCATCTATTACGGTGGAGCGTGGTTTTGTATGTTGGTGCTGGATTGAAGAAGCATACGAAATTATGAATGAAGCTGATTTTGATATGCTGGATGAATCCATTCGTGGTGCTATCCCGGAAGAAACCGGCCTGTTCAAGCAAATCACGCTGACATTCAACCCGTGGAACGAAAAGCATTGGATCAGAAAACGGTTCTTCGGAGAAATCACCGGCAAGGATGCCCAAGGGAACCCCACATACAAATTCCATGATAGCTGGATCAGCCCGGATGGGCAGATTTACGCCACAACCACCAATTACCTGTGTAATGAATGGCTGGATGCGGCGGATTTGAAGGTTTTCAACAGCATGAAGGAAAACAACCCCCGCCGTTACAAAGTGGCTGGCCTTGGGGGTTGGGGCATTGTGGATGGCCTGATTTTTGATAATTGGCGGGAAGAAGCCTTTGACATTCAGGCTATTTCCAAAACGGCTGGTGTGAAAAGCGCCTTCGGCCTTGACTTCGGTTATACCAACGATCCCACGGCCCTGTTCTGTGGGCTGGTGAGCCAAGCGGAAAAGACCATTTGGGTTTTTGATGAACTGTATGAAAAGGCCCTGACGAACCGGGCAATCTGTGACCGGATCACCGGCATGGGCTACGGCAAGGAACGGATCAAGGCCGATTGTGCCGAACCTAAGAGCATTGATGAATTGCGGGATGCTGGCCTTCATCGTATCAGAGCCGCCCGGAAGGGCAAGGACAGCGTGAATAACGGAATCCAGTACATTCAGGGTTACACCATCATTGTTCATCCCCGATGCGTGAACTTCATCACAGAGATTTCAAACTACACATGGGCAGAAGATAAGTTCGGGGCCAAGATCAATGT
>QWCY01001794.1_pt1 | contig 30339 bp, 26 predicted proteins | sample 1972631 | NCBI WGS metagenome assembly QWCY01 (sample SAMN09866696, study PRJNA288562) | Human gut metagenome isolate pre1_stool, whole genome shotgun sequencing... | isolation source: gut | host: Homo sapiens | place: USA: California
GGTAGTGAAGTCCGAATTAAGAAATCCACTTTTTTGCTAACTCTTCCAGTTATCGATCATGATTATCGGTTTTAGTTTCAAAATACTCAACACGCTGATTGATAGCACAACTTTTAAGAAGATACTTTATTAAGATACTGTTTAGTTTTTGCCAAAGTAAAAAAAATAGTACTTATGTGTTTCTAAACATACGTAAATATATATCAACCGATACGAACAATGCTATATTTGTAAAATGTTTAACCTAAAAAATATGAATATGGAAAATTTAAAAATTAATTATGTATGCTTAGCTCTTAGTATTCTGTGTTTATTATTAGTTTCATGTAAAGATGATGAAGCATATCCGTATCCAGCTGGTAAAGAGCTGTTAAACTACGAGATGCCTATGTACATAATAGCTGGAGATGGTCCAGAACCAAAACCACTACCTGCTGATTGTATTATCTATTATGATTACCCAGAGGGGGTAAATAGCAACATCCTTTCTAACTTTTGGTTCGAAGGTCGTCTTTATGATACTTATGGTTTATCAGCAAAGATAAAATCTTGGGGAATCACTCCACCAGCAACAGTAAAAGTTCTTGTAACAGGTAAATTTGCTGCAGAAGAGTGTCAAACAAAACCCGATACAAGATCTAACCAAAGCTGTTACGATGTTCTCTTTACTGTTCATTCAATAACCCTTAAATAAAAAAGTATGAGAAAACACACAGTACTATTATTAACTTTGCTATTTTGTTTGAATTTGTCTTCACAAAGACAAATGTCTTACAATACAAAGAATAAAAAGGTGATTAAATTGGAAACAGTCGATACGCTTTCCTACATCTGCTTTAGAAAAGATGTACCAATACATCAACGCAAAGTGAAATTAAGTAATAAGGTTGTAACTATTCGGCAAGAGCAACAATCTGAATTAATACGAATTGACTCCCCAAGTGAAATCACACAGTTAAAGAACGATGGTAATATAGAGTCCGTATATAAAGTTTTGCGTTTTCCAACAGGAAAGGAGTTAGTAGTTCTTACGAATGAAATCTTGGTTAAGGTAAATCCAGGAAAACAAGTATCTTCAGTATTGGATAATTTGAGAATACCATACCTTATGATATCGGAAATAGAAGAGTTATCCGATGTCTCCATTGTCCAGCTGCCAACTTCGGACAATACGTTAGATGTTGTCAATCTGCTTGTCTCTTCACCAGACTTAGTATACGCAGAACCTAATTTTATACAATTTATAGACGGGCCAACATCTACTAATGCAACAACCGATCTTTATTCAACGAATCAATGGTCTATAGTAAATCCGTACGGGTTTACTATGGATGTATTAGCGGCATGGAAGCTATCAAAAGGAAAAGATATTAAAGTTGCTGTTCTAGATGAAGGTGTAGAACTCACCCATCCGGATTTAAAGGATAATTTATTACCAGGCTATGATGCAACTTTGGGTGACGGTCCTGGTATAAATGGTGCGGCAGCTCCAGGTGATTCACATGGAACTGCGTGTGCTGGTATCATTGCAGCATTAGAAAATAATATTGGAATGACCGGTATTGCTCCACAAAGTAAGGTGATACCAATAAGGATCGCAATAGGCTACTATGAAAACGATGAAAAAAAGTGGCGTACCAGCTCTGCCACAATAGCTCGTGGTTTTGGAGAAGCATATCGGCGTGGAGCAGATGTGGTAAGTTGTTCATTTAGTAGCACGAATGTAGCCGCTTCGGTATCAGATGCAATAAATACTCTTACTACAAATGGTAGGAATGGACGTGGTTCTGTTGTAGTGTTTTCAACAGGTAATGATGGCAGTAGTACCGTTAGTCCTTATTGTAACCTGCCTAATGTTATTTCTGTAGGTAATCTCGAAATCACAGGTAACCGTCGGTTCAGTTCTAACTATGGTTCGAATCTAAAAGTGATGGCACCCGGCGCTGGAACTTATACAACGTACCCCTCTGGGAGCTATGGTACCTTTGGAGGTACTTCTGCTGCTTGCCCACACGTAGCCAGTGTAGCCGCTTTGATATTATCTCTTAAGCCGAATTTATCTCAGAAGGATGTAGCATCAGCTATATATTCCTCCTGTACTAAACTCCCTGGATATCAATACCCGTCTCCCAATAGATGGAATAATGAAACTGGCTACGGCTTAGTCTCTGCATACGAAGCTATTTTAGCCAGTAAACCATTTACTATGATAGTTCCGGATCTGCTATGTGAATGTGAAACTCATACTTTTTCCATATCAGGTCCTACCGATAGGTGTGATTCTATCGTTTGGAACCTTTATTTTGATAAAGAAATTATATCTGGTAATGGTACTACTTCTGTAGAAGTGCGTATACTTGAAGCTCCCGGATATGCACTACCTTTCGTGGCATCTATCTACTATGGTAATAGAGTTGTTAAGTTAGAAGAGCAGGCTCATGCAGGTGTTCCTGAAACTTATGATATAATAGGTGGTGATGAAGCCACGGAGATGGAATTAACGTATGCTGAAGTAATAATGGAAGGTGCGACCTCTTATACTTGGGAGTTGAAGCAAGGTAGATGTGGAATATGGCCCAATAATAACATAGCAGATTTGCTACCTTACGATACCAACAAAGTTATCATTGTTGTTACCGGATACAACAGGTGCGGTTCTTACGCCGAATGGCTCAGTTTTACTCCTAAACGTAGAGTCTCAGGTCAGAATTCCCGTCAGATTGGTACGAAATCCGTTGCAATATACAACCTCTCATATGAGCTGATTTACTCTGATAAAAACCTGATTAGTCTATTTGATATTAATGCAGTAAATCTGCCATCAGGATTTTATGTAATTGAATCTCAATTAGAAAATGGCATTATCACAAGAGAAAAAGTATACATCCCTTAATATAGCTTCTTAATATCTTAGAAACTCCATGCATGGAGTTTCTAAGATATTATTAACGAATGAAAAGTTTCGATCCCCTTTTATTAAATTTAGTTCTTTTATCTATACTTCAAAGAATAGTAGTTATGTTTAAAAACACAAATTACTATGTCGTGAATATAATAGTTGTGATTGGCTTTCAAATTAACATCTTTGAACCATTGGAAATAGTACGCTCAACTAACATCTGATTATCAACCAGTTATATCTAATTATAGAAAATAAAAAGAGATTGTTTCCAAAAGGAAATCACATATTTCTATAGGATTTTTTTATTTTAAAACAGCTCCAACTGCTGCCCGGGAGTATTAACTCCCTGTATCTTCTTTCCATAAAACAGTTCTATATTTCCAAATTGTTTATCGGTTATACATAATATTCCTACTTGACCATGTTCCGGAAGAAAAGACTTAACCCTTTTTATGTGAGCATCCGCATTTTCGCTACTGGCACAATGACGTACATAAATAGAAAACTACATAATACAATAACCTTTCTTATTTTTGATTGTTTATTTGTGTTATACAACCCAACCTATCAACCCTAATCGGCACACAAACAACCTTAATCATCTCATTATTCCATGATTTCTCCGCCTTATTATTTGCTCCCAGCTCAATAACAGGAATTATAGCATTAGACACATTCTGAGGAATGAAGAAACACTGGGGTCCGGAACAGGAAATCATCTTATAGATTCTACCCTTATCCATATTATCCAACCTCATACCATTATTCAATTCATCTGCAGTAGGCACATAAACCAAGTCATTAGGTGACAACCAAAACAATAGCTTATCACCGTTATTATTATTTTCGGGAACAGGAGTCCATCCCAACTTCTCTCTTTCAATAACAACATTCAACGGGATAGTCTCATAGCTCCGTTTGCCATCTTCTGTTTGATAAACAGCAAAGAACAAATTTGTACCCTTGGCGGCTTCAACATATTTAGAAGTCTTATTTCCTGATGTCCCAACACTAAATTTGTTCCCTTGTGGCTCACATACACGCACCTTATATATAGGTTGATGATATTTACCATCATTTAAAGCAGTAAGATTCTTGTTCATCTTATCTATACCATCGGGCGAAAATGCCAGGTTAGGATCATCCTGATTATTACTCAAATGATTAAGCAGTATCTTTTGTATACCCGTATCCGTAACAGACTCCTTTATCTTCTTCGCATTAAAACTTGTATCCAATGGTTTGCGAACCGCTACTAAAGGTTCAGTAGAATCATTCGTAAAATAATAAACAGCCACTTTTGACAAGTTCAAATCCTTCCAAAGAGATGCGTTTTCCTTGAAGTACTTATCTATTCTTTTCTTATCATATTTATATGAATACAGCTGAAGTACTTTTTCCTTTAATTTTTTATCAACAATCATTTTCGGAGTATCCAAAGCAAGGCTAAGCCTGACTTCTTTCACCTTCTGAAGATTCACTTTGCCAAAGACCGTATCTTTATGCATCGGCTTACGTATAGCCCAACTATCGCCATTTATCTGTTTCTCCAATACTTTCTTCCCACTTTCATCAAAATGTACATAATAATTAGTGGTTTTATTTATCACTCTTAAATTCTGCTTAAAACTTACAGTGATATTCTCCAATGCTTTTCGTATATCCTGAGTAAATGCCGGCCAGGGCTTTTTTACAATCCACTTATAATTGCCATTATCATCAGTCCGACATTTGGTACACAGCAAACGTTGCAAATCAGTACGAGATATTTTTGCTTTCTTACTTGCAGACTCATTACTCAAATAGTTAATATGATTCCGTGTAGCACACGCAATTACAATTGCATCCATTGCATGATGCCGATGATCAATACGCTTTTTGCTGAACCCTTTCTGCATTTCAAGAGGTACTGCCGTTTGAAAAACACGCTTTCCTTCCTTATTTTCCCAACACCCGAATTGTTGACTTCCGGTTAATTCATTTAGTCGTTCAAACCGGGGATAGATAATCGAATTCCAGACATCATTTACTCCCCAATCTCTCTTTAGCCGATCTGTAACACTACCTGTACATACTATTACGTTCTTAGAAATAGCTTCCGGCTCATACTCTCCGTTCGAGTCCTTCTCACGTACAATATTTGATAACAAGCTTTTCACGACCTTACTAATGTAACGGCTATCATTCAGTTGGCGTTCTATAAACGTCTCTGGTATATCATCCATTAACAATTTATTCATTTTATTTTTTATACCAGAATAATTCTCCTTCACAAACCGCTCATATTCTTCTACTGAAAATATTCTAACAGGTGGTTTGCCAAAACCTATTTCCACCATTTTTCCTGGATTATGTTTTATAAATTCATATCCAAGCTTCTTATCTTTCAACCCATTCACTTCAGCTTCACAAATAACCTTATTACTAAATGAGTCATCAAAATAATGAGCTTGGGGAATGATATGTTCTATCTCATAAGCGGAGGTAAAAAGTTTCCCTAATGGAATAATTCTACCTGTATAAGGAGAACAATATTTCTGCTCTAACCACAATTTATAGTGCAAAAAGTCTGACTTCGTTGGGCGTTTCTTTAAATCACTTTCTCTAAATTTTTTCAAAATAGTATTAATATCTTCCGGTATTTCTTTAACTCCATTCAACACAGTGTCCTCATAAATTTTTAATTTCTCCTGTTGGTTAGATGAATATGGACGTACGTTCTCTATTTCGTACTCAGAGTTGATAAACTCCGCTAATAAAGCTTTAATACGTAAATTGGTGTTTTCATTTTCTACTATTTGAGCAGTCATCTTTGCCCGCTTATCAGCCGGATTCTTTATCTCACGCCCCAATTCAACATGTATTTCATCAATCTGCCCTACACGTTTCCAAATATCACGGACAGTACGCAATGTTTCTGTAATAACCTGCTCTACAATAGGGTTTCGCAATGAATGTTGCCTGAACAACCGAAGATATGAGTCAATATCCTCAGGACTCTCCCATTTAGCAATAGCCCTGGCTTCAGAATGCCTGTTATACACAACATAACAAGACAACCACAACGGAAGTCCCTTAAAATCTGTTATATCCGACAGTTTTATAGCTTTTTCCCTCACTCTGTCATGGATATTCTCATCCCATTCACCTGTAATAATCTTATCAATCCGTTCCTTCGTTTTATCATCGATATTCGATAGTTCCCAATACTTCGCTATCCTCATCAGTGGCAAAAGCTTCTTTATTGCTTTAGCAGAGTACGCACCATATTCTTTTTTGAAAGGAGGCAGTTTCTTAAATACATCCGCAAAGCGATCATCCAAATCATGTTTAGAAGCAAACTTTCGTAAAGCACTTTCAATCTCTATTTTATCTTCTACCGAATAGAGTATATGCCACAAAGCTTCTTCCACCTCCCGGGATAAGAAATCAGCAGAAACACCCGCTTTTTGCAAACCATTCAATATAGCATTTCTTGTTTCATTGCAAGGATATGATTTATCTTCTACGTAATTCCAGCGATATTCAGTAAAAGTCTTTTTCAAACCGAATTGCGGATTTTTCAGAAAAGCTTTCTGGTCTACCTCTTTCCGATCATTGAACCATTCAAATAAAGTAGTATAATCGTCTTCTGTTTTAAGAAAATCAGGCGTCACATCCACATCCGTTTCCAACTTACCATCATCCAGAACCCTTTCTCTCTGATAAATCCGTATATTAGAAATAAACTGCCACAAACGAAACTCCTGAAAAAGAGGATGGGATTTTGCAATACATTTAATGGGTGCTTGCTTCACCTCTCCTGTTTCCCGATCCATATACTGATTCTCCTCATAAGGACAATTATCTATCAATGACTTTTTAGTTTTCAGAGGACGTTGATAAAAGATAATATCATCTATGAATAAATAAACAAAATCTCTACCGGAGATATTATTCTTATGTGCCTCATTACTGACATATAAGGCGTCGATACATGCTCTGTATAAATCCCGGTCCTGTAACTCCGGATGGAAGGATAGCTGCTTTTCTAAAATCAAACGCAACTCTTCCTTATAAAATTTACGTTCGACCGTCCGCACCAGTCTACCTTTTATTTTTTGATGCGGATTTTGTAACAAGGCATCATAGATATAACATCCCACCGTTTTATGGCTATTTGCAATATCAGACTCCGTCTTTTTCTTTATCAACGTCCAGTCATCTTCTTTCGGTGCGCGGAAAGAACGTTTCACCTCTCCATATTTATCCAGTTTGGGCGTTCCATCTTCATTAAGATCTGTTGTCACGATGAATTCTTTCACTTTCCCTTCCCAGTCCAAAGGAATGTTACTGGTTCTACGATAAATCCACCCGTTCTCCAAATGAACATTATACCAGGTGTCTTTTCCTTTCTTGTCATCAGTAGCCTCCACCTTAACAACCCTCAAAGCATAAAACTCCACAAGCTTATTGGATTGCTCTTCCTCTTCTTCTCCACGTAACTGATAGTATCCACGCTTTTGATTAAAATTTAAAATAATCCATGCAAGTTCTTCTTTAGATATCCCTTCTGTCAATGCCTTTTTGCGAAGATAATAGAGAGTCCAGTCATAAGGCACCTTTTTACCTTCGGAAACAAATACAGGCTGATGAGTAGCAAAATCAGTTAACATAGCTTCAAACGAATCCTGAAATATGAATTCAAATTGTCCCATAGAGTTTTTCCTCCAAGGTAACTTCGGCTCTGTATTTCTCTTAATTTTACCGGGATGATTTTCAAAATCTATATCATTAACATAATGTTCGGGAAGAAAGCCTAATATCTGTAATACTTTATGCAACCGTTCACGACGCAGTAATTGACGCTCACGTAACCGACGAATACTTCGAAAAGAAGTCCGCTCCGCTGTCTGAGATTTTGTAACTCCGCTATCAAAATTTCCTAATACAGCAGCATCCATAGGAATAATCCGACTCCCGGCCAATTCTATTCTTTTTTTTACTATAGGTCCATCTTCTTCCGAGTTTATTACTGCCCATCCAATGCTATTTGTACCTAAATCCAGTCCTAATATGTTTTTCATACTATTCTATTAAAAATGAAGATACACAAATATATAATTATTATTCATAGAATAGTTTCTTTATCCAGTATTTTTATTTATATTTGCAATACTAATTTGAAAGCAAATCACAATAAGGATTATTCCGTTGTGAAAACATTTAGGTTGCCCTCGTCCTTCTACGGGGGCTTTTATTTTGATTCATCCTACAAATGCGTAGTTCGTTAATAATGTTAATTCATTTTTTAACACCCCTGATTTTGCTTTATAAGAATGTACATTTTAGTATGACAAAGGTGTACAATTAACACTCGCATAATTGTACATTCTTGCCTATCTTTAAACAAAAGATTTATATTCATTATAAATCAGCAGATTACATCTGAATGAGTATTTATATTCTACCTTATATTCTCTCTTAAAGGATTTTTATAATTGCTTTTTTGACAACTACACATTTATCAAATGAATCTTTATTTTGTCTATTCCATTTTTTAATCTATCTTTGCCGCCGAATCAATTTAAACTACCCCGATGAGAATATCCAAGTAAGACAACACATTTCGGTAAACATCACTTTTTATATGCTATCTTTCTATTGACGCTAAGCATCACAAACGTGTATGTTTAGCCACTATTGTGTTTGTCCCTCCCCTCCTTTTTTTATTATCCCAAGTATTTAACATTCAAACCCAGTAGTTAGTATGAGTATATCCATTCAACAAATCACGTATATACATGCAGATAAAGAAATTCTGTTTAAAGACCTTACCCTCTCTGTAAACAAGGGGCAAAAGATTGCATTAATCGGAAATAATGGTTCGGGCAAATCAACCCTGCTACAGATTATAGCCGGATGGCTGCCGCCTTCATCAGGAACGGTGGTCCGGCCGGACGATATCTATTATATTCCCCAACATTTCGGGCAATATGACGGACAGACCATTGCACAAGCCTTACGAGTAGACAAAAAAATAGAAGCGCTACACGCCATACTGAACGGTGATGTGTCTGTAGAAAACTTTAATACTCTTGATGAAGATTGGAATATTGAAGAAAGAATACAAGCAGCCTTAGAGTCCTGGGGATTAGGAGATAAAACAGCCTCACTCCCCCTGTGCCAACTCAGTGGCGGAGAGAAAACCCGGGTATTCCTGGCTGGTATGGAAATACATTCTCCCTCCGTAATTCTGCTGGATGAGCCGACCAACCATCTGGATATTCAAGGGAGAAAACGGCTTTATGATTTCATAAAGAAAGCAGCTTCCACACTTATTGTTGTCAGCCATGACCGGACACTGCTCAATCTGCTGAATACTACCTGTGAACTAACCCCAAACAACATTACTACTTATGGAGGCAACTATGAGTTTTATAAAGAACAAAAAGGAATCATGCTAAATGCCCTGCAACAACAACTCGAAGAAAAAGAGAAAGAACTACGATTAGCCAGAAAGATAGCTCGCGAAGTGGCCGAACGAAAAGAAAAACAGAATGTGCGTGGCGAGAAAGCAAGTGCCAAGAAAGGCACTCCCCGCATTATGATGAATGTGCTGAAAGACAGAGCAGAAAAGAGTACCACCAAACTTAATGATATACATGCTGAGAAAGCGGAAAAGTTAACCGGTGAGATGACTCAAATCAGAAGTTCCCTTTCTGATGCGGCAGTATTAAAAACCGATTTTGATACTTCAGGATTACGCACCGGGAAAATTCTGATTACGGCAACCGATATTAATTTTGGCTATGAAGACGAACTGTTATGGAAAGCTCCACTCAACTTTCAATTGAAAAGTGGTGACCGTCTTTACATTGAAGGTTCAAATGGATGCGGTAAGACCACTTTGCTCAAACTCATCACCGGAGATGTCACGCCCAAGGAAGGAACATTACTCCGTGCCGATTTCAAATATGTCTACCTCAATCAGGAGTACTCTATCATTCAGAATGAACGGAGTGTTCTTCAGCAAGCGGAAGCTTTCAACATTCGCAACCTGCCCGAACATGAGGTAAAAATCAGGCTCAACCGCTATCTGTTCCCCTCCACAGTATGGGATAAACCTTGTAAAAAACTCAGTGGCGGAGAAAAGATGCGGCTTGCCTTCTGTTGTCTGATGATCAGTAATAGTACGCCCGATATGTTTATTCTGGATGAACCGACCAATAACCTGGATATTCAAAGTATAGAAATCATCACATCGACCATCAGAAATTATACAGGCACTGTGCTGGTAGTATCACATGATAAATATTTTATAAATGAAATAGGAGTGGAAAGGAAAATCGTCCTTTAAAATTCATATCTTTGTAACTCTATTAATCAGAGATGTTCCTGATGAGAGCATAAAGAGAATGAAAGAACTAAGCAACAAGCTACTACCTATACAGATAGAAGGAGAATTGAATAAAGAGTGGGATTTTTTATCCGAAGAATATATCGGACTACTGGCAAGAACCGGACGGGGAATGAAGTATTCCCTGTCGTTTCCGGTAGAGAGCCATGTGAGTGTCACCTCTCCCCGCACAGGAATAGTATGGAACATTATGATCATGCTTGAAGATCCAAAGGTCATTCATTACGCCTTTTATACCTTCTATACCAACGAATATGGTGAAAGAGGCATCTACCTCATCGACGAATACAGATGTAGCCGGGTGACGCCCCACTATATGAAAAGACTCAACAGCCGGTATCTGAAGCCAAAAGGTATCCGGTATAATGACGAACATGACATAATCAGATTCATCTATCTGTCTCTTCTGAAAGATACCGTCATGTGTGGACATCGCAATACAAAATACCTGGCACACAACGAAGGACTAAGTGTAATAGACCACGCCGGAAACGGAACGGTTACTTACATCACTTTTGTAAACAAAGAAATGCTGCGGGAATATCAGGAACCTTTTGACAAGCGCCGAAAACTGATGTACCTCATCAAAGAACACCCGAATGCTAAAGAACCATGCCGGCAGCTAAAATTATTAATGGAAGAATTAGGACTCGATTTTCCCAAAGAATATTCCAGTATCAAACCTCGTCGGAAAGATCCCATGCAAGCCATGCAAACAGCTTGCGAAAAGGCGCAAATGAGACTGGTAAGAATGCCGGAAACGGGAACTACTATTGGATGCGGACGCCCGTCAAAACAGCAATGGATTAATGAATCGGATATAAAAAAGTTATTAAAGAAATGAGCAAATTAACTACTACCTGGTGGATTGTATTCTACAAAGACCAGCTACTACTTAAAAAGCAGAATAATAAGTTGACAATCCCTTGTAACGAACAACCTCCTCTACCCATCCCGACAGATACCCATGTACACGAAATATGTATTCTGGAGGGACAGCCCTGCAAAGCCTTCGTCATCAGCCACCCCATAGAAGAATCCGACGAATATTGTATGACCGGGCTACGTGCTTCTTATGATTTTATCCCGTTGAAACAATACCATACAGCCGGAAAAGCTTTTGAAATACTACATTGGGATCAGCATAGCCGCTTCTGCCCGGTATGTGGCACAAAAACGGAAATGAAAGATGCCATCATGAAAAAATGTCCGGCATGCGGAAACGAAATGTATCCTTCTATTTCGGCAGCCATACTGGTGTTGGTACGTAAAAAAGATTCGTTACTATTGGTACATGCACGAAATTTTAAAGGAACTTTCTATAGCCTGGTAGCAGGGTTTCTGGAAACCGGAGAAACACTGGAAGAATGTGTAATGCGCGAAGTAAAAGAGGAAACAGGACTTGATATTAAAAACATCACTTATTTTGGTAACGAGCCGTGGCCCTATCCCAGCGGACTAATGGTAGGATTCATTGCCGATTATGCCGGCGGAGAAATCAGTTTACAAGACGAAGAGTTGAGTTCAGGGGCTTTCTACACACGTGAGAACCTACCGGAACTGCCACGTAAACTCAGCCTGGCACGTAAAATGATCGATTGGTGGATAAAAAACAATTAAAAAAGAGATACAGGTTACGAAGCACTTACAAACTACAAACGAACAACTTATGAATGAAACGAACACTCCGTTCCTCTCTCAAAAGTATCAATAAACCCGTGTGCCCTCGCAACCTGTATTTTCTCTTTCTATAATCCTGTAATAAGAAACCAATGAATGTATAAAAGAGAAGACTTCATTACCAGATAGTCAACTCTTCAAGTTTCAATTTCTTTTCCCACTCGCTGATAGTGAGTTGACGCAGGTCGGAAGCTTGCATACCCTCAGGAATTGCATTCTGAGCGAGGTTAATATAAGGGGCACAGGTAAGAGCACAACCTACCTGATGAGGTTCTACGAATGTATACTTGTAACCTACATAGATACGTTCGTATTCCACTCCCTGATCTTGTCCGCACAAAACGATACTATTGGTCACTTTACGAAGAGTACCTTCAAGATAGCCAATCATCTCAGACTCTGTAGTAGAATCATTTCCGTAGGTATTGGCATCTTCAATGAAAAGAGAAGAACCTTTGCTACGGTCTTTCAGAATGGCGATACCAATGGCAGACCATACCCATAGCGGACCACGGGCAGTGACATCTTTATTAGCACAGATAATGTGTGAACCGGGCATAGGCGGAAAACGGCGTTGTTGCTCTTTACCGAACAAGCGCTCGGTAGCTTCGAGTAGCGGACGAACATTGTAAACAGGAATATCAGGTCCATCAGGTTGAGATTGCATGTACATCGGCTTTTCTGCTCCACTTGCAATGTCGTCATGTTTAGCAAGGTCAAAACCCCAGACCGCACCATTCAGTCCACAAAAAGAAGAGACAGTAAGCATGTTGATCTGACCGATATAAGCATCATTCTTCTCGCAACGGTCATAAGAAACAATGTTCTCGGTTACTGCATCAAGGTCTTTCACATCGACTGTACCGACGGAGAGCTTCATGGTAGAGATGTATCCCTCACCAGCACCGGGATTCATATATCCCATGCAAAATTCTTTACTTGGCCCCACGGCCTGATTAATCACTTTTGAGGCATCATACTTGATGTCAGCTACTAAATCTTTCATATTACTATTGGTTTAGATGTTGTTCATAGAACAACGTTTAACACAGAATGATTAGCCCCAATAGTCTAAAGAATCAAAAAAAAACGAAACGTACTTCCCGCACGGGAAGGTTCGGCAAGCGATGGAAAGATATAAAAAAGAAAACCTCCAGAGCAAGGTTACTCCGGAGGTTATTTATAAATATAAAAACTAAGTCCTATACAGACTCTGTTTTTCAATGTTTCATATCTCTTGTGTCAAAGACCAAACATGTAATCTGTTTCAACACAAACAAAAATACCTTTTCATGAATAACACATAAATAATACTCAACAACACAACTATTCCCAACAAATAAAAATATCCCCACTCTGCGAACACCAAATAGCCAACTATAACAGCTGCTTGTACCATCATATAAATTGAGGAAACTGCTACATGCGGTATCTTCAATTCATTTGCCATGATCTGATACAAGTGTTTTCGATGTGGTAAACCAATGTTCTCATGAAGCATCAGGCGATGAATGATAGTCAAAACACTATCTACACCATATACCACAAGCAGAATAATCCAACTAAAATCCCCTGTCTTGATGATCAGCTTACCGATAAGAAACAGGATGATAAATGCAATACTGACCGACCCTACATCACCGGCAAAACACTTCGCACGCTTTCGGAAATTAAAGAAATTGAAAACCAGTACAGCACAAAGCGATGTATAAATAAAATCTGCCTCTACGAAAGAAACTATTTTTGTATTGATATATGCCAATGCTCCTAAAACGACTAATGAATAACCTCCGGTGATCCCATTAATACCATCCATGAAGTTATAAGCATTGATAATACCTGTACAGACAATCAGAGCAATAATAAGCGTCCACCAGGGAAGAGAGAATAATCCCCACTGATAGAACATCAAAGCCATAGCAGAGAAATGGAATACCAATCGCAATATCTGAGAGGTAGAGCGGATATCATCTATAAAGCTGATAAAAGTAATCAGAGTCAGGGCAAGCATGAACCAGGGATATTCAAAATAGTTCGTAAGGAAATAAGCTAATACGCCGAAATAGAAGATGATTCCTCCACCCCGTAAAGTGATCCGGGTGTGTGAACTGCGCTCATTGGGTTTGTCGATGATGTTGTATTTATCGGCAATACGGAAATAAAAAAGTTCCGCTAAGAAAAGCAGAACTAAGACTATTAAATAATACATTATTCGTTTTTATTAATCAGATAAAACCACAATTGGAGGCCACTAAAGATTAAAATAATGAGACCTGATAAACTTCCTAAAATCATCCAAAGCATAGCTATTCAATTTTAAAATTATCCAATACATTCATTGGTTTCCATCCCAATTCACGCATTGCTTTCTCACTACTGAAAGTAAGAGATTTAGTCATCTTATTAAGTTTTAAAGAGTTGATAGGTGCTTTGCCTCCTAAACAGTCACCAACAACAGCCATAGCTTTTGCCAACCAATACGGAATAGAAAAAGGAATTGATTTCCCAAGTTGTTTACTTATTACAAATTCTAATTCCCGGAATGTAGGTTGATAGGTATCACAAACATTATAAATACCACCCTTCTCAGCCAACAAGGGGATCAGATTCGCAATATCTTCCACCATTAATACACTCTTCCTTGCCTTCCCACCGGCAATACTCAGATACCTGCCACTTTTGATACCAGTAATCATAGAATTTAAATTTCCGGGAGGATTAGGCCCTGCTATTAAAGAGGGACGAATGATCCCTAAGACCACATGGTGTTTGGAACACCACTCTTGCAAAAACAGTTCTGCCTGAATTTTACTTAAAGCATAAGGAGTTACCCCATTTAAGGGATGATCTTCCGTAATAGACTCACCGTAATCACAACCATAAACAGCTACAGTACTAATGAAAATAAAAGTTTTGGGAACACCACTCGTTTCTAAAGCAGTACATAGATTCTTTGTACCTTGTAGATTGACACAAAAAAAGGCTTGTTTTTCTTCTTCTGTTTTAGGTATAGAATGGGCTTTACCGGCAGCGTGGAGTACGATATCAAATCTTTCTGTAAAACTAGGTAATTCTTTGGATATATCCACTCTATAATTGTCGTTGGAGGTAAGCCCAACAGTTGTAATAACATATTTCTGCTCCAACAAAGGATATATGTGATTACCCAAAAATCCGGAAGCACCTGTAAATAAGAGTTTCATAAATTTCTACTTGAATAATCGGTAATACTTATCTAAGATCGTTTCTTTTGCAAATACCGTGTCTGCTACACATCTGGCATTATTACGAATGGAAGGCAACCGATCACGGGATTCATAAACCGACTCGAACATATCTTTCAATGCTATCGGATTATCTGGTTCTACAACCCAGCCTAAATTAAATTCCTTGATACACAATGCAATCTCTGAATCAGCTTCACCTATCATTAAAATAGGCTTACCAGTTGCCATGATGTTATACGATTTTGAAGGTACCCCAAGACCATACATACCATCACTCAAAGTAACAATAGCGATATCACAAGCATTCAAAAAGTCATTTTGTGCAGAACGTGGTTGAAATCCTAATAAAGTTACATTGTCCTTATTTAAACTAAACCTTTTGATAGATTCATACTTGGCTCCTCCTCCGATAAACATAAAATGAATATTCGGATTTTCGACAAGAGAAATAGCATGTAATACATTATCCAAGCCTTGTGCATGCCCCAGATTACCTGCAAATTGGAAGATAAATTTCTCCTTACAGGGTAAATCTGCACATATCTTTGTTTCTCTCTTGTCCAAAGGAAAAACTTCTTTATTATCTGCCCAGTTAGGTATCAAAGTTATTTTTAGTTCTTTATGAACCTTAGAATGGATAATCTGAGTCATATCCCGGCCAATAGAAATACAAACATCTGCTTGAGAATATGCCCAGTCAAAGATCTTTTTTAAACAGCGATACCCTAAAGAAGAAGGGGATAGTTTCCCGATAGCAACTAGATTCTCAGGGAAAATATCATGAACAAGTAGGTGATATCGATTTCTCTTTAGTTGCTTTATCCATGGGATGAATAGTAAGAGAAAAGCCGGATTAGTTACAACAAGTAATTCATCACCCCGTGCCACATTCTTTAAAATTTTAAACCAAAGCCGAATACTCGAATTTAGTAACCTAAAAGTACGTTTAATAAAATGATTTTTATCTATATTCCCACTTAATACCCTGTGAATAGTGACTCCATTATGTTTTTCTAACTTAAGCAATTTATATTCTTCCGTCTCATTATACTTAGCTCCCGTACAAATCACATGAACGTCAAGTCCCCTCTTTGCTAAGTATTCAGCTATCTCTGTCATATAATATCCGGTAGAGGTTACTATCGGATAATAATATTCAGAAACAATCCAGATTTTTTTCATGATTACAATAATCAATAGGACAAATACAGTGATTTGTTTTCCAGCATCCAGTCATATTGTTCCCGGAGCATCTCTTCATATCCCGGCACAACATAATCAAACTTCTCAGACTTTGCGATTGATTTATCAATGCCATTCCCATCGAATGGCAAAATCTCAATATCCTGCTTATTCCATATTTTACGAAACAAGTGTAATAAATCATATTTACTTATTCCTATTCCATTACTTAGTTGTACAAGACCGGTGATTCCCTGGGTAATAGCCACATCAATAGCCTTTGCTAACTCCAAAGTAGTCACACCTCCCCATATCGCTGTATTAAAACCATTTACCTGACCATGCTGACGCATAAACCAATGAAACAGACCTTCACCATTTTCCTTCAGTTCCGGACCGATGATAGAAGTACGAAGAGTAAGATCTTTATTGTTTATAATCTCTCCTAACGACTTACTCCGTCCATAAATGTCATCAGCATCCCGGAAATCAGTTTCCGTATAATTTCCTTTCTTACCAGAGAAGACACAATCCGTACTGATATGGATCAGTTTTGCTCCTACCTCATCCGATAGTTTCTTCAGCAGATGAGGAAACCAGGCATTAATCAGAATAGCATTGTCAGGATGTTCTTTGGAACCTTTAATTAAAACTCCGATACAATTAAGGATAATATCAGGACGGGACTCACAAACGATCCGGGCAACAGCCTCTTTATTTGTCACATCTACTACAATACTATCATCTGTCAGTTTTGTACGATAAACCACAGTTACAATATCATACCGTCCGGTACTTCGCAGATAATAATAAGCCATGTGTCCGGCCATACCTGTGGCGCCGAACAACAGAATCTTCTTTTTAATCATAAAATAATGAAAAGCGGAAATCAGATTTCTTTATGCCAAACCGTACGGTTGATATAATCTGTATAAGAAAGGATAATACGAACGACTTTTTTAGATACATTGTCTGCTGCGTAGTCAGGAATGGAATGAATCATATCCGCATTCTCAGTATACTGAGAAGTTACTATGTCAATTGAATCGAGGATACGGTCACTATTTAATCCGGTCATAATCAGGGTACCTTCATCCATACCTTCCGGACGTTCGTGTGCCTGCCGAATGGTGATAGCAGGAAAGTGAAGTATAGACGATTCTTCCGTTATCGTACCGCTATCAGAGATAACACAAAAAGCATTTTGTTGCAACTTTATATATTCCATAAAACCAAAAGGTTTCATAAATTCAATCATAGGATTAGAATTAACAAAGCCGATTGCTTCCAATTTCTTACGGGTACGGGGATGAGTGGAAACGATCACTTTTTTATGATATTTATCCACAATAGCATTGAGAGAAGAAAGTAAATCCGAGAAATTCTTCTCAGAGTCTACATTTTCCTCACGATGTGTACTCACAATAAAGTAATCCCCTTTCTTCAACCCTTCCTTTTCTAAAACATCATTCTTCTCAATCTCAGCTTTATGATAATTCAAGACCTCTGTCATAGGAGATCCGGTCTTTATCACAGTCTCAGGACGCAACCCTTCAGCCAGCAAATATTTACGGGCATGTTCTGAAAGGGGCATATTGATGTCACTCAAATGATCAACGATTTTACGATTGATCTCTTCAGGAACACGCTGGTCAAAGCAACGATTGCCCGCCTCCATGTGGAAAATAGGAATCTTACGGCGCTTTGCAGAGATCACCGAAATACAACTGTTGGTATCTCCATAAAGTAACAAAGCATCCGGCTCAACTTGTTCCATCAGCTCATCCGACTTCTGGATAACATTTGCTATCGTTTCAGCAGCATTCTTACCTGCAGCGTTCAGGAAATAGTCCGGTTTACGGATATATAGCTCCTGAAAGAATATTTCATTCAGCTCATAATCATAATTTTGTCCTGTATGTACGATGATATGATCCGTATACTTATCCAGTTCGGCCATAACACGGCTCAGCTTGATTATTTCGGGGCGAGTGCCCACAATGGTCATCACTTTAAGCATACATCCTCCTTTACCATATCCAGTTTTAACAATAACTGTTTCATCTCTTCCACATTCAACCGGTGAGTATTATGCGAATGATAGTCTTCGAACTTTGAAACTTTCTCTTGCCCTTCAACGAAATACTTGTCATAGTTCAGATCGCGGGCATCGCAAGGAATGCGGTAATAATCGCCCATATCTTCGGCTTTTGCCATCTCTTCACGGGTTACCAACGATTCGTATAATTTTTCACCATGACGTGTACCGATTATACGGACGGGCGTATCTGTTTTATAAAGTTCTTTTAAAGCTTGTGCCAAAACATCCAAAGTGGCAGCAGGTGCTTTCTGCACAAACAGGTCACCATTATGCCCATGTTGGAAGGCGTAGATCACCAGATCAACTGCATCATCCAATGTCATCATAAAACGCGTCATATTGGGATCGGTAATCGTTATATCATTACCAGCCTTCATTTGTTCTACCCATAGGGGAATAACCGAACCACGACTTGCCATGACATTCCCATAACGGGTACAACAGATAGTTGTTCCACCATCTGCCCCCATCTGCCTTCCTTTGGCAATGGCTACTTTCTCCATCATCGCTTTGCTGATTCCCATCGCATTAATCGGGTAACAAGCCTTATCCGTCGAAAGAACAACTACATTCTTAACTCCATGTGCAATAGCCGAATCAAGTACATTTTCAGTACCTAACACGTTTGTTCGTACTGCCTGAACAGGAAAGAATTCACAGGAAGGGACCTGTTTCAAGGCAGCAGCATGGAAAATATAGTCTACACCATCCATTACACCATCTACTGAACGTTTATCACGTACATCACCGATATAAAACTTCACTTTCTTATTCTGGAGATGATGACGCATATCGTCTTGTTTCTTTTCATCACGGGAAAAAATACGGATTTCTTTGATATCGGAATTAAGAAACCGTTTAAGAACCGCATTACCGAAGGAACCTGTTCCACCGGTGATTAATAAAACTTTGTCTTTAAATAGGGACATGATTTTATGTTACTTATATTTATAATTCAATGAAAATTCAATATATATTACGGAAAAACATATCAAAATGATCATAATGGATAATAGGTCAGACAATTACAACTATTCGTTTTTAAATGCACATTCAAAACAAATATCAAGAAATGCTTTAGCCCTTTCCTCCGAGGTTTTGAATATTGATAAACGTCTTTTTCCTAATTCGACGAGTTCATTTCTCAAAAGAGGATTTTCCAAAAGTTTTATGATTTTATCAGCAATATCAAATGGAACTAAAGGATCAAAAAATAAAGCAGCATTCCCACATATTGAGTGTGAAAAACTTAAATCGGAGGCCAAGATCGGTTTCCCCATGACCATGGCTTCAGGAAAATTCGCAGTAAAACACTCTAACAACGAAGGAACAAATACCGCATCGCATTCAAAATATAATTGAGGTACATTCTGAGGTGAGATAGTTCCGGTTGTGGTAACGTATTTCCGGTATGCTTCAGGTATCATTTTTTTATATATAATATCTGATGCAGTTATTATAAACCTTATATTATCATACCCCTCTTCTATTAATGAATCGACAACAGATGGTATAATTTCTAAATTTTTATGTGAATAAGGCGTACAGACAGACAAAAGCCTAAATTCACCTTTATCCTTTAGAGGAAGTATCTGATTACATTCACCTTTTTCAAATAAGTACTGACCAAAATAAGAGCTATAAGTATTTGGAACAACATAGCAGGTTTTCTTTAACAATTTATTCAGACGTAGAGCTACATCCTCTGTTTCTACTATAAAAGCATCAGCGTCCCGTCTAAGATAACAAAGATGAATATATTTTTTCAATTTCCATTGAAGTTTATTCGGAATAGATACCTTCTTCCAAAAAGGGGAATCATCATATATATAATGTCCTTGCGCAAATCCTACCACATGAAAAACATGAGGTCGCCAATATACGGGACCAAAAATTGAAAATACAACATCCGGTTCTATAATACCTTCCAATTTTGACAAATAAGAACTAAATTCATAGAACTTCAAAGTGGGAATATGATAAAAAATAAAATTAGAAGGAAAAACTTTCTCTTCTAACTGCGAAGCTACATTTTTACTTGCAAAAACATGGTAAATATTATCGGGAAAAGACTTACATGTATTGATAAAAGATAATGCAACCTGCAATCCTCCACCATTATAATTCAATGATGCATTTATTATAATTTTCATTTATTAAATTTTTCCTTTTGATAAAAAAACAATATTTCTTGAATGCTTAGAAAAAAATATCCAAAAAACGAAAATATATAATAGCATTGGAAATATTGAATAAAGCCCTCCTCTAGGCAACAATAAAAAAGAGGTAGCTAACGAAACTAAGAGATACTTATGAAAATCATTTTTTGTAGACCAAGTTTCTAGAATCCCTATAAAATACCCAAACAAGAACGTCAAAATTAAATATCCCCCAAAAAACTTAAATGAAAAAAGATACAAATCAGATAAAATACTCCATCCTAATCCTCCGCCATTAAAAAACATTTTTGGATTCAAGTTATAGCACATATAATTTGAGAAAGAGATATCATAGGCATGAAGAGTTGTTCCTGATAAAAGATTATATACAAAAGAAACTCCTGGCAAAAAGGTTTGGAAATAAGGTAAAAGCGGATAATCTTGGATAATTCTTGAGGCATCAAAAACCATCAAGCTCCCTCCCTGGCTATAAATAAAAGCTAAAATTGTATTTTTCAACGATATATCGATCTGTCCGGTTGTCGCTTGCCTTATAGAAAAAGAAAATAACCATAATAACAACAGCATTCCTAATACAATAAAGAAGAATAACTTCAATATATTAATTTTATATTGTTGTGAATAAAGCCAAACCAAGAATAGAATAAATACACCAAAACTGGATCGAGATCCTACAAATAAATTGGCCAAAGCCTGAACTCCAAATAATCCTAAATATAAAACTTTAGTTTTCCTTTTCCCAAAAGTGACAGCCAATCCCAAAAGAATGGAAGAAAAAACACTTAACCATTTTGAAAGTCCGGAACCGGCATATTCATTATTTACATTTTCAACAAAATGGCTTAAATATCCTCCACTTAATCCTTCCAATACAAATTGTATACTTGAATACAATATTAAGCAAAGCATAAAAGGGAAAATTATCATTAATTTTTTATCAATACATTCTCTTGTCACACCATCTATATTCGGTGTAAATACCACCTTTAAAGAATACTTTTTTGATATATAATAACCTATAACTGAAAATATCATAAAACTAATTATATAATCCATAAGTTCTAATTTCCACTTATAAGATAACTTATAATCAAAAAAGAATGTAGGTTCAAATAATGCCAGACTCCTATCAAACAGATGTGCCCAAAAACATCCACCAATAAACAGCCCAAAAGTAAGATAAAATAAAAAAAATACGTTCAAGCGCTTACCGGAAACATTCCAAATAGTTATTGCAGAAATACAATATGTTGCAATGAAAATATAAGAAAACATAAGATCATTACATTGGATATAATGCATATATACCCATATTATAAAAGTAAAACTAAAAGATAGGATTTTGATAAAATCCAGTATAGGATACGACCTGTTTACAACTTTTTTCTCCATTGATTGTACTTTTCCGATCCTTTCAGTAATTCTGATTCCAAGCTGTAAGTTCGATGACCTAACTGTTTGGCAAATATTAACAAAGAACTATTGAAACCACACACTTTCATATTAGTGTATGTTGAAATATACATTTCAAAAGGTACCTCCATAGAGAGTTCTTTGTATCCTAAACCTTGTGCTTTAAAATAGCTCCTAATTTCATTTTTATTTTCTTCCGATTGTGCCGGATGAAATTTTATATAATTTAAACTTTCAGCTTTTTCCTCTATTAATTGACGAGAATACTTCATATATATTTCTCTTTCTATCACGTTCATTTCAATTGATGACTCAAAAATGAAACAAGGATATTGAGGTTCTATTCGAAATTCCGAATTCGTAATATTGAAAACAGGCCATTTTATTATATTATTTACATAAGGAAGTCTACTAAATATATCACAGGATATAGCATAACATTCAGGTTTTTTTTTCTTATTCACCAAAAAATCCGGCATTCGCCAACTATAATAGCTCGCCCATATACGATGATCATATAAGGCTTTCATCAATAGATCATATAACCGATATCTGAAAGGCAATGAAGATGAGACCAACAACCTGTCGAAAGCAAGAGCACCCTCTTGCAAATAGTTCATTCCAATACATTTTTTATTTGAAAATATAATTTGAAATAAACGATGCCCTCCAGGTGATGGTGCATACATAAGAAACTCATCGCCTTTGCACAAGTGATTAACTTTTCCATCGATACAGCCTATCATTTTTTTATACTTTTTCAGTTCATAGGGTTTACGCATACAATCATCGTATTCAACTGAAAAATCCAATATTTGATACGGTATATTTATCACAGAGTTCCTATAGTTTCGTACAAACACAAAAACAACACTATTTGCATTCAAATTTAAATGCTTTATTGTCCCTAATGCCGAAAGACAAGTTGTATGCGAATTGATTATAAATAAATTTTTCATTTAAATTTATTTTTTATAAAATTTTCTATTTTCACTCGAACCACATGATAATCTTTGTTCAAATCTTTATTTAGATATAGAAGAATAGCAATTTCCATGATAACAAATAGATATTTAATAATACTCTCGTTCATTCCTACTGTAACAGAAAACAAGAAAAGTATACACAACATCATTAAATACTTAAATTTGCCATAAACTTTCACTGTAGAATGGATATAATATAATCTAGAAAACAACATGACCAAATAAGCTATAATTATAGATACAGCAGCCCCATAAATTCCCCATAGTGGAATCAATATAAAATTTAGAATGACAGAACATAATGCCCCCAAAACACTTGAATATAAGAAATATTTGCTATTTTTTGTTGCAAGAAAATTTCCACCGACAAAAGCAGAAAGGCTTAATATTAAACTTCCAAGTGTCAGTAAAGAAATGTATTTCCAAGCATTATAAAACTCCGCAGAAGCTAAAATCATTATTACAGGCTTATTTAATAGCGATATAACAATAAAAATAGTACATAACGCTAAAACGACATAACGTAATATTCTGTTAAAAAAATAAGGGTAATCTTTTTTTTCATATTCCTCTAATACAGTTATATGCCAAGAAAATAAAAATACATTGAATATTGTAGATAACATCAGAGGAAACTTATTTGCAACTGCATATATGCCGACCGTATCCAATCCGCAATATTTCTCTAATAATGGCCTATTCAATGAATTCATCAACCAAAACATCACTCCATTAGGAATTAATGGTATCGCATATTTCAACATTTGTTTATAATGCCTCGCACTTATCCCATTAAAAGATAAATATTCGAATGCTCCAGAATAATATAACGAATAAAATGCTGTTGTAAAATAAGATATAGACCAAGTTAATATATAGCCAGTTACTCCATATTTTGGAATAAAAATAAAAGAATTCACCACTATTGAAAACGATAAAACTACACCAGAAATACTATATACTTTCATTCGATCAATAGCACGAGCAAATTGTTGAAAATAGCTTTGCAAGTACATTGTAAAGATAAGTAAGTAGATAAACCATAAATTATTAGTGAAAACATTTCCTATCGTATTATCAGCAAACAAAATATAAATAATAATCAGAACACCTATGGCGATAAAATGCAAAAAGGTATAAAACAAACCTGAAGAAAAATACCTCTGTTGATCTCTATAAGTTTTATCTTTTGGAAAAATAAAAACGGATTCAGAAATACTCAACGTGACGATACCAAATAAGAATGTAGCGTATGTAATTAAAATATCTACTGTCCCAAAATCTGTAGCCGATAACCATCGCGTGTAAAATGGAAGCATTAAGAATGTCAACACTTTACCTCCAATGTTACCTATAAAAACAAAAAGGGTATTTTTACCTAAACGAGTATATTTACTCATCGATTGTATATCTGATAGGTTTCAAGAATTTTTTCAGCAAATTCAAAATCTTCAGGCCAATCGATATCAACACCTTCTATTTTATCAACCTGAACCAAATACGGCTTAAAGCCAATACGCTGTTTATGTATCGCCCAAATATCATGTTTAAACATAAAAAAGGCACTAGTTTCCACATATACAGGTTCTATAGTTTGAGTGCGGGGAACCTCTTTCAAGTCATAATTTAAAGGCCTACCTTCAAACCAAGTAAATGTTTGGATTTTCTCACAGCTAAATGCAGAATCATAGCCTTCATTCACTATTTTATCAAGGGCGTCTTCCACTGTAGTCTGCTTCATAAAAGGAGATGTAGTGTGTGCTAGCATATATATGTCTGCGTTTACAGTTTTCACAAATTCCTCATAAATCTCTTTACCAAGCGTTTCGTCACGATCAAGATATTCGGGACGCTTAAGGAATTTCACTCTTTCGGGTAAATATTTTATAATTTCTTCTTGACTACAATAGACATACACTTCATCAATGGCCTTTATTTTTACAAGTGTATCAAGAATATAACACATCAAAGGCTTATCACCTAACAATTTAAGATTTTTATTAACCACTCGTTTACTATTCAAACGTATCGGAACAAAAGCAACTATTTTCATCATTCAAAAAAATATTTTATTTATTTTTAGCCTATTCAATAATATTATAAAGCAGGTAAGCATAGCAAATTTCATAATAAAAACAACTGGCCACATTGTAATACCAATAAAAGACAATATAGTATATACCATGTTGGCTGAGTAATCATAGCCAAAATATGGTATAGAATTTTCACTTACAAAATTTAAATATCTGAGTTTATTCAACCACTGATTTCCCCAATAAAAGATCGCCAATAAACAATAATTAACAACTGTAGCTATTATAATAAAACTCATAAAATTACTATATTCATTTTCATCCATATTCACAGTAGGCAATCCCATATAGACGATATTCAAAATCAAAATAAAGACAGATATTAATAGCATATAAAAATTTCGATGCCATTGTCTTTTCTTTATCTCATAACCTACTGACATAAAAAAACAGCCTATAATAGCCGAATTCATATTCCAAGGTAAATGAGGAATAAGGATTCCAACAAAACCAATTACTAAAAAAATGAATATACTAAGACTTGACGAAATATATTTATGTACAAGAAAGAAAAACAAACTAGCACAAAACATCGCTGTTAAAAACCAAATAGGTGAACATTGAGGCATATATTCCACAGTACCTATAGAATAAATAATTCCAAATAAATATTTTAAAAGTCGGTACAAGTAATCATAATTATCTACACTCTTCGATAGAAAGAGAGGAATAACTATACCCCATACAATAAAACATATACCTGCTATTTTAAAATATGGAAAAATTAAACTTCTAAATTTGCGCTTCACCCATTTACTTATCGTAATTTTTAAATTGATATCATTCCATAAAAAGCCACTAATAAGAAAAAACAACGGCATGTGGAATGAATAAATAAAAGAATGTACACTTTCAGGAATGTTTGGTGTATGTCCCAAAATCACCAACACAATTCCCAATCCTTTTAAAAGATCAATCCATATAATCCGATTTTGAGTCATCATTATATGCAGCTAAAAGAATCAATAATGCCTACTAACTTATTATCATCATCAATCACCACCAAAGAATGAATATTATATCTACGCATTAATTCTTCTGCATCCGAAAGTTTTGCAGTTTCTTGAATCGTTTTGGGATTTTCACTCATTATTTCTTTCACTGTAAGAGAAAAAAATACATCTTGTTTATTCTGCATAGCACGACGAACATCTCCGTCAGTTACTACCCCAACTATCTTTTCATTAGCAACGACAATCGCAATTCCCTGTTTTGTTTTACTAATTTCAATAATAGTATCACTAACTTTAGATTCCAAAGAGACAACAGGCAAATTAGTAGATATCATATAATCTCTCACTTTTGAAAGAAGTCTCTTACCAAGACTTCCCCCTGGATGAAACCGAGCAAAATCAGAAACCTTAAAATGACGCATTTCCATTAAAGCACAAGCTATAGCATCTCCCATAGCCAAAGTTACAGTTGTAGAAGACGTAGGAGCTAAATTCAAAGGACACGCCTCCCTCTTTACCGCAATATTCAAATGAAAATCAGAGTATTGAGCTAATAATGATTTGGGATTCCCCGACATTCCTATAATAGGTATATGCCTTTCTAATAAGAAAGGGATGAAGCGGAGAAGCTCATCTGTATTACCCGAATTACTAATTGCAAGTACTACATCATCTGATGAAAACATGCCTAGATCTCCATGATAAGCATCAAGTGGATTAACAAAAAAAGAAGGTGTACCTGTACTAGCCAATGTAGCAGCAATTTTAGCGCCAATATGCCCGGATTTACCGACCCCAGTTATAATAAATTTTCCATTGCAGTGATAAATCAGATCTACTGCTTTCTCAAAATTATCATCAAGTTGTGAAATAAGATCCAAGATTGCTTGTGCTTCATCCTGAAAGCACTTTACTGCATATTTTCTGATATTATTCATAATAATGATTTAATAACTGTTTCAAAATGTTTCAAATAAAGCATATTGGAACCATCGCTTAAGGCCTTTTCTGGTTCAGGATGTACTTCAAAAAAATAACCTGTTGCCCCAAAAGCTTTTGCTGCCAATGCCATAGCCGGAACAAACTCACGGTCTCCTCCCGTCTTTCCACCTGCAATACCCGGACGTTGTACAGAATGAGTACAATCCATAATAACAGTATCTGAGATTTTTTTCATATCTACAATATTTCGAAAATCGACAGCTAAATTGTTATATCCATATACATTTCCTCTCTCTGTAAGCCAAATTTTTTCACCACCAGTTTCCTTTACTTTTTGTACTGGATATTGCATATCTTCTCCAGAAAGGAACTGAGCTTTTTTAATATTTACCACCTTTTCTGTTTTTGCAGCAGCAACCAATAAATCAGTCTGTCGACACAAAAATGCAGGGATTTGCAACACATCTGCCACTTCACTGGCAGGTTGTGCTTGATAAGGTTCATGAATGTCTGTAAGAATCTGTAAACCAAATTTTTCTTTTATATCATTCAGCATTAGCAGCCCCTTTTCTAAACCAGGCCCTCGAAAAGAATGAATAGAAGTTCTATTTGCTTTGTCAAAAGAAGACTTAAAAATAATATTAATATTATACTTTTCATTTAAGCGCACTAGCTCTTTGGCTACTTCAAATAAGATATCAGCAGACTCTATGACACAAGGACCTGCTATAAAAATAGGTGATTTCATAATCTAATATTAAAAAACATATCATGTAAATATCTAATTTTGATATATCCCATGTTTTAATTAGGTATATAATATTTTTGTAAACTTGCAGTAATCGTAAAATTCCGTTAGTATCTAAAAATGACGTATAGCATATAGAAAGCCGCCAAAAAGGCGGTTTCCTATAAAAGACATCGAAAAAGAGACTGTTTTTTATTGTTTATTATTGATCCAATCCTATGATCAAAGGCAAAAGATGTTCATAATCCCTGCGTCCTTTAACTATATCACTGAAAAATTTCTTGAATACCCTAGCACAGATACACCTTGCATCTAGCAAGTAGAGATAATGGTGTGATATATACCGCTGAGACGCGAACTATCTTATCACTTCCGAAAAACAACGAGTTCTTCCGTTCACCGGATAATAGACGGATGAACCGCTCGGCAATGGATCACGCCAATAGATGTCATAGACTTTATCATCACCGGAGTTGGACATCTGCATAAACTTATATCCGAATTTAAAACGCTTTTCAAAAAGACTGTAGGATCGCCGGTCATAACTGAACAAACGGGCCAAACGATTTTTATTAGACATCATGATAAAGACGTCACCACCCTCACGCTCACGATTAAACTGCTGATGAATGATGGATAAGATCGGTCATATTTACAGCGCATATCGTGGAAATCGCGAATAAAGAAAAAACGATTTAAACCACTAACACTCAACATAACCCCTCCAATTTCTCCACAAGTTTTTGCAAGCCATCGCAGCTTAAATTTTTCTGACTCACATGAACACCATTGCTCATGCGAATATCCACCAATATACGAAGAGCGCTATGAAAAGGAACAGAAAGGGAAACTGCCGCAGGCTGATTCAAGAAATCTGAAGAATGCTCATCAAAAGGGGCATCTAAAACTTTAACCGGACTATCTTCCCCAAAGTATCCTTGTACCACTTTTCAAATAAATTATAAGATACTTTATTGGATAGGCAGAATTTCTGTAAGGAAATTCCAGCAAGGACACCTTCAAGTTTATAGCGAACGAAGAAACCCTCAAAATCATTATAACTATACATAAACTTTGATTTTAATGTTATGAAGCAAAGTTCGGATTTTATAAACGATTTCGGAATATGTCATTTTTGGACGCTAACTGGAATTTAGCCCTCAATTCCATAGAAGAATTGCTACTTTTCAAAACCACTGCTACTGTACATAAATTCGAGTTTTTAGATATACAGCAAAAGTAAAACGAAAAACAAATATAGGCAAGATGTCATTTTTGAACGTTGACCCTATTTCATGTCACTCCAAGGATACGGTTTTTCCTCCAAACTCTTCAAAAATCCAATCACTTCTACTTGATCTTTTGTCAACAATTTCTCATCCCAACTTTCTATAATCTTATTTGCTTCTTTCGCCAGTTCTTCCTCAAACACTTCCCCATAACAATACGTTAGTAATTGTACCTTTAGCAATGAGGCAGACAAGTGTTCAAGTACTTCCCAGCAACGATTCAAAATTGTTTGAATACGCTCTTCCTTATCCCCATCATTGTAAATCGTAGCATTATATCCTTTCAAGAGCGCCAGACACAGCGAAGCTTCCTCTTCAAAGGTACTACCGCGCTGGTGATATAAGGCATTGGCTTTTTGAAAAACCTCGTGATTCAAGCGAGTAAAATCATCGCTGTAAATAGGAGTATCGTCTATACCGAGATAAAGCAACTCGTCCGCCAAGGTAGACAAGGCGGAAACTTCAGATTCTAATGAATTCATATATCAATGATTATTTTTCAATAATAGGTTCAACAAGGGAAGGATGAATGAAAGTAGTGGCAACGGCCATCACTCCATCAATGGATACAACGACGCGACGGTCATTCCTCACACGAACAAATTCGCCTTCAACACCGGCAAAAACGCCACCGATGATACGTACACGGGTTCCCTTACGGAGTGCCGGCTCAGAAGGATCGAGATAGAGTAAAGCTTGATCGTGATTCCCTGAAATAGCAATAAAACTGCGCATCTGAGAGTCTGGAATGATAATGGGACGATGACACTCACGATTCATAATATAACGAATAGGCAACGTTGTACCATGCAACTCCTTCATAGCATCAATACGGTTACGGGAAGAATAAACAAATATAAGATTATGAACTGCAGGAACTAATTTACGTACGCGGCGTTCGTTTTTCAAAATAAATTCATAACGCATAGGGATAAAGTTTTCGATACCCTCGCTATCAAGATATGATTTCAAGGTAAGCTCACGGCCGTAAGTGACACGCAGAGCGTACCAGCAAATAGTTGTTTTATCGTTCACAAAAGGATATTCTTTGGGGACACCAGAAGAGTGAAATACCTCCCGGTTAAATTATGTAATGCGAATATTGATGAAGATCTTAATGCATTCATATCATTTCAAAACACTCCACTATCGCAGAAGGAGGTACATGAAATAACTATATTACTTAAAATGGTGTAAACGAAGTATTTAAAGGAAAATAGTGTTTCAATAAACGTTCGTTTAAT
>QWCY01003902.1_pt1 | contig 30338 bp, 52 predicted proteins | sample 1972631 | NCBI WGS metagenome assembly QWCY01 (sample SAMN09866696, study PRJNA288562) | Human gut metagenome isolate pre1_stool, whole genome shotgun sequencing... | isolation source: gut | host: Homo sapiens | place: USA: California
CGTGCGTGTATCTATAGGCAGGAGTGGGTTTCAGAGGGATGCCGCCCCCTTGAAAAAAAACCTCCCCGTGGAACAAAATTTTAACACTTTGTTCCACGGAAAAGGCAATATAGGGATTTCCCTATTTGTTTGCGTAAAGCAAATAATATCCATTTAAAAGTTTGCGTAAAGCAAATTAATACATTATCTTTGTGACAGTTAAAGCAAGGGGCTTTAAATCATTTGACATTATGAAACAATTAATCGATGGAGTTTGGGAATACTCACTAATCAATCCCGATGGTTTTACTCTTAACATTGAGACAATGAAACCTGTTAAGTACGGAATTTCAGTAGCGTATCAAGAAACGCAAAACAGTTTCGGAAAAGAGAGTTTAAACGGAGTTATTAATCATGCTTTAGAACATAGTAAAACGGTTGGCGGATGGTTCGACACCGAAAGCGAACGTTACTACTTCGATAGCGTAAAAGTCTTTAAAAACTCGGAGATTGACAAGGCGATAGAGTTCGCAAGGGAAAACAATCAACTTGCAATCTACGATATGACAAACGTAAAAGAGATTAGAATTAAGTAAGGGGTTCGCCCCTTGCTTTTTCTTTCTTTCCTAAAATAGAAAAAGTATGGAAAAAGAATTTATTAATGGTTACAGAAGAATGGGGATAGATATTGAACCATTGGAAGACGGTACGGTAAAAGTCACTCAGGCGAGACTGATAAACGGGTATATACTGAACCAAAAGCAACTCATTGAACGGGGGAAAGAATTGTATCCGGATGCAAAGATTATCCCGGTGGCATATTCTTTGAATGTATATGATATTACGGTTGAGTGGATAGAAAGTAAGATGCAGGAGTTTGGCATAAAGAGGAATGATCTAATAAAGCAATTAGCTATTGATCGTTCTTCTTTGAGCCTTATCATGTCTGGCAAACGTGAACTGTCCAAACCTATGCGGGCAACATTCTTTTATTATTTCCTGACGTATGAATTGAACCGGGATTTCAGGGAACACCTGGATAGTTTATAGTTTGTTGTGTATCTTTTGATGGCATTGCTTACAAAGACTCATCAGGTTGTCATAATCATAGGCAAGGAATAACCGTTGCTGGGGATCATCCGTGCTCATGAAGGAAATGATATGGTGAATGTCTTCAGCCGGTACTGTTTTATTTTCTTTCAAGCATAGTTCGCACAGTGGATTACATGCAAATTTCCACGCACGCAACCGGCGCCAGCGTTCAGAATTGTATATCTTCCGTCGTTCAGTATTGTATTGGTTATTGTCTTTCGGTTGTATCTTCTTTGGCTTGTATATAGTCGGCATAGGGTATTTTCTTTAGTTGTTGGGCATCTCGTATTGTCTGAAACTCTATCATCCGGTAGCGATGAAGGAAATGTCTTATCAGGTCTTCATCAGTAGTACATTTCAAGGATTCTTCATCTTGAATAACGTACAGAACTGTATCCTGAAAGATATCTTCATGGCTACGGGAATCAAAATACCCAGTTACCTGCCGGAAGCATAAGGCCCGCAGTTTATCATAATTGCGAGCTATGTTTCCGGCAATAACCGGATAATAGTTACTGTTCTTGTATCGGTTTCTCATCAAGTTTTAAATTTCCTGCATCGTCCACTATGTCGTTTATACCCTTCATCACTAATGAACGAACAACTACGGAGACTTTAGCACTTGTCTTACAGGATAATTCTTCTAATAGCATTAATGTACGATCATCAAATCGAATTGATATTCTTTTCTTCTTCATTATTGTAGGAATTTACTTATACCGTTATGGTTGATAAATTAATTCATTCAACAAGCTGTCTCTCTGCTGAATTGCTTGCCTCAGGTAAGATGTATGTTTGCTTTGAGTGAAACATATAAAACTTAAACTAACGAATAAACAGATGGCTATTATACCGATTAAATCTCTTATTCTAATTTCAATCATATCTAAATTTTTTAGTTACTTTGTTACTATAGTTCTATTACTTCTCACTATCTTCATCTTTGGTTTCTTAAACTGCTTGTCGCACGACGTATAAGGTAGCCAATACAATTTATCTTCATATAAATATTGGTCTATTGGAACAAGGTGAAATAGTTCGTTGTCGAAATCAATGCCAATCAACATACATTCTATATCAACTTCTGGATATTTTTGATGATAGATTATAATCTCACTATGTCGATAAGTGTAATGAATGAATTGGTTTTGTGTCATAGTTTCCATTAATTAAACATCAACAGTCTTAATAGCTTTTAATACACCATTATTATCTCTGATAAATACTACTATTTCACTTTTAGGAATTGTTGCACCATAAGATTTTATAGATTCACGAACCTTATTAATTCCTTGTTGAATCTCTGACGTAATTTTATCAACGACTTCCTTATCCATATTTATTCAGTTTTTATTTTATTTAGAATGGTTTCTCTTCCTGTTGTGATCCAGGATTAACATGAGGGATATCCAGTAAATCATAAAACTGTGTAGTAGGAGCATTAAAGCCGCAAATCATCTTCATCAGTCCGATGTTTCGGCCCTTTGCAACTTCGATCATCGCAGTATTCTCTGTTGAAACATTACTGTAGGGTTCCGGATATCTCTTGTCTCTGCCGTAAACTTCTGGACGGTAAAGCAGAAGCATATTATCTGCTGCTTCTGTTATTTGTCCGGAACCACGAATACGAGAAAGATTAGGAGATGTATCTACTTTATCACGATTCAATTGAGACAAGGCAAGTACCCATATTCTCAAGTCTTTTGCAACATTCTTTAATCTACGGGCTGCACTTGCCAGTTGCTCCTCAGTAGTAGCTCCACGACCTGCATTCACTGTCAAAATCTGTAAATAGTCCACAACCGCACCATCAATATCATATTTCTTTTTCATCATCCGAATACTGGATAATATCACATCAATACTGGAAGTACTTCTACCATCGAAGTAGATAGGAAGATTACAAACCTGCTGCACCGATTTGTCAACAGAATGAAGTTCACTCTCTGAAAGAGGAGAGCTGAGAATGCGCATTCCATTTACGTTACTTTCCCGGCTCAGCATACGTGCAGCAAGTTCCTTGGGTTCCATCTCCATTGTATAAAATGCAATCTTAGCACCAGCAGTTGCAGCATTCATACAGAAGCTGGTGGCAAGGGAGGTCTTACCCTGAGAACTGTCAGCAGCAATGATGGTAAGGCTTGACGGGCGCAATATACCGCGTGCATCCAATTCCCTAAAACCTGTAGGAGTGCCGATAACAGGCTCTGGACTATTGAGGTTGTTATTAACAGTGTCCACTACTTCATTGACCGCTTCACGCATTGTTGTCACACCAGATGAGCAATCCGAATAAATCCCCTCCAAACGTTTTTTCGCTTCATCTATCACATCCATAGGGTCTTCTGTTGTATGCACGTTAGACAGAAGATATTGTCCTATTTCGTATATCTTTCGATAGGCAAGTAAATCATAAAGTGCTGCTACATGCTGAGGCAGATCAAAGCAATTATTCTCCGTTATCTTGAGATAAGCACCCCAGTCGTGCTCCATATCGACAGAACCTTTCATTGCATTCCAAACTGCCATTACATCATACCGTAGTCCTTTGCTGTCAAGCGTCTTTATAGCCCGAAAGATTTTACGATGGAAATCATGGTAAAAGCAATCTTCCGTTAACATGGTACTTACTTCATCCAAAGAGCCACGGGTACCAAGAAGAGTTCCAAGTACCAACCGCTCAGTTTCTTCACTATATGGTAGTCCTAAATTTCGCTTCATTTTAAATTTGTTTTTTTAAGACTTAAATATGGCATTCAATACCAATATGACTAAAATAATAGATAGTACGGCCGCTAACGGAAACCATAACGGGGACAGAACCCACCACCAAGACCAATCAATATAATCCGTTAGTTTTAGTACTATAAATACTATCGTTAGCAATCCACAGAAACCAATACCACCTGTTGAATTATTATTTGCACTCATTTTATTACACGGTTACCTGTACACCATAAGGTCATTTCTTTCATATTTACTTCTTATTCATCACTTCCAGTATCGTTTGGTAGACACTATTACGGCCATTTGTCAGATACCGGTTGTTGTTTATCTCCTGAACGACTTCTAACAGGATATCATTAGGGTACTGCCTGAGCAGTTCAATCTCGTCATCAGTTGGTTGTAATGGCATGTTAAGCAAAAGCGGAGCTTCCCTTTTCAGATAATCTGCAAACTTCTTCTGAGCTTCGGTAACGGGCTGATACTGGCACTTATTACCGGATGACTGATAAACCTTGTTGCTGTTCAATGACAAAGCATTGATAAACGTTCGTTTCCAGTCTATTTCCTTGCTCCTGGCAGCTTTCTTTTTCTTCCAGCCGGCTTCGGTATTCCAGTAGTCGTTATAAGCTTTCTCTAACGAAAGTCGAATATCTAACCGTGGATCATACTTTTGCCGTTCTTCGATGAAAGCTCGATTATTCACAAGAGATTCATAGGCTGTTTTCAGTTCTTGCTTATACACCTCAAAATCTTCTTTCCAAATTTTAGCATTTGCACAATCTGAGCCGACAGGCGAACTTTCTTTGTTATCTACGTTAGTAGATAATTTCTTTATATTATTCTTATCTTTCTTATTATTCTGGTTAGGGTCTGGTTGGCTTTTTGCCTCATCGGTTAGATGATTGGTTAGCAGACTGGTTAGCAATCCTTGTAAATCATTGATATTTAATCCATTTAGCTGGTTAGGCACTTGGTTAGATGACTGGTTAGCACTATTTTCAGAGGTGTTATACTCATCATAATTACATAGAGTAATCACATTGACTCCTTGTGTACTATCCGTTGTTATCATTTCCTCCCTCTTTAGCTTCTTCAGGAATGTTTTAACATTCTGATCGCTCCATCCCCAACGTTTTGCAAGAAAACTGGTAGCTGCCGGATATTGGCCTCTTCTCCATGTTATTTCGTGGATCCCAACGCGCGACGTTGTCGGTGATGCCTCAAATCGTGCCGACTGTATCAAGTCCAGCCACGCTTCGCATTCACTAAAAGCCCGGGATGCTGTCCACATCTTATTAGAGAAAAATTTTCTACTTAATTTTATAAATCCGTCACCACTCTCCATACTTAGCTACTTCATTACGAATATCACAGGAGTTTTATCTGGCCGATAATGTGCCATGCAATACTCTTTCATCCTACAATTTCCAGCTCCATCCTTATTATCGAATACACAGCCCTTACAACCGTTCGTAGATCGATTAACATGTATTCTGTTGCCGTCTATAATCATTGGCGCACAACCTATTTTCAGGTTCTTCAACTCTTTCATACCCGTTGTATACATGAAACGATACATGCTCTCTCAATGCCTGGATAAGGGCTAGCTATGAAGAAACGGCTCTTTGCTTTTCCTTCTTTATCATTGTATGTCTTTAGTTTCTTGCGCAGATAATTCTTTGTTAAAGAACTGTCAAAAACAACAACTTCAGAATAGCCTATATCAAGCTTCAGTATTTCCTGTATACGTAAATTACGCTCGTCTCTTTTTCTTAGAAGCACCTTCATCGTTTCGACAAGGTATGTCATCAAGTCGATATACTTCATATCTAACATACCGTCAGATTCTTTATAGCACATTCTAATATCTTGCTTGATAATATATTTTTCTTCCTGCGTTAGACTTAATGAATCAATCCAGTCGGATAAGTCACCTTTATCCAACTTGGATGATACTACGATTTGCTTTGAACAGACGTTGTTTTCTACGTATTCCATAGCCTCAACTTGGAGAAAAGGATATACGCCGTAGTCGTTTAACATTCCGCTATGATAGAATGGGGCAGACGCTTCACTCAAATCAACAGCCAAGTTCATCACAGCTTTGGCATATTTTACACCTTCTGGATAAGCTTTATGAATAATTTCCATAAAGCTATGATCTCTAATAGGGAATATTCGATTTTCCATTTATATACTGTTTTATTGGTTCATTTCTTATTAGTTTTGAGTATATTATTTATTTCATCAATGCTTAAAACCGAGACAAATTCTTTCCATTTAGCATTTTCTTTACCCTCTGTTGAAATACGATGGTTTACAAAATCAATTCGTATGTTGGATAAACTATCTTCAAAGAACTCTCGTCCATCTTGAACTGGACTTAGATTCACAAAATCATCTTCTGCATAGGACTGTACGACGCACCTAACTTCATTGATAATTAGAAGTATGGCAGTTTTATCTTTGACTATTTTCATATATTGATTTCTTTCTAAATTGTCATTATTATACCAAATTTTCAACAACGTTTATTTCAATAATCTGAATGCTACAGATTGTGTGTATCCATCCACGACAATCACCAGAACATAAGTTCAATATTTCATCAAATTCATTTAGAACTTCTTCGGGAATATCAGGATACATATCTATCAAAGCCCCAAGATAACCCTCACGTTCTTCCTGTACCCAATTATGTCTTTTACCCTTCTTGGATATTGCCTGAAACAATGGTCTGAAATAATCTAACTTATCATCGCTCAGTTTTTTGCGAATCGTTTCATAGTCACCATCATTCCAATCTACTTCTATTTCTATCTGTTTCATTGAATCTATTCCTTTCTTTATAGTTTTGAGTTAAAACAAACCCTTCCTCTTTAGTACAGAGGTTATATAAGCATCGCATTCCATTTGATTCCGAAACTTAAGATTATTATCGTAATACATATCTAGAATGACATTATTCAATCTATCGAATGTGTCTAAACCATTTATTATCGTACCGAACATCCATTTTACATTTTGAATTATAGCAGTATAATTCCTTGCGATAAACCGGTCTATGTATCCCTTGTTTAATTCATTGATCTTCGGTTCACTATTCTTCTCTTCCAATTGTCTTAAAAAAGCAAGACGGTCTTTAATGAGCATTGGCATATAATTCCCTCCTATAAGCGTTACGCATTAATCGTATTTCATTATAATCGCCTTCGTCTTCAATTCGTACCTTCTCCAAATGAATATCACCTTTATGCGCTTTGATGATGAAATAGATTATTCTTTTAAAGAAATCGTTCAACGATGGAATGCTATATTTAGAAAGCAGGCATTTTATTTGTACTGAGTACTTTAAATCCCCTATAAAGATATTAACTCTACCATATTCGCAGCCCTTGTTATACTCCATTATCCTAAGTGTCTTCAATACAATCTTTCTGAATGCCTTAGCATTTCTTTCCGAAACATACTGGAGGTTTTCAAACTCAGTGTCACAAACAGCTTTTGCCATATCTCCCACTAACGCATTCATGCTTTTGCCTGCATTTTGCGCAATCTCTTTAAATACTTCATAAGTTTCCATATCTAAATTCACCGTGGTTCTTGCAAGGGTATTCTCCATGTTCGGCACATTTAGCACCGACACATTCTTCTTTGTATAAACCCCAAATACCTTAATTTTTGAAGCCTCCTGGGGGAATCTGATAATAGCTTGTAAAATAGCCCTATAATAGAACCCAATATTCAGAATACCCAATTTATTCAATCCATCCTTTATCTCATCCGGACTTACAGGAACTACATGCTTTAACACTATGAAAACAGGTCTTTTATAACGCTTAAATGGTGTGTATAACTTTAATGCCTCATATATGATCTTTTTTTTAGGCGTAGCACCTACACCACATGCACACTCAGAAGGTCTATACTTTTTGAGTATAGCAATAGTTTCCTTAGCTAAATAAAAAACAGTGGGACTAAGTGATATCTGATAGTTATCGGAAATATCAGATATTAGTTTCTTTTCTCTTGGAGATAATGAAACCTGAAACAGGAAAGTATATTCTTTCATCGTAATTTATCCCAATTTTAGATTTACTACTTTCATGCGTCTTCGATTCTCATTAGCGACTTCAATAGCGGTTAACTTTTCCAGAAAGTATTCAGATGTTTCTTGAACAAGATGTAACTGATGTTGCAATTCTTTATACATTCTCAATGAGATATATGATTGCCCATCCATTATTAAAACATCTCCAACCTTTATCTTATTCTTATCTAGTATCTTACCCATACCTAATAACTTTTAGAATCGTAGAAACTCTTGTTCTCTATATACTCCCGAGCTACTTCGTACCGGGAAGCCGGTGCGATACGATCATGGATGTATTGGTACTTTTCAAGGCTCATACCGGAAAGAATATCGTCGGTATATTCAACCCTGCCGGAATAAATACATCCTGCAACTACAATGGCAATAAGAATTGCCAGAATAATATATTTGCTGGTCTTGTTCATATATTATATTTTTAGATTTAACTTTTGAAATCCCCGCCAACCCGTGACGGGGAATATTACTACTTATCTATTTACTCAGCACGCTTCACAGCGGACTATATCAATCTTTTAAATAATAGGCTCTTATTTCGTTCTCGGAGAAATAAAGATTTCCGTGCTTCTTATGGTGCGGTATTTGGCCGCGGCTGCATCTCGTCCGGATGGCATTCTCTGTGAGGCCTAATTTGTCAGCAACTTGCTTGATGTTCAAAAGCTCGTCCTTTTCACCCATCTTCTTTTTAAGAGCCTCAGCCAATTTGTCTATTTCAAAGTTGGTTAGCATCCAGTTCCTCCTTTCCTAATTGTTCCCAACGAAAACTCATCGTTTCTTTAATCAATTCAATATTTCCCATATCCTTTACTTCCTCCTAAAGAAGAAAGCTCTATTCGTTCATAGATACCTAATGTGGCTGTTTGTATCTACTAATTGAATAGAGCTTCTAAAATGTCTTTCTACGGAAACAGCCACGTAACCGCTAATTGTGTCGTAAAACATTAGCACATTTGTAGGATAAGTGAAAAGGACTGCCTATCTTTGCAAGCGATCAAACATACGACGATAGGAATTAGGGACGCTTCTCTAACAGCCCTTGTTATATCCGTCTATGACGTTTTACGAATGCAAAGTAAACTCAAATACGTTCACTTTGCAAATTTTATTGCAAATAAATAAACTTATTTTCGTTATTTAGAATTTGTTTAAATAATAAAAGAATGGAAGAGACTGTTTTACAAAGGATTAGAAAGATAATAAACCTATACTCGGTGTCTGATAGACGTTTTGCAGAAGCAATAGGGTTAGCACAGACTACTATGAGTTCGTTGTTTTCGAGAGGAAGCGAACCTAATGTTTCTATTGTTAAATCTATTTTAAACGTATATACGGATATATCTCCGATATGGCTTCTTACGGGAGAAGGTGAGATGCTTAAATCAGAGTCTACAATAATTAAGCCTCAACCGAAACAACAAAATGTGATTAAATACTTTCCGACTGTTAGCGGCTCTATGGGGGGCGTTCAATTCTTGGACGACCCTAATGAGGCTTATGTAGATATAGTATTGCCCGGCTTCTACGAATGTAAGTATGCAATTAATGCTTACGGAGACTCAATGCATCCTGTTATCAAAAGCGGACAAGTTGTAATTCTAATGGAGTGGATGGAAAGTTTTATTGATTGGGGAAGAATATATTTAGTAGTAACAAAAAGCGGGTATAGGGTTATAAAATATCTAAAGCCTTCAAATAACAAAGATGCTATACGATGCGAAAGTGAGAATAAAGAGTATGCACCTTTTGATATAAATAAAGAGGATATACATAAGCTATTTCTCGTAAAAGGATGGGTTTGCAGAGATACCATTTAGTTATTTGGATTAATAAAATAAAATATAAATATAATATGAAAAAGCTCTTATATGTTGCAATACTACTAATAAGTGTTATGGGGTGCAATAAATCTACGAAGGTTGATTTGAGAGAAAAAGCTATTAGCCTGATTGAAAAGGAATATCCCGTAAAAGGAGCTAGAAATATAGAATACAGTAAACTTGACAGTTTGGAAGCATCTTTCTATGGTTATCATATCTTACGCCTATTCATGGATGAAAACGATAAACCCCGAATAGAACATTTTCAGATGAACTATAATCAATCTAAAATCAATCTGGTAGAGGATGAAGAACTATCAATAGATATGTATAAATACATAACGTCCGATGGAAAAGCGCTCTTTGAGGAAGAACATATAAGTCCTGCGTGGGATAATGTTAATACTCGATCAGAATTGGAAATAGCAGATAGTATAAGAATTGCAGACAGCATTGCATGCATTAAGGCTGCAATAGCAATACAATAACTAACATATTATTAACCCCGCAAGGTGGTACAAACTGTGGTACTTTGAAATTTTGACGCGTAAGTAACTGATTAATATAAAGATGCAAAAGTCCCGTACGCACCGCAAAGGAGAATGACGAAAGTCGTTCTCTTTTTTATTGATAATGAACGAATTATGTGTGGTTAATGGTGGAAAATTGAGGCTTTTTATATAACAAATACTTCATTTTTCCTCATTCTATTTCACGATGTTTCACTAAAAATGTAACTGATATGATACCACACATGATACCAAATTTGATACCTCAACATGATACTGTAAAACACAGTATTATGAAATATCCATCATTGCGCTTCGTGTTCGATAGAAAACACGTAGCAACCAAGAAAAAACGCGGGCTTGTTCAGCTTGAAGTTTTATCCGAAGGAAAAAGAAAGTGGATTGGAACCGGAGTAAAGCTATACTCCGATCAATGGAGCGACCGGAAGAAAGTAATAAACTCTTCCGAGATGCTACAACTGAATCAGCGTCTTGATGAAATGATGCGCGTTATTCAAGATTGGGTAAATGACTTAATAAGAAAGAAGGAAGCGTTTGAATTTGAAAAAATGGATGCTTTCTTGAAGTACTTCAATCATTCCGAAAACTACATTGAATTTTTGGAAAGACGTATAAACGAGCGTAATGATATAACCGAAAGTACGCGAAAGTCTCACCGGGTACTGATTTCTTCTCTCAAAGAGTTTGGTGGCATAACCTATATTAGCGACTTGACGGTACAGAATATTAAACTGTATGATAACTGGCTTCATGGCAAGTATAAGTCTCAACCAACTATCCACAACTATCATAAGAGGAACAAAGTTTATATCCACGAAGCAATGTCACTTGGTTTGTTGAAGGATTATCCATATACCGGAGTCATTGTCAAAAGGGGAAAATATAAAAGAAGAAGGTTTTTATATCAGGAAGAACTTGATAAAATCCGTAATGCTGAAATACCCAATGAGTCGATTCGCCGGGTACGTGACTTGTTTGTTTTCCAGTCATTCACTGGGCTTTCTTATGCTGATTTGGCGAAATTCAACTTCAAAAGAGATGTCGTACAACATGAAGGTAAGTATATTATCTATGATATGCGTATAAAAACAGAAGAAGATTACTACATTGTATTGCTCTCTCCTGCACTTGAAGTTTTGAAAAAGTACAATTATGAACTCCCGATCATTAGCAATACGCAGTATAACCTTCGGCTGAAATTAGTCGCTGATTATGCCGGACTGGATAAAAATTTGACTACCCACATGGCAAGGCACACTTTCGCCACCCTTGCTTTGACAAAAGGTGTACAGTTTAAAGCGGTTTCAAAGATGCTGGGGCATAGTAGCCTGAAAACAACCGAAGAATATGCAGCGATTTTGAATAAGGACGTGGATAAAGGATATGAAATGTTTGAGAAACAAATAAGCGGGTAAAATTCCCGCTTTTATGCGAAAAAGGATTTTTTCTTCATAAAAAAGATATAAGAACATGGATAAATAAAGAGGGAAAATTATTCAGGTAGGAGATGAAAGAACCGCATAATCATGCCTAAAGAGAGATTGACTTCTCTTCGATGATCTGCGGTACAAAAAATCATTCAGTATAGTGTGACGCTTTTTGCCCGGTCAGGCATTAACAAGTTACCCAACTTCTCCGGCTTTTCTCTTACTTGTAGATGTTCAGGCACCCGGATTTATTCTGCCTACTGTTATAGAACTACCCTTTGTAACAGCTTTTCCACCACCGACCAACGGACTTCTCAAACGGATAAATTCGGCGTGGGGATTAAAAAATAATCCGCACCAAGTGAAGGTTTGGCACGGATTATTAATATATAGATGCTTCGCGTATGAAGCAGTATATTCAGTATGTACGGTATCACCTTCACTTGATACGGGTGCAAATATATGGAGCCTCTTTTTATTATCCAAACACCTGAAAATGTGACACTTTCATTCTTTTTCATGTTATTTCATTCTTTCTCATTTTCACTCCTTTCTTTTAACTATTTTTATACTGCAATAGATTCTATGATGCACTTATAAAAGCGTATCTCCCGTACATGCTCTAAACATTCATTGTTCGGCAATTCCGCTTCGCATTTCTCGTTCAGGTCAAGAAGAAGACCTGAAAGTTCGTCCATGTCACGCAATGTATTGCGCACTGCCTCATTGTCGTTCATCTGTAAATCTTTCAAAAAAGCGATAAGTCTATCGGAAATCTTAACTCCTTCAACTTCAATGTAATTTCTGTTTGCCATAGTCGTATGTTTTAAATTATAAATCAAAGTATTTTCTCAACATTGGAATATCGGTCATTTCAAACCTTGCAGCCGAAACTCTCTCTTGGGTGAATCCTAATTTCAGAATCCCATTACAGCATACTTGACCGTATTTGTAGATAATTTCCTTTTGTTTTTCGGTCATTGGGACTGCCTTATATCCGGGGATTTGCGCTCTATTCCATCCGTCATATAAAATCCAGTCACCGTGAATTTTTACCCATCCGTGGGATTCTAACCATTCGTCCGGGTTCTTACGATTATCAATAGCCTTCCCGTCTTCAGGTCTACCAATAGGTATAATTCCTGCAACTACTAAGGCATCGGCTATCTGATTGTGTAGCATGTTGGCAATACTTCCATTCAAAGCATAATACTCTCCATCGGGAGATAGCCAGCCAGCAGACCATCCTTGTAAAATATCAACAGGTTTAATCCCTTCAGAAATCACCTCACGTATATTTTGCTCGCTATCTAAATAAGTAGTGAGCATTTTGTCGGCTATACTATTCTTCCGAATAATACCTTCAATCTCTGAATCACCCATAATTAGCTCAAATATTTCATTGGATAGGTTCTTTACTTCATAAGGAAGCATTGTATATCCATCAGGAATTTCACCGGGGAAACTTTTGTATATCCAGTCTATGATATTCAAAGTTTTGAAACATTCCTCTATGAAATTCCTCACTCCTTTTATGCATCCGCACATAAGATTGATTGTATCATCTTCATCTATGTTTATTAGATTGTCAGCCGTTCCATCATAAAAGTATTGAAGAAGTGCATCATATTTAACTGTAAACTCGAACCTTCCATTGTGCTTTACTATTGACTTTTCCAATTCTTTTAATGCCTTACTCCATTCATTTGACACTCTTTTCATGTCTAATAACTTTCGTTCAGCCCATCCTTCAGCATCTAATCTCTCAAATATACCTCCATGTATTTCGGGATTAAAATTAACGCAGTTGAAAGTAACTCTATCCTCGTCTACAAGCAGAATCAGTTTGCCAATTATTATATCAAGTGCAATATCTTTGGGACACCCAGTGAGAGAACTTGTTATTGTTTCAAGTGCTTTTTGTGGATTGTATGAGTATAACAAATGTTCTCTTGCTATATCTACTAACAATCTTCCAGCATTTTCTCCAAGTGTAAAATGTAAGTATTCTGTTTTCATATTTGTTCTTTCTATCTTGTTATTAAGCTGTTTACTTGAACGTGCATAAACGACATACTCGTTGGCAAATCAAGTAAGATGGTGCAATCTCCTATTTCTGATAATGCGTATCCCCGGTTATCCGGAAATGCTAAGATTACTCCGAGGAATGATAGATGGTCATTACCCGGCACAGGTTCCATGTATCCTACTACAATTCCCGTTTTTTTAAACATTCCGAACTTCACTTCCTGACCGAGCATTGATACTGTGAATTGTTTTAAGTTCATATCTATTCAATTTTGGATTAAATCGACATTTGATAAATACATAGCTGACTAACAATACTAACAGAAACATCAAATAATACTTTATCGTTTTTATCTGTTATTATAGCCTTAGCACTGTCCATAGTCACATATAACTTCACTCCTCCATTGTTTGCGGAAGCTCTATATTCATAAAGTGATCCGCCGTATGCAATTTCATTCATATCTATTATGTTATGAGGGGTTATACAATTCATATCCATTATCCCAAAGACTATCACTGCGAAAATTGAAGAAATCTTCCAAAGAGATACGTACACCATCTTCTAAAATGGCAGTTTTCGCAAAAAATCTTCTTATCCATACTTATCTTTTTATTTGAATGTTTTGAAATAGTCTAAAATATCATCTGAAAGGTCACGCAATCCGCATGATATATACCCTTCTGTCATTGTTACCGAGGAATGTCCCATCATTTTGCTGATAGCATATAAATCGGCACCACGTAGATACAAGTTTGTTGCAAAACTCCGCCGGGCGGTATGGCTTGAAATAAACTCGTATTTTGCTCCTTCTACAAATTCACCAGCGCGATATAGTTTCAGTCGTTCGTTCATGCCTAACTTCCGGCATATTTCCCGGATAGTTTTATTGAAAGTCGGGTCTGAAACTTCTTTTCCAGCGATATAGAACATTTCGTTTTCTGCTATAAGTCGTTCAACCACTTTAGACAAAGGAACTTCCGCTTGTATGTGAGTTTTGATCGAAACGTAAACAAGCCGTTCGCCTACCACATTCTCACGGGTAAAATTCATGTAGTCGCTATGTCGGGCACCTGTTACGCATCCCATAATGAACTGATTCTTCACAAGTCGTTCGGTATCGTTCGCCGGGATATATGCAATTATCCGTTCTATTTCCGAATCGTTCAGCCATGTGTTTTGAGATACGTCTTTTTTCACGCTTAATATATCCTCATATCCTTTCGGGAGTTTCACTTCCTCATTGTAGATGTTGAAGACGCTTTTCATCATGGCACAATACGTTTTCACGCTACTTTTTGCCAACTTCCCATTCAGGAATGAAACGAACTTTGCCAAGCGTATTTTGGAGATATTTTCCCATGTTGCCGGGCAGTTGTTCGCCTGTTCATACATGTTCAATACCCGGTTAGCATATTGCGGATATTTTTCCGCAAAAGCCGTTCTTAAATCGTTCATCTCGCTTTCTCCAATCCTTTTGCTTGCTGGATGATAGCCTGTTGTTCGGCTGAATTTACCGCATTGATAAGTCGTTCGCCTACCTCCGTTGCATTTACCCTTTGAAGGTTAATCGTTCGACTCACTTTGCGGAGTTTTGCGCCGGAGCTATCCAGTTCTGAAACGTCAATCTTTACAGAGCGATTCTTCCCGATTTCACGTGCTCCGGCTATCGTTGGGAGAATGTTTTCCGGGAACGTACTTTCTATCAACTTGCATACTTCGTTACAATCACTTTCGGCAATGGAAAACTTTACAGTGTTCTCCATTATGGTATCTGTGTTTTGGTCTTCGATGGTTACTCTTACAATAATGTTTTGAGGCTTGTATATCTTCATTTTATGATATTTGTTTATTATTTACTATGGGCTAAAGTTTGATGTAAACCGTTCATTTATTGGTAGTCGTTCGACTGATGCAGTCGTTCGCTTTGTTGCACCACGTATGCGGACGGATTCGCGCCGGGAGCATCCGATATTTACAGCCGGAGCCGGGACGGTTCCACGCGCCGACACAACCCACACCCGGACGGCAAACCATAAAGCAAACGAAACAGCATCCAGCAAAGGCACACACGCAGAAGGAACGCCGGGAGCATCCGCCCGGAACAAAGGAGGCGGCACAATATCCGGGACAACTGCAAGAGATTGGTTTTCATCCGGCACAGTATTCTCGCCCGGTTGTAGGTCTTTGATTTCTTCCACTTCGCCCGGTTGTAGGTCTATAATCTGCAATTCGCTTGCAAAGTCTTCGATATTTACCACCGAAGAAGAAAGCAACATTTTAAGCCGTTTTAAAGCCTCTTTTGCTTCATTGTATATAATTGCCTTGCAAAGCTCGCAAACCAAAGACAGAAGGCAATACAAGCCCAAAGCATTGCATTTATATTCTAATGCAACAACAGGTAAATTTATTATCTCAACTTGTACGGGTGCCGGGCTTATCTTTTCCGTACATACTTCTTTTATGGTAGTTTGTGACTCTTCTTTTTGATAGTCCAGATAAGAAACCATATTAGAACGGTGAAAATTATACTCGATTTTTACAAAACCTTCTTTTCCAACGCCGGAAGGCATTAAAAAACAGATATTTTCGTTTTTGTCCGTTAATACAATAGGCTTATAATTGGCATCTATGAAAATACCTCCATTCCATTTTTGCGCAACTGTTTGAAAACTTTTTGAATCAAGCATAACGGAGAAAGCAAAGGGAATTTCATTTTCTGTAAAAACTTCGATTTCCGAAGATGCGCCGGATTCGCTATCTTTATAATCTACGGTTACTTTGTGCCCTTTTTCCGCGTACATGTAAAATGTTCCTTCTTTCTTTTTCAGGAAAGAAAGTACTTCTTTTGCCTCTTTTATCTTTATGTAGTTGTTTTTGCTCACTTTTGGAACCACTAAAGCCCAGCGCGGATATTTAAGCCCGGAGCTTTCCACATTATAAGCGCGTCCGGCTTCGTCTGATATTGTGATCTTTCCGCCGGAAACTGTAACGGAACAAACGCCGGAAAGCTGTTTAAAGTCCTTCGGATTTATTAAAACACTCGCTTCTGTTTCCCCCACTATGTTAGAAATATTTGCCTTACATGCTTGTAAATGTCTTCCATTCGATGCAACTAAATAGCCTTTTTTGTAGTCTATAAACATGTAAGACATAACCGGGCGTTGCGGATCATTCCCGACACATTTACAAAGTGACTGCATTTCTTTTGTTATTTCCATGGAAAAAGATAAATCCGCTTTCCCGGTTTCGATCCTCACAAAACGAGTCTTATCTTTTTGTTTCACGTTTGTAAGTTGTTCAAACTTCCAAACCAAATAAAAAATATTATTCCGTTCAAATTCACATTTGAAGGAGCCGACACACACAGAGCGAGTTAATAAACTTTCGTTATTTGTTTTAATGTAGTTTATTATAACATCACCTTTTGCGCTCTTTTCTTTCGCAAGTTCGGCAGCCGTATATGTGCCCGGCTCTATATCTATTTCATTTGTAAATATCTCGTTTGCAATCCTCTTTAATTCCTGAAGAATAGCAATATTTATTTCTTTGTCAGACATAACAATATTATTTTAATTCATATTTCACACCAAAAAATAAACTCAATGCACCGCCCACGATCCACGCGGCAACATAGAACCAGCCGCCACACACGCAAAAGCATATTATCAGGATGAAGACGAGCCAAATAATTAGCCCAAACATGATATTTATTTTTAAAATGTTGGATTCTCTAATTCTCGCAAAAGTTCTTCCTCTGTTAGAACTGTATCATCTACCCAGCCATCAACAAAGACGCGGTAACAGTTTTCAGTTTTCACAATTTCAAGTTTATGAGTTTCCCCGGATGGGGACTCTATTATATAAGTAGTCATAGTTTCAAAATTTAATGTTATACTTAGCTTTTATTTGTTTCTCGTAAGCCCAAATAAGGTTAGCGCGTAGCCAAAAACGAATACAGGAACAAAAACGGTAACACGTATTTTCTGCCTTCTGCAAACAAAAATGTTTTAGGTCTCCGTAGAAGGTAGAAGCCGCACCGCCTGAATCATACCGGGAAATAGAAAGGCAAATATATTTGCCTGTTTCTTTAGATTTAGCTATCAAAACAAACCAGTTACTTATATTTCCTTCTTCGATTCCTATGTATGTATAATAAGCAGCCATTTCTTTTATAAAATTTTGCCCGTTTTTATTGGCTAATGAAATAGCCTTTTTATATACTGTTTTCATTGCATGAAAGTTTAAAGGGTGCCGGGAGCCGCCCGGCGCGGGTAAATTATAAATCTACAATTTTGAAGTATAACAGGAAGATGTAAACCATATACCAACAGAGGACACACAACCAAATGACCGGGTTAATATAGTAACCGATACAGCCAACAGGGAGCAAGGCAATAAACAACCAAAACAGCCCGGAAGATATAACACGTTTCATCCTACTACGTTTATTTCTCGCGTTATATAATACTCGAATGATCCGTTATCAGATAACACCCAGTAAACAGGAGTAGAGCCGCGAAAACAACATAGATTTAATTTTAGGTTACTTCCTTGAAGTACATTCTTTTCACGCCAACCAAAAGAAGAATATTTTTTGCGGGCTTCTTTTCTTAATTTATTGAGTTCTATTTCTTTTATCTCTTCATCGGCAAAGACAGTGTTTTCTTTGAAACATACGCTTTTAGCGTCTTTATCTCCACTATTGGCACGTCTGATAATAGTATATAATTGGGCACGGGTGATAATTCCAGATATTTCTATCTGATTTATTAAATCTTTTGTATTCATAATAGAAGGGGTATTAATCCCCGGTTCTCCGGGGAAAGGTGGGTATTTACTTTATTTCAAACTTGATTCCTTCCGGCAGTTTGGAATAATCAACGCTTTCGAGAAAGTTCTGAAAATCTTCTTTAGATATTCTTTTGTAGTAACTTAAATCCGACCAATTAAAAGTAACAGTATTTGAATGATTGTAGTATATAACGTTTTCAGTTGAAACGCCCGAATCAAATATATAAAGCATTACTTTCTTTTCTCTTTCGGCTTTAGCAATATCTTTATCATAACGCGCGCAAATATCGGCGCGTTTCTTTATTAAAGCAGCTTTTCGAGCTTCTTCTTTACGCTTTTCTATATTTTCTTTTGTGTAAAAACCGTCTTTTATAAGTTTTTCAATATTGGCGCGTTCTTCATCTGACAAAGTTAATGTAAAACGTTCCTCTTCCGGCTTGTACGGGTTTTCCCATTTAAGCCCGGATAATGTTTCAAGTTCTGAAATAAGGGTATCAGCTTCTTTTTTCCAGCGTTCAACAATACCCAAAGAGAAAAGCAAGTATTTGAAATGTTTTTGATCTTCTGCCAAAGAAAGTGCGTTATATTCTTCTTCTGTAATACGTAAATAGTTTATAGTGGTTTCTTTTCCGCTATTTTGCAGGTGATAAAGTCCGTTTGCTTCCGGGTACATTGGCGCGCCGTAGTGATTACACAGGTGCAAGGGGATGAACTTTGCAAGTTCCGGGCAACGCTTTTCTATTTCCTCGTGACAACAGCCACCAGCGCACCAATAGAAAGAACCTTTTCTTTTCTTTTCGTAAATGTCCGCCGTAATGCTAAAATCATATATTCCGTTCTTGCAATCATCATTTAAAGATACTTTAGCGATGATTTTATACTGTGTTCCGTCTTCTACAAAAAGATGCGTTTTTGAATAAGATAATTTGTTTGAAGTTTCCATAACTGCAAAAATTAAAGGGTTATTATTGTTTTATCTTTGTTTTTCCCTTAACTTTGCATCTAACACCGTGAGAAAGTGTACCTTTTTACGCAAAGTTTAAAGGGTGCCGGGAAGAGTCGCCAAACTCGACCCGGTTTTTTTATCTGAATTACAAATCAGTTACCAAACAAATACTTTTGCTTTTTTGTACAAATTTGTAATAGACTGTTTTACATATACATCACCGTTTGAAAATTCGATTTTGTTCCCGTTATCAACGATAACCGGGTTTTCCACTGTTGCCAGTTTATAAACTTCTTCTTTTTCCATAATTGTATATTATTAGATTCCGTTTCTTTGGCAAAAGTTATCAAAATACGCATCTTCTTGCGCCTGAACATAAGACATCGTAGAAACGCGCTCATGTTCAGACTTATATCTTTTAGATGTAGAGCAAAAAACTTCATGCGTAGCAGTATCAAATAGAATACTATCGCCTTTATTGATTTTGTTTCCAGTTTCAGCACAAACGCTTTTAAACTTAGCTTTGATAAATTTATCCATGTTTATAAATTTTAGAAGTAAAACAATAAGTAAACAGGAAAGGAGAGAAAAAAGTAGAAACACCGTGAGAAAATGTACCGCTTATTTTGTCTTCATTTCTGTATTACAAAGATACAAATAATATCTTGAATACCAAACAAATAAGTAATATTTTTACTCTAATATATGAAATGATAAATTACTATTCAAATGAAAGTATAAACAGCATCATAGATACACGTTATACACATATATAGCCTGAATGTTAGATTATTTGTAAGTATATTACGACCCAGCCACCAGCACGGGAAACCCCAGCAAAAAGCCGCAAAAAGCCGGATTCTCTTTATTATAATAGCGTGTTTAAAAACAGTGTTATACAACACATGTATAAAGAGAGCCGGAAACAAAGAAGGTGCCGCAATCTTTTATTTATCAGACCTTTTATTTATCTTTGCGCCTATAATAACAGAGCGCAAGAAGCCGGAACACTCATTTTTAAATCATACTTTAATATGACTTATAGTAAGAGAGTAACGGAACTACAACGTATTTACAGCCTCACGCCTGAAGATGTTTTTTTCTGTATGTTGGTAGCTTCAGGAGCAACACGACAAGAAGCATACGCCGCCATCTATCGACCAACAACCAACGGAACCGGAACAATAGCCAGTAAAGCCAATGCACTACAAAAGAATAAGCCCGGTATTTCGCAACTCATTGAAGCAATACAATATCAGCGATCAGGAGGAACAACAACTAAAACCGGAAGCCCAAAAGAAGACACTGCCCAAATAGCAGAAGGTAACAAAGTAGATAAAAAAACTTTAGATACATTTCGGAGCAAAGACGGAATTTTAGAAGGACTTATAAAGGTGCTTCCTTCTGTGACTGGAAAGGATAAAGCCGCCGTACTTATACAGATAGCAGATTTACAACGCATGAAGCAGGAAGAGAATAAAGAAGAAGCTGAACAAGTAGTGTATTATCATCCTGTTTCCTGTTTCCGGTGTGCTCTGTATGCAGAACACAAGAAGAAACAGAAGGAAGAAGCCCGGAAAGATGCAGATATTTAATATTATAGGTATAATATAAAGATGTGCTTTCCTGTCTTCCTGTCTGCCATTGAAGACAACCGAAACCGGGTGCCCACCCCCCCCCCGACCGGGTACCCGGAGCCAACGCACTCATTACCATTCGAGATTTTTATTATTTTTTTTTGGTTTGTCATTGCACCAACATAAATTAACAATGAAAATATGGCTTTTGTGTGTCATGGAGCATGTTTTATCACTGCAATAATGGTTATGTATAGTTTCTGTATAGTTAATGTATGGTTTTTGAGGTAAACTATACATGTGTAAGATGTTGATTTATATATGTTTATGAAATTAATGTATAGTATGTATAGTTTATATGTAAATTGCATAGGAAAAGACGTATATTATATACTAAGCCGTTTCGTAGAAAACTATACATACCCTACATACTTTTTCAGTACGCTTTGATTTTCAGCAACTTGCACATGTATAGTGTGATTTTGAACTATACATTGGAATATATGAAAAGTTCTATGTACCAATGGATTACAATATGTATAGTTTTTATAGTAAACCATACACAAAAGACATTACAAATGTGAATGTATATTGCTTATTTTGCTGATTATCTGTTTTTTATCATATTCCGATAACCTTCTTGAATTTTGTCGAAAATGATGTTTTTTTGAATCAAAATTCACGAGTATATATATGTATTTTCGCATTAAAAATAGAAAATATAACGATTTAAGTTTGATTATAATAGAAAATACTCTATTTTTGTGCGGTAAACAATGCGAAAACGGGTAAAACCATTGATATGGACAAAATTAAGTATAAGAAACTACTGACAGAGGTTTTTGGACTGATGGACGAACAGGATTTAAGTTCTGCGTTATCTCTTTCCAAAAGTGCTATGCGTGTAGATGCTGTGCAAGATTTACTCCGTAATGCAATTATCCGTTCTTCAATCAGCATGTTCAACGGTCTTCCACATTATTTTTCCGGTAAGGTTTATGAGCCTATGTCACCCGACGACTTCGGTAGCCTTATTTATGACCTGATGCGCAAGTGTGCTTTGCCAAATGGCGACTATTCCCGCGTAGAAGGAGTGATAAAGGTCTGCAAGCGTGTTGTTTCGGGGAAGGCTTTGCGTCCAGATAGTGCTATCGTGGTGTTTAACAACTGTGTGCTGAATATGAATGACCGGACTACACATAAGTTCGGAAGACAATGGGTACAGGTCACGAGTGTTCCTTACGACTACAATCCTGACGAACATATTTTTCTATGGAAACAGTTCATTGATGAAGTGTTGCCGGACGAGGGCTGGCAGCATGTGTTTCAGGAGTTCTTAGGCAGTATCTTCATTGATAGACGTAGTGCAAAGATAGAAACCATGCTTGTGCTCCGTGGCTCCGGTTCAAACGGGAAGAGCGTTGTCTTTGAAACTATTATGGGAATACTGGGTAGAGACAATGTAAGCAACTTCGGCATTGGTGCGCTGATAACCGGAACAGAGCGTAAGAAGAACATTGCCTATATCAACGGCAAACGTCTCAACTATTGTTCGGAGATACAGGCTTTGGAGATTGGGCGAGATAGTGACGTTCTTAAAAGTCTTATATCCGGTGAACCTACTGAAGCGCGTCCTATGTATGGAGACAACTTCACCGCTTATGATATTCCTTTGCTTATGGCAAATGCCAATCAAATGCCTTATCTGAAAGATTGGAGTTATGGAATGAAGCGGCGTATCTGTATTCTTCCCTTTGAAATAGAGATACCGATAGCGAGACAACGTAAAAGTCTTGCCCGTGATCTCGAACGCGAATACAGCGCGATATTCAACTGGATACTGGAAGGTCGGGATAGATTTATCTCTAATGGGTACAAGTTATCAGAGAATAAGAAGCTGGATAAAGTCATGGACGAATATCAGGCTGAAAGTAGTACTGTTATGAAGTTCATGTATCAAATGAACTACCTTCGGACGTATGAAGATGTTTCTGACGTTGAACCTAAATGGATGCCTTCTACAATCCTATATAAAAGATACCGGAAGTGGTGCAAAGAGAATAGCATTTCCGAAGAGAATCTTACCCGGTTTGGAAGGATATTGTCTGAAGCCGGATACCGGAAGAAACGCACGCCGGACGGTCAGGTGTATGGGCTATATGGCAAGGCTCTCACAGAGAAGTTCCGGTATGAACGTGAGGCAGAACAAAGCAAGAAGCTGAAGCAAGATTACTCGAAGCCTATTTATGTGGATGGTAAACGCTATGCTTATACGTTTGAAGGTCTTGGTTCATGTTTGGGTGTCGGTTACAGGGCGGTCGCAGCATGGATGCGGCAAGAACTGTTGGAAGGATGCTATACAAAGAATGGACGGAGAGCGGAGTTTGATCTTGATTTGGTTGAGGCGAGATTACATGAACTTAAAATATTTGGAAAGGAAAAATGACAATGGAAGAAAAGAAGGTAAAAGTGTCTATGGAATTAGACAAAGATGTGTTTCAGGCTTTTTGCTTTATGATGGGAGAAAAATTGACCGATGAACTATGGAGTAAGCTAACAGCCGGAGAAATTGCTATCAATGTAGATGAAATGGGTGAAGAGGCACAGCAAATTAAATTGGCTTTTTCTGCGTTTGCCATTGCAATGGTAGCGGATAAGAAGTAACAATATGGCTGTAAAATTTAGACATAAAGAAACCGGATTATTCTTTTGCCGGGCAAAAGGTTTATCTCCTTCGAGAAGAGATTATGATAAGCTGGGAGAAGAAGGAGTTTTCAGGAAAAGGCATTTGTCTAAGCGAGGGAGAATCTATGAAACCGCTACTGAAAATCAGAAACGGGATTGGATCGGCAAGAAACATGCTGATGAATTTGAAATTGTAACAGTATAACCAAACAACAAAATGGCAAAGAACACTAAGTATATGCTTTGTATCACAAGGCTATTTGAATCTACTTCCAACCGGAAGATTGAACTGTATGACGTGTTATGTAAGAAACATTGGTGGCAAAGATTCACTTCTATTCACCCTACGTTTCTATCTCTTAAAGATGCACATGAAGCTATTGTAGATAATTCCAATACTTCATCCATTACTGTGACTATAATGCTGAATGGAAAGCCACAATCTATCGGTACATATAAGAGGATTAACGATGGAACTTACGAACGAGTAATGACGAAAAATTTATAAATCACAAACAATTTTAGGTATGAGTAAAAAGGTACCATTGCAATTTGGCAATTTCACTATTACAAGAGATAATAGTAACGAACATGATTGGATTAGCATTAAGGCTATATCCGGCTTTTGGACAATGCGGTTCCGGGATGATAACGAGATGTTTGAGCGGATTCGTCTACTGGCAAACAACAAAGATTTCAGTGAGTACATGGAAACGTGGATTAAAGTAAACTTCCTGACGGCTAACTGTACTCCTGATGCTGAATTTATGAAAGATTTCTTCGAGGCTTATACCAAGATGAATGAAAGACTGCTTTCTCGCCGGAAGCAAATCTCGGAAGAAGAAGACAAAGCCATTTTGGAGCAAGAGAAAGCTACCTACGAACTTAAAGAGCAAGCAAAACAGCAAAATGAAGGTTCCCATTAGCAATATGACTTTTGGTGAAAGCGAATACCATAGAGGAAATGAGGTATGGAAAGCCTCTACCCTCTATCTATTCGCTAAAGCCAAAGAATATCCAGTACTTGATTTACCTCTTTGGTGTATTGACTTGACGGCACAGGCTTTTGAATCAACAACGCTATCGCAATTTATTTTCCAGTGTAAACGAGTACAGGATTGCTCTCTTGATTACCCGGTTATTCTTGATGATTGTGGGCAGATTGCAGACGGATACCACCGAGTATGCAAAGCAATTATTGAAGGACATGAGACTATAAAGGCTATCCGACTGGAAGAGATGCCAGCTTGTGATAGAGTTGATAATGATTAATTTATTTATATCTTTGTTCCGGCAATCGGTCATTACTCCTATAAGTTCAGTGCATCGTTCCTGGCGAACCTCTGCTGGAAGCTGAATACCGATTGTCTTTATTGTATAAATAAAAGGCTGCCCCCACTTAACAGAGTTAGATGGGGGCTTAACTTTTTCAACGCTTGGTTGATAAGCAAACTTCTACATTGCAAATGAAGTCAATAGATTCATGGGTACTTATCTTTTCAGCCTTTTATTTGTAGGCTTCTTGGGATATTTTTGATTTATTCTCTTTTGTAAATCATCGTTTATACTTTCTTCCAAAAGGATTTTAGAATTGAGCACCCGGACTTCTCCGGTAAGTTCCATGATTGTTTTAGCCTGAAGAGCATTTTGTTTTGAAAGCTCGACGTTGGTAATTGCCAACTTGCTACATTCAGATGCAAGCTGATTCCATTTTTTAGTAGTGATAATTTTGATTCCAAACATAATATTGAGTTTTTAAATATCTATTTCGTATATCGGTACTATATAACAGCAGCAATGCGCATGGTATGGCGGCATCGGGTCGCCGTTATTAAAGATATGGAAGTAAGTCGTTTCATCATCACATTGCTGACACGGATAACTACTTCCTCTAAAAGACATGAAACCTATCGCTCCATTCTTTTGCGCTATCATGGCAAAGTAATCCATCCATCCCTCGGCTATGGCGAAGTTTGTTAGATTATTGAGTGCAGTAAAAGAACTGTTTGTGCGCCCAACACCGTATGTTTCCGGGACTTTCAATCTTGATATTACCGGGAATCCTTTTGATGTAGCTTGTATTATGTGCTGATTGAACAAAGGACTCTTCCGACTTTCTTTAATGGAAGACAACAATTCGCCTTCCGCAACATTGAGTAATATGCCGGATGCTATGACTACTTCCAGTTCTTTCTTGAATTGGGTAGTGTATGCGTTAATACGATCAACAAGAGTTTTCCCATGACTGTCTCGGTTGATAAAAGCTATGATATGCTCTTCTTCATCCGTATGGTTTGCCACGGCAAGCGTTTCTGTATAATCCTCAATAAACTCACGAAGATTAGTTATAATAGCTTCCACTTCTTGCTGCAACTCTTTGTTATAAGAGAAGCTAAATAGACTTGGGGGAATATTGTATTTGTAGGATACAGCGACTATTTCCTTTGCAGCTTGATACATAATTGCAAGTAGATTATTCTCCATAGAAAGCTCTGCATTAAGCCTTTGCCGGATATAATCTTTAGCTTCCTCTATTTCCTTACTCGTTGGTTGTTTCATCTTTGTTTTCTTCGCTTATTTTAGCTGTTTGTTGCTGTGATTTCAACTGATAAAGCAGGTCTGCCGACTGTTCTTCCTTCTTTTCCCGCATGATTCTATCCCATTCATTATTTCTGCCGTACCCGCTAAGTTCGGATGCGCTTTCTCTGGACAAGAAACCACCGCCAACCGCTTGTACAAGGTTGTTGATAAGTTCTGCGGCGTTCTGATGCACATACGGTTCTGCCCATGACAAAACTTTCATATTAGCAAATGGAGTACTCATTTTTCTCTCGATGCCATAACCGTAAATGAATAATCTCTTCATTGTATCAATGGAAGAATCAAACTCTTTACAGTCTATCATAGCTTTCTCCAAAGATGGAGAATAAATCAGCTTGATTGCTACACCCGGTAAATCACCTGATTTTACTTCAGGGGGCATTACAGTGAAACTTCCCATGAATATCATCTTCAGGAGAGTATTGAACTGTAACTCGAATGATTGTGAAGATTCCGGTCTGTTCATAAATCCAGCATCATCTTCTTTACCCATTGTTATAGCTTTTACCGCACCGTACATGTCACCTTTGATTTCAACATCTTCACCTTTAAGTAACATAATGGGAAAGGCATAAGCCATATTGTTTTGACAAAGGTGTGATACTGCAAGCTCGAAATCATCTATATTGCTTTGTGAGAAAGACCAACACGCGCCATTCTTATCACGAAGATATACTACTGGACATTCTTCAAACTGATGAAGTTCTTTGCTATCCAATTCATAACCATCTATTCCAAATACCTCTTTGAGTTTGTTTACCGCTCCCTTAAATCCGGCTTTTGCCTGCCGATAGCGATAGAGGTATTTGTTATCCCATAATTCTACCCATGAAACAAGTTCCTTGCCTTCAGAGTCATAGTCGCTGTATTGCCGGGCAAAATATTCCATTTTCCCGGTAATGGAGTTTGTATGTGGATATAATATATCTCCATCGAAAAATGAAAGAACTTTGGTTCCCACCTCTCCTTTATCCATATAGAATACAACCGCTCCATCTCCGGTAATCTTTACGCTCTTTGCAAATTCGTAGAACGTAATCTCCATGTTTTTATCCAGCCACCCCTTCTGAAATTCGAGGAAGGATTCTTTCAATTTATCATCAACTTGTGCGGCTGTAAGTTCATGGTGAATATCATTTCCGCAAAGGTGAACAAGCTGCTGAATGGTAATAATCATTTGGAAAGGGAAAGTGACACGCATAACCTTCTCTTCAAAGAAGCGTTTATTCCCTTTTTCGTCTTCCTCGAATTTGATGCGATTAGGATAAAATGCCGGAGAATTTATCTTGTGACCGGATGGATAAAACTCTCTGATAAAATCCGCTTGGGATAAAATCTGATATTCTATCTTGTTGCTATAATACGAAGCGATTGATAAATCACTTGTAGTTTTGCCATTGAGATAGCCTGTTGGCGTTACTCTTGTAAACGGCTTTTTGGTAAGAACTTCATTTTTAATCATAACAATCCTATTCCTTTAAAGTGTTTGCGTTTCTTTTTTATCTCGAATATTTCTCTTGTCATCATGCTTTCCCAAAAGTCAGGAGAGTGACCGACTATTTTTTTCATTTCAGACTTGGCTATAAGTTTCCAATATTTGTCAGCCGCATTTTCATCTTGTCGCATTGCTTGTCTTTCATTGATAAGCACTTGTGAAAGAGGAACATCTTTGAATCCTTTGCCGGAGTATTTACGTTTCAGCAAGTCGGGTAATATACTAACTCCACCACGGGTAAATCTGTCAATAAATTTGTATGCAACTTCTGATTTTAGATAGTCAAACATTGTATGCGAGCCATCTGATGGACACTCTATATTATTGAACTTCAATGCTTTAGGAAAGAAACCGACAAATATTTGTCCAAGACCATTAAGGTCGTAGGCGAAGTTCTCTTCCAAAACTTTATATTGTTCGAGCAGGAATTTTGCGGTTTCAATAGTCTTTTTACTATCTTTCTTGCAAACGTGAATACCTATAATGTTCCAGCCTTCCCATATCCAAAACACGCAGTTATCTCCACCCGTAAACGCCGGGTCACAAGTTATATACCGAGTTCCCGATTCTGTTTGAAGGGCGTTTTCAAAGAAACTTCTCATGTGTTCGAGAGTAACAAGCCCGGTTCCGGCTGTACGGAATTTCCAGTTACCTTCAAGGTCACGGGCACGCTGTTCTTCGGACTGATTGGCAAGGTTGGCAAGGTAGTTCGGGTCAGAACGGAGAAGCTGCATGTTCTCTTCCAGCTTACCTTCTATGAAGGTCACTGATTTAATGAATAGCTCTTGCGGACTGCCCAATGATTCGTATTCGGGTTTCCACAAACGATCAATGATGTGCTTACATTGTTCATATACTTCTTCGCGGGTATCTCCCCAATAGATTCCTTCAATACTATCTCCGTCCATGAAACAATAGCGTATAACTCCATCACGATCTGGAATAGGAAAACCATCTGAATCTATCCACCAATTTATGAATGTAGCTACCCAACTATCGGGGTCAGGGTTACATGTACCAAAGAAACGGTTGCGGATAAAATGGGCATTACGGTTACAGGTAATAAGGTACTTGAACTTTGGATAATCCATGTGCGTGATTTCATCCACTCCTATGTAAGAGAACTGCCTTCCCTGAAAGCGTTTCTTGAAATCCTCAATGCTATCAGAGTAGTAATTAAATTCCAGCCAGCCTCCCCAGTTGAAGTTCCAAGTCATATCACCCTTTGACTTGTTATACTTACCGAAATCATCATAAATCTGATAGGAAGTAGTGATAAGGTCGGTAAGGTCATTAATCTCGTTACGGAAGATTATAGAGTTGAAATATTTACTTTGTATGTCATGTTGGGATTCAAGTAACAAGGAGAATGATTTAGCACCACCACGTTTTCCACCGTATATAACAATGTCTGCCATCGTGGAAAGGAATTTTTCTTGTCCTCCACGTTGGGCAATAATCTTTTGTGGGTTGGGCATTTTCTTATCTGCCTCCCTTAACGTTTCGATAAATTCATAAGTAAGAATCTTCTTTCCGTCCGTTGTCGTGACACCACTATATTCAGCTATTTCTTCCATAAATAAAAAGCCTACATGATAAATTTCTCTATCATGTAGGCTTTGAAAGCTCACCATTTGATTAATAATGAGGCAAAAGTATATATAAAAATATGAATTTTCTAATTTTAAGATGAAAATAATCTATTATTTGCATTGAAATATAGAAAATATATATTATGTTTGCAGCGAATAAGGATAACAGATGATTAAAATTGATACAAAAGAAGACCCTCGACAAGTGGTTGAACACCACAAGTTAGTGATTTGCCCGACATGCGGACAAAAGCTCACTGATGTTAAGTATGTTGATGGTATTGTTATGCTACGGATTAAATGCCGTAGATGCAGGAAATACATTAGTGTTGATTTGATAGGTAAAGAAGATATTCAGGATACATTGCGGGATGGAGCAGTAAGGTAGCTCGTTGGGGTCATATCCCAAAGGTCGTTGGTTCAAGTCCAACTCCCGCTACAATCAAACGGAAGTGCGGTTACTCTACCGCCGGGGGATGAAAAAAAGGAGACGTTTCCCGTTCGGAAAAAACGGGGCACGGAAAGATGGCAGACGCGGTGTATGCGCCGGACTGAAAATCCGGTTAAGGTGATTCGATTTCATCTCTTTCCACCATTCAGTATTGTACAGGAGACGGGGGCGCATTGGGTCGATATATTGAATTTCAAATCCCTCTCATCGGCGTGACGGTGAATAGTTTAGTGGTCGAGAACACCAGTACAAACAATTACTTCGTAGTTGCAAATGCGAGTATGACTGATGAAAACCTATACGGTGTGGTTCGATTCCCACAGGTACGCCATAATGGGGTATCGCAGGTCAGGTGAGTATAGGTATATTGTCCGGTTAGCTCAATAGGTAGAGCAATACACTGTTAATGTAAAGGTCGGTAGTTCGATTCTATCACCGGGCGCAATGAAGCGGAGATAGTTCAGTTGGAAGAACGTCAGATTCCA
>QWCY01002551.1_pt1 | contig 30107 bp, 23 predicted proteins | sample 1972631 | NCBI WGS metagenome assembly QWCY01 (sample SAMN09866696, study PRJNA288562) | Human gut metagenome isolate pre1_stool, whole genome shotgun sequencing... | isolation source: gut | host: Homo sapiens | place: USA: California
GGGCCATTGCGCCCAGCTTCTTGGCCTCCTCGATGGGCATCTCCTTGACGGTGACGTTCATCGACTCGTAGATCTTATCGTTGACGATCTTCTGCACCCTGGCCAGCTCCTCAGGCGTGACGGCGCTGAAGTGGGTAAAGTCGAAGTGGGTGATCTCCGCATCCTGATAGGAGCCTGCCTGATGGACATGGTCGCCCAGGACCTCACGCAGGGCAGCCTGCAGCAGATGGGTCGCGGTGTGGTTGCGGCAGACGGACATCCGGTATTCCTTGTCCACCTGAGCGTTCAGGTGGTCGCCCACCTTGACGATGCCACTCTCCAGCACGCAGGTGTGGACGTAGTAGCCCTTGGGGGTCTTTTTCACGTCCAGCACACGCAGGCTGCACTCGGGGCCGGTCAGCAGGCCGTTGTCCGCCACCTGGCCGCCCATCTCCGCGTAGAACGGGGTCTTATCCAGCACCACCAGCACGCCGTCCTTTGCCTCCTCGTCGGTGGCAATGGCATCGGTCAGGGTCTCCTCGTCGCTCAGGGCAACCACAACGCCGGTGTCGTTCAGGGTCTCATAGCCGGTAAAGACAGTGGGCTCAACGGTCAGGCCGCCGAACAGGTCCTCACTCCAGCCGGAGATGTTCTTCTTCAGGCGCTCGGCACGGGCGCGCTCCTTCTGCTTCTTCATCTCAGCATGGAAGCCGTCCTCGTCGATCTCAATGCCCTGCTCGGCAGCGATCTCCTTGGTCAGGTCGAGGGGGAAGCCGAAGGTATCGTTCAGCTTGAACACGTCCAGACCCTTGAGCAGGTGCTGGTGTGCCTTTTCCAGGCCGTCGATCATGTTGTTCAGGATGTTCATGCCGGCATCGATGGTGCGGGCAAAGTTAGCCTCCTCGGTGCCGATGACCTTCTTGATATAGGCATCGTGCTCACGCAGCTCGGGGTAAGCGCTCTCGCTGGACTGGATGACCGTCTCCACCAGCTCCACCAGGAAGGGGCGGGAGATGCCCAGCATCCGGCCATGGCGGGCAGCGCGGCGGAGCAGACGGCGCAGAACGTAGCCGCGGCCCTCGTTGGAGGGCAGGATGCCGTCAGACACCATGAAGGTGCAGCTGCGGATGTGGTCAGTGATGACACGGATGGAGATGTCATCCTTGGCGTTCTCACCGTAGGTCTTACCGGCAATGTGCTCCACATGGTGCAGCACGCTCTGAACGGTATCCACCTCAAACAGGTTGCCCACGCCCTGCATCACGCAGGCCAGACGCTCCAGGCCCATGCCGGTATCGATGTTGGGGCGTGCCAGACGCTCGTAGTGGCCCTTGCCGTCGGCATCGAACTGGCTGAACACCAGGTTCCAGATTTCCATATAGCGGTCGCAGTCACAGCCCACGCCGCAGGTCGGCTTGCCGCAGCCGTACTCGGGGCCGCGGTCAAAGTAGATCTCAGAGCAGGGGCCGCAGGGGCCGGAGCCGTGCTCCCAGAAGTTGTCCTCCTTGCCCAGACGCACCATGTGGTCCGGCGCAATGCCCACCTTCTTGGTCCAGATATCGTAAGCCTCGTCGTCCTCTTCGTAGACGGAGATGTGCAGCTTATCCTTGGGGATAGCCATCCACTCGTCGCTGGTCAGGAACTCCCATGCCCAGGGAATGACCTCCTCCTTGAAGTAATCCTGGAAGGAGAAGTTGCCCAGCATCTCAAAGAAGGTGCCGTGGCGGGCGGTGATACCCACGCGCTCGATATCCGGCGTACGGATGCACTTTTGGCAGGTGGTCACACGATGGCGGGGAGGCTCTTCCTGAGCCAGGAACCACTTTTTCATGGGGGCCATGCCGCTGTTGATCAGCAGCAGGCTGGGGTCGTTCTTCGGCACCAGCGGGAAGCTGTCCAGACGCAGGTGGCCCTTGCTCTCAAAGAAGCTCAGGTACTTTTCACGCAGTTCATTCAAACCGGTCCATTGCATAGGTTTTCTCTCCTCAATTGTCCTTGGCGTTTGCACGTCAGTTTTTATGATGTTATGGCAGAGGGGCGGGCAGGCGCAAAAACAAAAACAGCCCCATCCCAAAAGGGACGAGGCTGTGTAAAACTGCTCCGTGGTACCACCCAAATTGCAAAGGATAAAACTGCTTGTCCCCTGCCGCTTTCGGCGCGGTAACGCTGCGCTGCGTCCGACTTGTTTCGCCGGAAGCTCCGGGGCGGCACGAAACGAGACCTGCCGGAGCGCCTTGCAGCTGGGAGCGCTCTCTCTGGGCGGCGGTGTGCATTTCTGACCCCATCATTGCCATCTGTCATAATTCACGTTTTGCCGCAAAGGCGCATATTCGCCCTTTGCGTACACTTAAATTATAGCATGGGCTCTGCGTTTGTCAACTCTTTTCCGGCAAAACCTTTCCTCATAGACAAGGCAGGCCAGCGGCAGCGCCTGAGAGGTCACGGCACCCAGATGCGGCGCACCTCCTGCACCTTGCCGCCCTGCACCACCAGCGTGGTATTATACACCGTCCAGTTGTCCGGGTCCGCATTGATGGCAGCCGCCACGGCAGAAGCGCCGGTGGTCTCCACCGCTTCGGCCTGCGGGTCAGCAGAGCTGTCCTTCAGCACCACGTCCTCTGCCAGCGGCAGCGTCTTTTCGCCCATCTCATAGTAGACAGGATAGTCGTCAAAGGTCATCGTGCGGTAGGTGTCATCGTCCAGCAGCAGGTCAAGACCGTACTGCTCCTCCATGCCGCCGTTGATGCTTACAAGATGGTACTGGTCATTCTTCTCGATGCTCTCCACTGCAACGGTCACAAACTGGTTCCATGCAGCACCCTCCTCGTGGGAGGTGATTTTGTCGCCAACGGCAAGGTTTTCAACATCCTCTTTTTTATAGAGGTCATAGCTGAAGATCTTTGCGGTCAGACTGCCCTCCTGCACACCAGAGGTGATCTCCGCCGGAATAAAGGTGACCGTATCCTCCCTGTCGAGGTCATCCAGCGTCCACGTCAGCATGTTGATGGGCTCTGTCACACCTTCCTCAGCCACATGGGAGGAGGCCGGCACTGCACTGGATGCGGGGGTGCTGGCGGGGGCACCGGAGCTGCCGCAGGCCGTCAGTGCGATGCCCGCAGCCAGAACAGCCAAAATCTTATATTTCAAGTTCATAAAAATACCTTCTTTCTTGACGCGGTAGATTTATTCCGCTACAATAAAAACGATTCAAAGACACATTCTATTTCAAGATAGAGAGGAAAATTTCCGTGAAAATCTTAAAAGTAAAATGTCTGGCCCCCACCCGGCTCGACAACTATCTGATGCAGCAGTTCCCGGCGCTGAACCCGGGCCGCCTGAACAAGGCTCTGCGGGAGAACAAGATCAAGCTGAACGGCAAAAAGCAGCCCCTTTCCACCCGCGTGATGGCAGGCGACGAGATCAAGCTGTTCATCCTGGACGAGGTACTGGATGCCGACAAGCGGGTGGAAGGCCCGGCGTGGAAGAACGCCCGCGGCCCGGCACAGGTTATCTACGACTGCCCGCAGATCCTTGTGGTGAACAAACCCGCTGGCCTTGCCGTGGACGGCTCCGAGGACGACACCCTGCTCAACCGTGCTCTGCTCTACCTCAACCAGCAGGGCGAGTACAAGGAGAACGATCTGTACACCCCGGCCCTCTGCCACCGGCTGGACACCGGCACCAGCGGCTTGGTCATCATTGCCAAGACCCCCGAGGCCGAGCAGCTGTTCCTTGAGGTCATCAAGAACCGCGAGGTCAAAAAGACCTACCTCTGCGTCACCTTTGGCCGCCCCACCCCGCCGGACGGCACCCTGGGCGGCTACCTGCTCAAGGATGCAGACCGGGGCATCGTGAAGATCGTGCCCGACAAGCAGCCCGGTGCCAAAGACGTGGAGACCCAGTATGAGACCGTTGCCGTCTCCGGTCGTCTGGCCCTGCTCAAGGTCCGGCTCATCACCGGCCGCACCCATCAGATCCGCGCCCACATGGCAAGCATCGGCTGCCCCATCCTGGGCGACAGCAAGTACGGCAACAACACCGCCAACCGGGAGCTTAAGCTGAAATATCAGGCTCTCTGCGCCTGGGAGCTGGTCCTCCCCCGCTTCACCTCCCCCGACTTTGCTGACCTCTCCGGCAAGACCTTCCGCGCACCGAAGCCCTGGTATTACCAGCAGGTACTGGATGGAACGTTGAAGTAATTTTTTGATATGCAGCAAAAAGCGGCACCTCTCCGTACAAACGGAAAGATGCCGCTTTTTCTTACTTATTTGCTTGAAAAATACTCATCACAGAATGCAAACCAAAGTTTTTCATAATCCTCATGCTTTACCTCAATCAATTGATACGGAGATACAATATTCCGTTTGATAGCTTCTGCTGCAAAATCTCTGACATAATCGCCAGCCTCTGTATAAAATCCATACACATTTTGGATTCCTTTTTCAGCTGCCACAAACAATCGTGTATGACCATCCACGGAAACATTATGGCCTTCCCAATTCACAAGCGGAATTATCAAGTCTTCTTCTGTATGAACAAAGTCACTTACAGCTTGCTTTTTGATTTCATCCACATAAAACTGTGAAGGCTGAATCTCTGCCATAGGAATCTTCACTAGTTCTACCGCAGGGTATGTTTTCACTAGATTATTTGTTTCGTCCCAAAAATTCGTAATATGTTCGGCATAAAATCGAAATTCATCTATCACAGCTTCATAGAAATTCGAGTTCTTTCCTCTTATAATCGCATCTGTTTTCGACACAATTTCCACTTCATACGGGTCATCTCCAACAAGAAATGCTCCATGTTGATTCAGAACTTTTTTCAAAAATCGATCATCCAGATATGTGTTTACTCGATTTACTCCAGGCATATATTCTTTTTGCTTCATCGTTTTATATTTCATCCTTTTATCTTATCGGCCCCACCGATTTCCCGAACCACCAGCTTCATCTTACCATAGTTTCTGTTCTGTGGCAACAAAACGCGGCACCTCTCCGTACAACCGGAAAGATACCGCTTTTCTTGTTCCTATATGTTCAAATCAGAAGTCCTTATCCTTCCGAATCTCGAACTCCATGCCGTGGATATTTTCCTTCCGCACAACATCATACTCGTAGCCCGGGAAGTCTTTGCGAATCGTAACTGTGTTCAGGCAGTCATAACCCAATTTCCGATACAACCGGATAGCCGCTTCATTGCGAGCGGCGGCTTCGATGTAAAGGGAAACCGAATACTGCTTCACGATTTCTTCCAGCTGGTGAATCGCTTCGCTGCCAAAACCGTGGCCCTGCCATTCCGGCAGGATGAACAAATCTTCCAGCCAGTCCATTTTACCGCCGCGGCTTCCCAGATGGGCAAAGCCCACATTGACGGCATCGTTCTGGATAAAATAAATCATATGGCCCGGTTTTGTCCAGTTCTGCAAATCTTCCAGCGCTTCCGCTTCGCTCTGGTCATAATGACTGTGTGCTTTCCAGAAGCCCTGAATGAGTGGGATGATTTGTGCTTCTTCGTTCGTGTACTGCTTTAGTGTAATCATAACAGAATCCTCTTATTGTATCAGGCCTCCACCTTTTCCACGCTCCACCAGCTCCATCATATCATAGTTTCTGTTTCAGAGCAACCAAAAAACGGCACCACAGTTTTCAGCTGTGATGCCGCTTTCATTTTACCTATCAGATCCTCACCATATCCCGGGTGATCTCGGCCAGAGAGTGTGCGCCGCACATCTGCATGGTATCGGCCAGCTCGGCGGCGATTTTGTCGATGTAGCACTTCACGCCTTCCTCGCCGCCGCCGTAGACTGCGGTGACAAAGGGGCGGCAGATGAGCACAGCGTCAGCACCCAGAGCCAACGCCTTGAACACATCCACGCCGGAGCGGATGCCGCCGTCCACCAGGATCTTCACGCCGCTGCCCTTGAGGGCCTCTGCGATCTCCGGCAGGACCTCGGCGGTGGCGGGGCACTGGTCCAGCACACGGCCGCCGTGGTTGGAGACCACGATGGCAGCAGCACCGGCCTCCTTGGCCTTGAGAGCCCCCTTGACGGTCATCACGCCCTTGACGATGAAGGGGCGCTCGGCCAGCTTGACGATCTCGGCCAGCTCGGCAACGCTCTTGCTGCCGGCGGGCGGGGTCATATTTTTCAGGAAGGGCAGACCGGCGGCATCCACATCCATGGCAACGGCAAAGCAGCCGCTGGCCTTGGCCTGCTCCATCTTGGCCTTGACAGTGTCGATGTTCCAGGGCTTGATGGTGGGCACGCCGCAGCCGCCTGCAGCGCCAATGGCCTTGGTGGCCATAGTCATCACGTCAGGGTTGGTGCCGTCACCCGTAAAGGCGGCAATGCCGTTTTCGGCACAGGCGCGCACCAGCACGTCATTGTAGGTCATATCGGTGTAGGTGTCGGAATAGTGGAGGTTCACCGCACCCACAGGGCCTGCAAAGAAGGGATACCTGAAGGTTTTACCAAACAGCTCCACACCGGTGTCGGGGGTGCCGTTCTCGCACAGGGTGTCCATGTTCACCCGGATCTCCGCCCACTTATTATAATTGCGGATGGCCGTATCGCCCACGCCCTTGGCACCGGGGCCGGGGATCTGGTTTTTGCAGGCCACGCCGTTGCACACGGGGCAGGCCTTGCAGTACTGCCCGATGCACTGGCGGGCATTGTTCAAAACATCAGCGTAATTCATATCGCATCCTCCTGTTCAGGTTCCCTTTTTCGAGCGGAACCTGCAAATTCCAACCGTTCTCTGCCCACATCATAGTCCGTTTTTATGGGTTCGTCAAGGGGATCAGCGGGTTCCGCTTTTTCTAACGAAAAAATGTATGGCGCAGAAACGTTGATTTTTAGATTTTTCAAATTTTTTCAAAAAAATCCTTGACAAAAGTCATCCTTTCAGGTATTATAGTGGAGCGCTGAGGGCCACGGCCCGAAACGCTGAAAACTGAAGATGTGGAAAGATGGCTGAGTTGGTCTAAGGCGCACGACTGGAAATCGTGTAACGTGTCAAAAGCGTTCTGGGGTTCGAATCCCCATCTTTCTACAATGTCTGCTGCTATTACGATTGCAATGCCGCGCATGGTGCCGAACCAGCTGCTGGCAGAGGCTCACGCCAAATATCCCGAAAGCCTTGCCCGGGCCGGGGCAGAGATGCGCTGGATCGAGCTGGACGACCCCGAAAAGGCCGTGCAGGATGCGCTGGCCTGTGACGGCCTGCTGCTGCCGGGCGGCGGCGACATCGACCCCAAATTCTACGGGCAGGAACGCATCCCCGCCTGCGGTGAGCCCAACGTCCTGCGGGATACCGCCGAGCCGCTGCTGCTGCGCGCCTTCCTTGCCGCCGACAAGCCGGTGCTGGCCATCTGCCGGGGCATCCAGCTGATGAATGTTGCGCTGGGCGGCGATCTGTATCAGGACATCAAGCCCTTTGAGCACGTCCCCCACAACGACCATTGGGGCAAGATCCACACCGTCACCGTGCGGCGGGACACCCTGCTCTCCCGCATTCTGGGGCAGGATACCGTACTGGTCAACAGCCAGCACCATCAGGCGGTAGACAAGGTCGCCCCCGGCCTTGTGCTGTCGGCCCTGAGCGAGGACGGCATCGTGGAGGGCATTGAGAAGCCGGACGCAAAGTTCTGCCTGGGCGTGCAGTGGCACCCTGAGTGGCTCAGCGCTGCCGACCCCGCCATGCAGGGGATCTTTGATGCCTTTGTGGCGGCCTGCAAATAAATTATAAAAAAATCAAAGCCAACTTGAACGATTTTTAAGCTCTGGATCGTATTCCTTATAAAGAGAACAGGAGGTTCTGCCATGAAATCTTCCAAAAAGCGTTCCCGCGCCGTGGTCACGGTGGTGGCCTGCATTCTGGCGGTGTGTCTGGTGGCTGCGCTGGTCCTTTTCAGTCTGGTCAACAGCAAAGTCCGTGCCTTACAAAAGGGAGCGGCCTTTGAGCTCAGCTATAACATCACCGCACAGGACAGTGCCAGTACCCCGGCCCTGTACAATATTCTGAAACAGGTGGGTGCAACCTCCGGCGATGTGGCCGGGCTGTATTCGCCGGGGCAGCTGCAATTGTACCTGTACCCCTCCGGCGGGCTTGCCCGCGCCGAGACCGGCGGCACCGACTTTTTCACCGACCTCTATATCGATGCCAACGACACCTACTTCGATGCCGGGCGGCTCTACCGCACCCTGCGGGATTCCATTGCGGACAGCGTGCCGCTGGTGGGTGCGTTCCTGCCGGAGTGGTCTCTGCCCAACTATATCACGCAGGCCCAGCTGGCAAAGATCCTCGGCGTGCCCAACACGCAGGTGGCCATGCAGGAGATGTCCGGCTACACCCTGACCCTCAGCCGCCAGTGCGTCGTCCACCCCGATTATGCCAAGAAGGGCTACACCTACTATCAGTTTCCCTCTGAAGGGGAGGACGCGGCTGTCCTTGTGGTGGGCCTGCCGCTGAAGTCCCTGCTCTTCGATGACACCATCCCTGTGGATGTCCATGTGGAGATCCCCGCCCACGGTGTCAACGCAGCCCTGAGCGGCACGCTGGAAGCCGGTGTCAACAGCCTTTCGGCTCCCGTCAGTGTCATTTCCGACAGCGACATCGATTCCATTGTCCAGCTCCGGGAGCGTCTGGAGCAGTTTGCCGATCTCATCAACACAGCGTTGAAGCGTGTACAGTAACATAAAAAGCAGAGCCGTGCAGCGTTTGAACTGCACGGCTCTTATCTATTTCAGCGCTTATGCTCAATGTGTTCCTGGATCCATCTGCCGCCATCGCCGCTGCCCACCGCACTGTTATAGACAATGCCGGTCAGCTCGCTGGTCAGGTCGGACTTCATCTTTTTGTACTCCTGCTCTGCCTGATCCGCAACGCTCTGATCGCGGCCATTGTCCCGCAGGTACTGGCGCAGCTCTTTCAGGATGGCGTTGAACTCCTTGTCACACTCGCCCTGAACACTGGTCAGCTTGGCGGTTTTGGACACCACGATGGAGACCTTCATCCCCAGATTGCGCTCCTCCACCGGGTGGGAGATGTACTCATTGTAGGCCTCGTAGATCACGCCGTAGAGCTTGGATTCCGTCTGCTTCTTCAGGTTCTGCAGCTGGCGGATGTAGCTGTCGATCTTGGCATCCACCTCATTCTCCGAAGCAGCGGAGCTGCTGGAGGCATGGCTGCTGCCGGGGGCCTGACTGCTGGCCGCATGGCTGCCGGAAGCCGCAGAGGACGCGGGCACCGAGTGTGCGGCGCTGGAGCCGGACACTGCGGAGCTCACGCTGTCCGCCTTGCCTGCGCTGGCGGCAGAGGAGACCTCACTGGACGAAGCTGTCTCCGAAGAGGAAATGCCAAGTTCCTCTTCCAGCTGTTCCAAAAAGGACGAAACCGGAGATTCTTCCGTCACCTCACTGCTGACGGCGCTCTCGCTGGAGGCGGCGGCGCTGGAGGGTCCCTCAGCTTCCCCGCCGGGCAGAGCGGAGGACGGCACAGAGCTGGCCTGCGCCTCGGACACAGGGGTGCTTTTCCGCATCCCTGTCAGGATCAAAGCAGCTGCCACGGCCACCACAAGAACGATGACCGCAGCCAGCTGATAAAGCTTCTTTTTCTGCATCTGGCACAAAATTCTCCCACTTCAGATTTCGTTCCCGGCCTTTTGCCGCGCAGGAACAGGTCTATCATATCATCCCCGGGGGAGAATTTCAATGGATAAATCGTGAAAAATGTCGCCTAACTGCCTTTTTATGACTGGATTTCGTCCCATTTCACAGCCTGCCGGAGACGCGGTCAGTCTTTTTTCACGGCCACAAGAACGCGGATCTTTCCACCCGCCGCGCTGCCGTGGGCATCGTACCAGCCGATGAGGCTGTAATCCTCGGCGTTGATCTGGGAAAGGGTGGTGGCGTAATACTTGCCCTTGTACCACAGATACACCTGCATGTCATCGGCAGTCTCATAGCGGGTGGAGCCGCTCCGCACGGAGGCCGCCCCCAGCTGATCCACCGTGACTGGGAGCAGCTGGGCCATGGTGCCCACACTGCCGGAAGCAGTCTTGCGCACCGAGATACCGCCCGCCAGCACGGGATACTTCACGCTGGTCTTATAGGTGGTCTGCTCACCGTTGACATAGCAGACATAGTTTGCGCCGCTGCTCAGGTAATCCAACACCGAGCTGACCACGCCCGTGGTGCTGTTGGCACCGATCTTGAGCAGATAGCTTGCCAGGCTGGCTGTGCTGCTGGTCACGCTCTCCCACAGGGTGCTGCCGATGCCGCCATCGACCAGGCCATACAGCAGGGTGCTGGTGGAGGGCATCACGCTTTCCACCGCACCGGCCACAAGGTCAGAGGTGCTGGAACCGGTGGTGTTGGAGGTGGACGAGCCGGAGCCGGTGTTCGTGGTGGAGCTGACTGCGGTGCTGATGAGGTTGGTCACATCATCCAGCACACCGTAGGTCCACAGGTCGCCAGTGGCATCGTTCAGAATGAGCCGGTCAATGGCACCGTTCTCATCCACGGTATAGTAACGGACATCCGAGGCAGAAAGTGTCACCCCCGATAGACGGCTGGGACTTACTGTCCCAGCCAACCCCTCCGCTGTCGTATCCAGGATCTCCACATCCGAAGCAAGGGCCGCATCGCCCAGCGCTGTGCCGTCCGCACTGATGGTGCCGCTGACCGATTGGCCGTTCAGGGTCTCCACGTTCTCCCCGTCGGCGTTGACGGTGATCTTCACCAGCCAGCCGGCGGGAAAGTTCAGGCTCTTGTCCACATTCACGGTGCGGGTCACGCCATCGGTGCAGGCCACCTGCACGCTTTGGAGCACATCCGCGCCGTTTTCTTCGGTCAGGCTGCGGGAAGAAGTCTGCACCACGCCATAGAACACGCTGTCGGCTTCCTCGCCGGTCAGAACGGCCACCGCCTCGTTGTTCATGCCCAACAGCAGGGTGACCACCTGCCCCACTCCGCCGCCGTTGAGGGATGAGAGGACCGATGCCGCTGCCGAGGAAGCCAGCGTGTAGCTGGTGCCTGCCACTGTCACACTGGTGGGGGCGCTGGCGCTGGGCGAGACCGCCGTGATGCGGCCCGCCGCCTTGCGGGAGTAGATCCAGACCGTTCTGGCGCTGGCGCTGTAATAGTAGACATCGTAGGCGTTCAGAGCGGCATCTGTGGCCACGGTATCATTGCGGTAGACCGCCGCCGGGGCAAAGGGCAGCTGGGTGGTGCCATCGGCCACAAAGGGGCCCTCCACACTGCTGAGCAGCACCGAGGACAGGTCGATCCGGCCATCTGTCACGGTAAAACCCAGCGTGGCGGCATAGGTCTGGTTTTCAGCGGTGCTGGCCGTCAGGGCATTATAGAAGAGCACAGCGGCATCTTCCAGGGTCAGGCCCTGCCCCTGCACAGCGCTCAGACCAGCCCGCAGGCCCAGGCTGCCGGCCTTGTTGAGCTGTGCCGCCGGGAAGCTGCCGCTCAGGGTGGTAACATCATAGCCCAGCAGCTTGAGGGCGGCGGTGCAGGCCTCTTCCAGCGTCACGCCGTTGTCGGGCCGGAAAGAGCCGTCGGTATAGCCGCTGAGCCACCCCTGCTGGACGGCAATGCGGATATAGGGGGCATATTCGTTCCCGCTGTCCACGTCGGTGAACAGGGTGCCGGTGTTCCCCTGCGTGGCAGCGCTCTCCCGGTAGGCCGAGAATGCCACCAGCAGCTTTGCCAGCTGGCCCCGGGTCAGGGCGGTGCTCAGGGCGGTGGCCTGTTCGCTGGTCAAGCCGCCCAGCGTCACGGCAGTCTGCACCGCCGCATTGCTGGCAGCGGCATTTGCCGACACCACCAGCATCGAGCAGGCAATGCAAACGGCCAGAAGAAATGCTAGAAAACGTTTTTTCATATCGAACTCCTTAACAAAGGGTTTCATTGATCCTTGGCTCCCCGATCAGGCAACAACGACGACCGCCGCCAGTGGCGGATGAAGGGAGGAGTTGTTGGGGCAGCGGCCAACAGGACACGAGTGCAATCCTTTGCACGAAGTGGACGCTGGGAGCCGCAACTCGTATGCTGGCGAGCGAAGCGAGACGGAGAGGTTTAATCATATCTCAATGCTTCAATGGGGTTCAGCCTTGCGGCGCGCTTGGCGGGCAGGTAGCCGAACAGTACACCGATGCCCACCGAGATGCCAAAGGCCACCAGCACCGAGGTCATGGAGGGGGCCACCGTCAGTTCCATATCCGACACCAGCAGCGGGAGCACCCGGTTGGCCAGAGCGCTGAACAGATAGCCCAGTGCAATGCCAAGCAGTCCGCCCAGTGCGGAGGTGGTGGCCGCCTCAGTGACGAACAGGGCAAGAATGCTGCGTTCCTTGGCACCCAGCGCCTTGCGAATGCCGATCTCCCGGGTGCGCTCGGTGACGGACACCATCATAATGTTCATAATGCCGATGCCGCCCACCAGCAGGGAAATGGCTGCAATGGCGGTCAGGATCGCCACCACCATGTTGATCATGCTGGTCATGGTCTCCAGCATCTCGCTCAGGCTGGTGATGAAATAGCCGTCCTCCGCGTGGAGGATGGATTCGATCCCTTCTACCAGAAGATTCTTGCCCTCATCGGCAAGTTCATCGCTCACCAGAACCACGCCGTAGGAGCTGGCGCTGGTCTTGCTGATGCGCTGGGCGGTGGTATAGGGCACAAAGATCATGTCATCGTCGGTGCCCTCCTGATCGGTCGTACTGCTGACATTGGCTTCCAGCACGCCCACGATGGTAAATCTCTCACTGCCGATCTTGATGGTCTGGCCGATGGCGTTGCCGCCGTAGGCCGCGCGGGCAATGTAATCGCCCACCACGCAGACCTTTTTATTGTCCGTGATGTCCACATAGGTCAGGCCCCGGCCCTGGGCCAGCGTGCGCCCCATCATATCCAGGTAGGTCTCACTCACACCCTTGACGCTCGTGTAGCCATAGGTGGTGGTATCCACCTTCACGGTACTGTCCAGCGTGGTGGTAGGCGACATGCCGGTGAACACCTCCGGGTGGCTGTCCACGATATCGTACAGCTGCTGCACGGTCACAGTGCGGGAGCCGCGGCCCGTGATCTGGACGCTGAGGACATTGGTCCCCATCTCAGAAAAGCTGTCCTTGATGCTCTGGGTCATGCCATTGCCCAAACCCACGATGACGATGACCGCCGTGACACCGATGATGATGCCCAGCATGGTCAGAACCGTGCGGAACTTGTTGCTCCAGATATTCTTGACTGCTTCGCGGAAGGTCTCGTAGATCATGCGTCCTCCTGTTCTGCCGGTTCAAAGTTCAGTGTCGGCTGAACGATGGCCTCCGGTGCCCGGGCATCGCCGTCGTAGACCACGCGGCCATCCTCCAGCCGGATGATGCGCTGGGCCTGCACGGCAATGGAGTTGTCGTGGGTGATGAGCACCACGGTGTTGCCCTGCCGGTGGAGCTGCTGCAGCATTCCCAGCACCTCGCGGCCGGTGTGGCTGTCCAGCGCGCCGGTGGGCTCGTCGGCCAGAATGACTGCCGGATTCCCGGCCAGCGCCCGGGCAATGGAGACGCGCTGCTGCTGGCCGCCGGAAAGCTGGCTGGGCTTGTTTTTCAGCTTATCGCCCAGCCCCACCTGCTCCAGTGCCTCGCGGGCCCGGCGGCGGCGCTCGGCGCGGGGCACGCCCGCATAGATCAGCGGCACCTCCACGTTTTCCAGCAGATTCAATTTGGGCAGCAGGTTATACTGCTGGAAGATGAAGCCCAGCATCTCGTTACGCACCTCGGCCTGCTCATTGCCGGACATGTTGCCCACCTCCCGGCCATTGAGCCGGTAGCTGCCCGCTGTGGGCACATCCAGGCAGCCGATGATGTTCATGCAGGTGGATTTACCGGAGCCGGACTGGCCCACGATGGCCACGAACTCGCCCTTTTCAATTTTCATGCTGATGTGGTCGGCGGCTTTTACCGTGGTGTCACCCATCCGGTAATATTTGCACACATCCTCAAACTCGATCAGAGCGCTCATTGCGGGCCACCTCCCGATGCACCGCCGCCGCTTCTACCGCCGCCCTGACCGGGCCCGCCGACCACCATCATCTCCTCCATCTGTCCGTCAGCGCTGACAGAGTCGGTGCTGCTGGCGGTGTAGGCCACGGTGTCGCCTTCTTGCAGGCCGCTTGTTACGGCGATGTAATCATCATCGCTGGTGCCGGTGGTCACCTTGACATAGACATAGCCCTCCGGGGCGGTCATGCTGGGGTCGGCGTTGGCAGCGCTGGGGGAATCCTTGGTCACCAGCACATAATTGCCCCGCACCACAGCGGCATTGGGAATGGAAAGCGCGTTCTCGGTGCTGGCCGTCGTGATCTCGGCGGTGGCGTTCATGCCGGGCAGCAGGTCGCCGGTATCGTCGATGCGGATGGTCACCGGATAGGTGGTGGTGCCGCCTGCCGTGGTGCCCGCCTTGGATACGCTGGTGACCACGCCGGTAAAGGTGCGGTCAGAGATGGCATCCGCGGTGATGGTCACACTCTGCCCCTCCTTGATGGAGAGGATCTCCAGTTCATCCACATTCACCGTCATCTGCAGATAGCTCAGGTCGTAGATGGTGCAGAGGCTGGTGCTGCCCGCGGTATTGCTCACGGTGTCGCCCGCCTTGACCTCCTTGGAGATGACCGTGCCGCTGATGGGTGAGGTGATGGTATAGTTGTTCAGCTGATCCTCGGTGTCCTCCATGGACATCTGGGCACTGCGCAGGTTATCGGAGGCGTTCTGCACCTGCTTGGTCAGCTCCTTGCCGGAGATCCTGACCAGCGCGGTATCGGCGCTGACAGAGGAGCCCTCTTTCACGCAGAGGGCGGTCACGGTGCCGCCGGTGGAGGCGGTGATGGTCTGCTCGTTCTGGTAGCTGAATTTTGCCGATGCCAGCGCGCTGACCCCGTTGACGCTGGCCGTTGCGGCCTGCGCGGTGGTCAGGCTGCCGGTGTTGTTCACCGCAATGGTCACGGTGCGCACCAGCAGGTTCCCACTGCTCAGGGCATCCGCACCGGAAACGGAGCGCACGGTGCCGGAGACGGCCTCAAAGGTGCCGTCCAGCGTGACCTGTGCGGCCTGCCCCACGGTAAAGTTCGCCGCATCCGCCGCCGGGAATTCCAGCGTCAGCAGCAGGGTGGAGGCATCCCGCACGGTGGCCACCTCCTGCCCGGCGGTGACCACATCGCCCACCGCCACCTTGTAGGAAGCCAGCGTGCCGCCGATGGTGCTGCGGACGTATTGGGCATCCACGGCATCCTCGTAATTGCGCTGGGCCTGATCCAGCGAGAGCTGGGCCTTTTCCGCGCTGTTGGCGGCGTTGGAGCTGTCGATGGTGTAGAGTACCGTTCCCTCTTCAATGGTGTCCCCCACCGCAAAATCGGCGGTGAGCACAGTGCCGGACACCAGCGCATTGACGGTGTAGGTGTTGGCTGCGGCAATGGTGCCGGAGCCGCTGAACACGTTTGTGATATTCCGGCGCTCCACCGCGCTTTCCAGATATTCGGCATCTACGTCTGCCGGTTTTGCGCCCTTCCCGGGCAGCAGAAACGCACCGGCCACTGCGGCTGCGCAGGCGGCAGCGGCAATGCGCTTCCAGTTGCGCCTTACAAAGGTTCTCCAGCCCTTCGGTTCTTGTTCTGCAGGCACTTCCAGCGCCAGATTGAATTCCTGGTCGCTCTGCTCCTGCGGCGGTTGTTTCTTTTTTCGCAGCATTGGTTGCCCCTCCCTGATGTTATGGCAGGGTGCAAAGCCGCACCCGCCCTTCTTCCAACAGTATAGCGGGCCTTTCTTAACATTCGCCGGAGATATTTCTTAAGACTTGCTTAAGTTCGGTGGAAAAAGTGTAAAAAGAGACCCTCCCCGTCATCGCTTCGCAGTTCCGCTTTTCCCGAGGGGGAGCGGCGCGCGTCAGCGTGACGGAGAGGGTCGTTTTTATTGGCTGATGGGGAACAGCAGCGTCATGGTGAACTGCTCATTCTCCTGTTCGATCTTGCAGTCTGCGTGCATCTTATCCATCATGGTCTCGATGCTGGTCAGGCCCACCTTGGTGCTTTCCACCGCCGGGGGCGCGGGCAGGACATGGTTGCGGAACACAAGGCCTGCCCTCCCCTCCTGCCGCAGGAACCGCACCTCGATGGGCCGGGCCGGGTCGGCGTACTTGATCAGGTTGGAGCCGATGTTATCCAGAATGCGCCGGATGTACTGCGCCCGCACGGTCAGGAGCACATCCTCGCTGCCCAGCTCCAGCGCACAGGCAAAGCCGCGCTGCTGCAGCATCTCCACCATCTCGGCCAGCGGCTCCTCAAAGATCTGGGAGAAGCGGGCCGGGGCATCCAGCTGCACCACGGTGTCCCGGGTGACCAGCGCGTACTCGAACAGATTATCGGACAGCTGCTTGATCTGCCGGGCCTTGCCGTCGATCTTTGCCAGATATTCATCCTGCTGGGCCTCGGTCTCGTATTTGTGGTGGCGCAGGATCTCGGTATAGAGCAGCAGAGTGGTCAGCGGGGTGCGCAGGTCGTGGGACATCTCAGTGATCAGGCTCTTGACCTTGGCGGCAGCCTGAGCCTCCTCAGCCTGCTGCTGACGCAGGGTCAGACGCAGGCCATCCAGACTGGTGGCCAGCAGGGCCAGCTCATCATCCCCCTGGATCGTGATGGGGTGGTCAAGGTCACCGCCCTCCATGGCCTGGATCTCCCCGCTGAGCAGGAGGATATAGCGGATGATCTTCCGGCTGCTCAGGAAGAAAAACAGCGGGAAAAGGGCAAAGCTGACAAGCAGCAGGATCTCGCACCCCTTGCCGTAATAGGCATCCACGCCGTTGTAATAGAACATGGCGGTGGTCTCTTTGTCCGAAAAGGTGAGCGAGTACATCGGGAGCCAGTGCTCGGCCGGAACCGCTTCCGTCACGTTTCCCCGCCCCTCGTAGACCGGAGCGACCAGCGGATAGGAGGAATAGAGCATCCGGGAGCGGTCGTAGATGATAAACATCGTGCTGCCGTTCCGCACAGACCAGTCGTCCAGTTTGTCGATATCCCGGCTGGAAAGACCGCGCCGGTCGATATAGCTCTGCAGCTCCTGCACCTGCTTTTCCACAGCCCTCTGCTGGGTTTCCGGCTGGTCAAAATAAAGCCACAGGGCTTTGTTCAGCACGACCTGCATTCCCACCAGAAACACAGCACTTGCCAGTGCTGAGAACAGGATCATCAACACCAGCTTGCCGGAAAGCCCCAGCTTTTTACGCATGATCCTTTTCCTCCCCGGGTACAAAGCGGTACCCTTTCCCCCACATGGTCTGCAGACGGGCGGGGTTTTGCGGGTCTTTTTCGATCTTCATCCGCAGATTGCGGATATGTACCATCACGGTGCCGTTGGAGGTGTAGAAATAAGGTTCCTGCCACACATCCTCGTAGATCACCTGCACCGGGAAGATGCGCTGGGGGCTCTGCATGAGCAGCCGCAGGATCTTGTACTCCGTCTCGGTCAGGTCGATCTCCTCCCCGTCCACCCAGACGCGGTTGCAGTCCAGCGCCAGCTTCACGCCATGGCTGCACAGGGTCAGGTTCTCGGCCCGGGCCGGGGCCTGCCCCTTGCCCTGATAGACGCAGTACCGCCGCAGCAGCGCCTTGACCCGGGCGCTGAGCTCCGCAAAGGAAAAGGGCTTGGGCAGGTAATCGTCCCCGCCCGCGGTCAGGCCCAGCAGCTTATCGGACTCCTGTGATTTTGCCGTGAGAAACAGGATCGGCACTGTGGAGAGCTTGCGCAGCTCCTCGCAGACGCGCAGGCCGCTCATACCCGGCATCATAATATCCAGGATCACCAGATCGACCTCCGGGCGGAACACCTCCAGTGCCCGGGTGCCGTTTTCGGCTTCGATGATATGGTATCCCTCGCCGGAAAGCAAGATGCGCACGCCGTCCCGGATATCCGGATCATCCTCCGCGATCAGAATGGTCTGCTCTGCCATGGTCTTCTCCCCTTTTTGTCATTCTCGGTTCTAGTATAACAGCAGTTTCCTGCATTTTCCATGAAATTTTTCTAAGGATTTCTTAAGAAAACGCTTCTTCCGGTCAGACCCTGCTGCAGGGACAGAAAAAAGGCATCCCCGCACTTCACAGAACGAGGATGCCTTTCTCAAAACGGTTTTCTGCCCCAAAGCGCCCGCTCCGGCGTGGAGCCGGGCCGGGTCTCCGGCGCAGAGGCTTACATTGTAAACTGGACGGCGCAGAAAGCTGCATAGATGCAGAGCAGCAGCACACCCTGCCAGCGGGAGAGCCTGCCCTTGAGCAGAGCGGGCACGGTCAGGAGGATCATGACCGCGAACATCACGGGCAGATCCATGACCAGAGAGGAATTGATGCCCATGATGGTGGAGTTCTGTGGGATGCTGAAGGGCGACACCGTGATGGACATGCCGCTGACCAGCACCAGATTGAACACATTGGCACCGATGACATTGCCCAGCGAGAGGGAGCCGTGGCCCTTTGCCAGCGAGGTGATTGCCGTGACCAGCTCAGGCAGAGAGGTGCCCAGCGCCACAAAGGTCAGGGCAATGACGGATTCCGGCACACCCAGCGCCTGCGCAATCAGGGTACCGTTGTCCACCAGCAGGTTTGCACCCACAGCGATCAGGGCTGCGCCGAGGATGAGCAGGCCGATCTCCTTGGCAAAGGACATTTCCTTTTCCGGCTCGTCCTCATCGTCTTCCGGGGCGGGGGCGTTTTTCATAGCCAGCACATTGCAGACCATGTAGGCCACGAACATTGCCAGCAGCACAATGCCGATGGGGCGGCTGAAGTAGCCGGTGGTGTAGGCCACGCCCGCATACAGGGCCGCTGCCACAAAGAAGAACAGCACCGGCACCCGCAGGCTCTTGGGGTCCACCTTGCCCGGGCGGACCGCAATGGTGATGGCCGCGATCAGGGCCGCGTTGCAGATGACCGAGCCAATGGCGTTGCCATAGGCGATCTCGCCGTGGCCGGTCATGGCCGAGGTGGTGGAGACCATGACCTCAGGCAGGGTGGTGCCGATGGACACCACCGTGGCACCGATGAGCAGCTCCGGCACCTTGAAGCGGCGGGCGATGCCGGTTGCACCGTCCACAAACCAGTCGCCGCCCTTGATGAGGCAGAGCAGGCCCACGATAAACAATAATACAGGGATCAGCATATAAAATCTCTCCTTTTTAATCCAAAAAGTATTATACCTGTTTCCCCTGCAAAACGCAAGCAAAATCGTGCATTTTTACCCAGCCTTCTCCACCTTTTTGGCGTTGGGGTAGATGCGCTCCATCCGGGCATTGTCAAAATGCTCATCCAGCAGCACATCCACCGCATTGGCCGGAGCCGCGCCGCTGGTGCGGGCATCGTAGCGGGCCAGCGCCAACGCACTGGTCACAAGGTTCACGGCCATGAATACAGCCAGCAGGGCGGTCATCCAGGGGCGGATCCTGCGCTTGACCGCCTTCATCCCCTTTGCCACCAGCGGGTAGCCATAGCGGATCCAGGTCACGGCCGCAATGCCCCAGAAGAAGCAGTACAGCAGGTTGATGCGCCCGCCCAGATTGAACTTGAAGCCGCTGTAATCCCAGAACACGGTGCCGAACAGCAGCTCTGTTACGGCACTGCACACATACTCATACGCACCGCCCAGGATCACACCGAACCAGAAGATGCGGCTCTCGCTCTTCTGTTCGCCGCCCCGCAGCAGGATGGCGGCCAGCACAAGCGCCAGCCCCCACACCACGCTGAACGGGCCCCAGACCAGGCTGGAACGGCTCATCCAGACCCCGGCGGTGATGCGGCAGAAGATAGTCTCCACCACATCTCCGAGGAAAGCCCCGATGACAAAGAGCCAGAGCAGGTCGGCAAGGGAGAGCTGCTTTTCGGCACTGGTGGTGGGCTCCGGACGAGCCGCAGCAGGGTACGCCCGCTGGATCCGTTTTTCCACGCTGGCGGTAATTTTCTGCCGCAGCCTCTCCGAACCTCTGCCCAGCTCCCGATTCAGCTGCTCGAGCCGTGGGTGGCGGTTCGCATACCGGCTGACCACCACCATGGCAGAGATCTGGTCAAGGACGGCCAGCGCCATGCCGACCCATACCACAGCGTGGAACAGCAGCGGCGGCAGGTGGGCGCAGAGCCGGAACAGCAGGTCGTTGCCCCAGCGGACTGCCGCCATGCCCAGCAAACCCCACAGCAGGGAGTATTGCAGGCAGACATAGCCGTCCAGATTGAACTTTTTATCGGAGTAGTCCCACCAGCGGCGGTGGTGGATCCGTTCCAGCAGCTTGGCGGTCAGCCACTCCACCACCGTGGCATAGATCATGCTGCCGAAGAACAGTGCCGCCAGGCTGGTGCGCTGGTCGTTCAGGCCGATGGTGATGAGCACTCCTGCCGTGCCGTACACAAAGCAGAAGGGGCCGGAGGCCACACCGCGGTTGGTGAATCGGCGGCCCTTTGCGGTTGCAACAACGGTCTCGCCTACCCAGCCTAAAAAGGAATATACCAGATAAATTACACAAAGAGTATAGAAATTCAGGTTCATAGCGCTCCTTTCCCGGAACAAAAAGGGGCCGGGAAGCGGCGTTCCCGACCCTCTTTGTTCCGTTTACGAATTACAGCTGGCTCTTATACAGTGCCTCGATCTCCTCCACACTGGTATCGCGGGGGTTGCCGGGGCGGCAGGCATCTGCAAAAGCAGACTCAGCCAGGAAGTGAATGTCCTCTTCCTTCAGGATGCCCTGCAGGTTTGCGGGGATGCCCACATCTGCGCTCAGCTGCTTGACAGCGGCGATGGTGGCATCGGCGGCCTCGGCATCGTTCATCTCGTCAATGCCCTTCACGCCCATGGCCTTGCCGACCGCGCGGTAGCGCTCCCCGGCAACGGTCTTGTTGTACTCCAGACCCACCGGCAGCAGGATGGCGCAGGCCACGCCGTGGGGGGTATCATACAGAGCGGACAGGCCGTGTGCCATGGAGTGGACGATGCCCAGACCCACATTGGAGAAGCCCATACCGGCGATGTACTGGCCCAGAGCCATGCCCTCGCGGCCCTCCGGGGTGTTCTGCACGGCACCGCGCAGGTTCTCGCTGATGAGCTTGATGGCTTCCAGATGGAACATATCGGAGATGGTGCAGTGGCCCTTGGTGATATAGCCCTCGATGGCGTGGGTCAGAGCGTCCATACCGGTAGCGGCGGTCAGGCCCTTGGGCATGGAGGACATCATATCGGGATCGACCACAGCGATTTCGGGGATATCGTTGGTGTCCACGCAGACGAACTTGCGCTTCTTCTCCACATCGGTGATGACGTAGTTGATGGTGACCTCAGCCGCAGTACCGGCGGTGGTGGGCACGGCAATGGTGAACACAGCGTGCTTCTTGGTGGGAGCCACGCCTTCCAGAGAGCGCACATCCGCGAACTCAGGGTTGTTGATGATGATGCCGATGGCCTTTGCGGTATCCATGGAGGAGCCGCCGCCGATGGTCACGATGCAGTCTGCCTCAGCAGCCTTGAAGGCTGCCACGCCGTCCTGCACGTTGGCGATGGTGGGGTTGGGCTTGATCTCGCTGTAAACAGCGTAGGCGAAGTTTGCAGCATCCAGCAGGTCGGTGACTTTCTTGGTCACGCCAAACTTGATCAGATCGGGGTCAGAGCAGACAAAAGCCTTCTTGTAGCCGCGGGCGGTCAGCTCGGGAACGATGTTCTCAATGGCACCGTGGCCATGGTAGGAAATGGTGTTCAGGACAATGCGGTCAGCCATAATTATTTTCCTCCAAAATCATTCTGCCCGCCTGCCAGCGGGCTCTTTCTGTTGTTAAGGATACCACATTGTTAAACAATATTCAATGTACTTTTCTTTTGATTTCTATGAACTTTTTACACTTTCCAGCAAAAGAAAACGCTGTACCACTCCCTCAGTCTCGCATTCGCTCGACAGCTCCCTCCAGGAGGGAGCCTTAACGCGGCGGCCAACGCAAAAGCCTCCCTCTGAGAGGGAGGTGGCATCGCATCAGCGATGCCGGAAGGAGTGATACAGCGTTTTTATCGTTTCATTTACCACAGCCGGATGACCTTGATGACTCCCTCGGCCTTATCGCGGGCCAGCTCAAGGTGATGCTGCAGCGCATCGGCGGCGGTGCTCCAGTTGTCGCTCAGTGCGGCATTCAGAATTTCCAGATGCTCCTCACAGGTCTGATCCTGATTGATCATGCTCACCTTGCCGGTCATAATGCGGAAACGAGTGTTCAGGCCGGTGATGCGGTCATAGCCAGAGCGCAGATATTTGTTGGGCAGGCTGCTCATCAGCAGCTCATGGAAATCATCGTCGGATTTGCAGAAGTCGTCGATCCGCTCGGGGTGGTGCATCAGCTCAGTGTAGGCCTCCAGCTGCTCCCGGGGGATCAGGTTGCCGTAGGTGCGCAGGGCGTAAGGCTCCACCAGCAGGCGCATCTCGAACATGCTGTGCACGTCCTCTTCGGTAATGCCGGAGACCATCAGCCCCTTTTTGGGCAGGATGGTGATCAGCCCCTCCTGCTCCAGGCGGCCCAGCGCGTCACGCATGGGGGTGCGGCTGATGTTGCCCATCTCGGCACAGAGCTTCTGCTCGTTCAGAAATTCGTTGGGGCGGTACTCGCAGTTCAGAATCTTCGTTTTCAGGTACTGGTAAGCCTGCAGCTTCAGGCTGGTCTTTGACTGGGAATCCATCTCTTTCATTGTTCTATCTCCTAGTTCGCAAGCAGGACCATTCAGGCAGCAATCAGTCGCCCGCCGGACAGCTTGTATCCCTTAAATAATCCAAGTAATCATTAATATTATTATCACATATCTGGACAATGTTTACAAGACTTTTTTGAAAACTTTGGGAGCTTTTCCGTTTTGAACAGATATCATGCATTATTTTGCTATAAATTGAACAGTTTTTTTGTGCTTGTCGCCAGTGTTTCGTTCTTGTTTTGCATCAAAGGATAAATTGTGGTACACTTGACCCAGAAAGGAAGGCTGATACCATGGCAGGTCGCGGGGGGTACAACACCAAAACCCGGCAATTGATCCTGGATTATCTCATCAACAACCGCCAGCACGCGGTCAGTGCATCCAACATTCTGGAGCATCTGGAGGCAGAGGGGGCCAGCCCCAATCCCACCACGGTGTACCGGTATCTGGACAAGCTGGCAGGCGAGCAGCGCATTATGAAATATGTGGCCGATAAGGGCGAAAAGGCCGTGTTCCAGTATGTGGACGAAGGCCGCCACTGCCGCGAGCACCTGCACCTGAAGTGCGTGCAGTGCGGGCGCATTTATCACCTGGACTGCCACTTTATGGATGAGGTGCGTGCCCATCTGATGGCGGAGCACGGCTTCACCCTGCAGTGCGAGGGCAGCGTTTTGTACGGATTGTGCCGCAGCTGCGCACAAAACAGCCCCCATCCGGGGCAGACCGCACAAAAATGCGAACACTGTGTTGACACGGACAAAGAGCCGTGATACAATGCAGGCAGGAAAAGCGTTGATCGGGAAAAGTAAGTGCTCAAGGTTCTTTTGCAGCGAGTGCGGGCTGATGGAAGCCGCACAGAGAATGAGCCCCGAACGAACCCCCGTGAGCTTCCCCCTGAACCTGCTTCGGGCAGTTAGTAGGGGCCGACGGCAGCCGCTCGTTATCGCGGCAGTGCTTTCAACGGGGAGAGTACACAAAAGTGACTGGTGTGTTCGCGCACCGGTAATTTAGGTGGCACCACGGATACGGCAGCATTCGTCCTAGCAATGGGAGGAAGGCTGCCGTATTTTTTTTTTTTTTTTTTATTCGCAAAAACCTCTCAGTCACCGGGAAACTCGCCTCTCCTATCAGGAGAGGTGGCAATGCGAAGCATTGACGGAGAGGTTTAGAGAGAGAGGGGTAAGAAATATGTGTTGTGTTATGGGTTACACGGGGCACGACCTGAGTGCCGCCAAATTCAAGGAGTATCTGCTGCGCACCGTGATGCGCGGGCCGGACGACCAGCGTGTGGTGGAAGGGCCTTTTGGTCTGATGGGCTTTGGCCGCCTTGCCATCATGGGCCTGACCCCGGAGGGGATGCAGCCCTTCTACCGCGGTGCCGACTGCGTGGTCTGCAACGGTGAGCTCTACGGCTTCCGTTTTGAGAAGGAGATCCTGAAGCGCCGGGGCTACAAGTTTGCCTCCGACTGCGACTGCGAGATCCTGCTGCCGCTGTATTACGAGTACGGTCTGGATATGTTCCGCCACATGGACTCCGAGTTCGCGCTTATTCTGTATGATTCCCGCAAGGACCGGCTGATCGCAGCCCGCGACCCTATCGGCATCCGTCCGCTGTTCTACGGCTATTCCAAGTCCAGCCACCAGATCGCCTTTGCCTCCGAGATGCAGAACCTGATCGGCTGGTGCGACGACATCCGCCCCTTCCCCATCGGCAGCTACTACTGCGATGGCCGCTTTGTCCGCTATGAGGACATTGCCGATGTGCCCGCCCCCATGGAGGATGACATGGAGACCACCCTGCGGAACATCCGCGAAAAGCTGATCGCAGGCGTGGAAAAGCGTCTGGATGCCGATGCCCCTGTGGGCTTCCTGCTCTCGGGCGGTCTGGATTCCTCGCTGGTCTGCTCCATTGCAGCCAAGAAGCTGGGCAAGCCCATCCGCACCTTTGCCATCGGCATGGACACCGATGCCATCGACCTGAAATATGCCCGCCAGACCGCCGATTATCTGGGCAGCGAACACCATGAGATCATCATCAACCGGGACATGGTCATCCAGAGCCTGGAGGAGGTCATCCGACTGCTGGGTACCTGGGATATCACCACCATCCGCGCCAGCATGGGCATGTACCTGCTCTGCAAGGCCATCCACGAGCAGACCGATGTGCGCGTGCTGCTGACCGGCGAGATCTCCGATGAGCTGTTCGGTTACAAGTACACAGACTACGCCCCCACCGCCGATGCCTTCCAGCAGGAGAGCCAGAAACGCATCCGGGAGCTGTACATGTACGATGTCCTCCGGGCCGACCGCTGCATCTCCGCCAATAGCATCGAGGCCCGCGTGCCCTTTGGCGATCTGGATTTTGTGCGCTACGTCATGGCCATTGATCCCGAAAAGAAACTGAACAGCTACGGCAAAGGCAAGTACCTGCTGCGCAAGGCCTTTGAGGGCAACTGGCTGCCCCCGGAGATCCTCTGGCGCGAAAAAGCCGCCTTCTCCGATGCCGTGGGCCACAGCATGGTGGACGACATCAAGGAGTACGCCGAGAGCCTGTACACCGATGAGGAGTTCCAGCTCCGCCGGGCAAACTACTCGGCCCATTGTATGCCCTTCACCAAGGAGAGCCTGTTCTACCGCGAGATCTTCGAGAAATACTACCACGACCAGAGCCGCACCATCGTGGGCTTCTGGATGCCGAACAAGGCATGGCCCGGCTGCAACGTCAACGATCCTTCTGCCCGTGTGCTGGCAAACTACGGCGCTTCCGGCGTGTAATCCTTTTTCCAGACAGCAAAAGACGGTGTGTCCGCTCCGGGCACACCGCCTTTTTGTTTACTCCAGATTCAGTTTATTTTTCATCAGCCATCGGGTCAGGAAGAAGTATGCCGCCGCAATGGCTGCAGTCACGGCAAAGCAGAACAGATAGCCAACGTCTGTTCCAAGTGCCGCCGTCAGCCAGCGCATCGGGGTCACTCCATAGCTCACACCGGTCACGTTCACACCCACGACCCGGTACGTGACATCCACGATCATACTCACATCATTCGTGCCCAGCAGCTTATCGAGCTGGGTCTCCACGATGTTCAGGCCGATAAACGCGAGGATCCCGGCCACCATCACATGCTTGGGGAATTGATGGGCGATCATACAGGCAGCGTAAACGCAGAGGATGAGGCTTGCCAGCCGGGCCAGATTGATGAGGATGGTCCATGCCATTGCCACCCAGAACTCCGGGCCTATCTCCTCGTACAGCATCTGCCACAGCTGCTTCCAGCTGTTCCAGTCCACCATGCCGAAGGTCTCCGAGTCAATCACACCGATGCTGACCATCACCGTGATGCAGACGATGCCCACAAGGCCGCTGCACAGCACCCAGACCATGCTGGTGAGGAGCTTGGAGAGGATGAGCTGGTTCTCATTGACCGGCAGCGTGTGCATCAGGTAGCCTTCCCGGCCCAGCAGGTTCTGATAAAAGCGCTGGATGGTGTTCACGAAGCAGAGCACCGCGATGGCAAGGATGACCGAGACATACACGATCATCAGAATCACTTCGAGATTTTGGAAGCTTGTGCTGTGAGCCAGCGCGTGTTCCTGCCGGAAGGTCACGCCCAGCACCACGCTCAACAGCGCCAGCGCCAGATACAGCCCGAAATACAGGCGTTTCGTGGCCTTGAACTCATATTTCAGCAATTGTTTCAGCATTTGAATACCTCCCGGAAATACGCATCGACACTCTTGCCCTCGGTCTCGCGGATGTCGTCCACGGCGCGGTGGGCGAAGATTTTGCCGTCCTTCAGGAACACAGCCTCGTCCAGCACCGGCTCAATGTCCTCGATGAGGTGGGTAGAAATGACAACGGTCGCGTCCTTGCTGTAGTTGGAAATGATGGTGTTCAGGATGTAGTCCCGGGCCGCAGGGTCAACGCCGCCGATGGGCTCATCCAGCAGGTAGAGACGGGCGTTGCGGCTCATGGCCAGCACCAGCTGAACCTTCTCCTTGTTGCCCTTGGAAAGGGTCTTGAGCCGGGCATTGGGGGCGATGTTCAGCCGGGCCAGCATCTCATTGGCCTTGTCGGCATCAAAGCCGATGTAAGCCTTGGCCTGACTGGGCGTGCCGTAAAAATCCCGGAACATCTCCACCAGCTCCTCCACCCGCATCCAGTCGGGCAGCCAGTCGGCGTCCGGCAGGTAGGAGACCAGCTCCTTGGTCTCCGGGCCGGGGGCCATGCCCGCGATCCGGATGCGGCCTTCCGTGGGCTGCAGCAGACCATTGGCCAGCTTGAGCAGGGTGGTCTTGCCGCTGCCGTTGGGGCCCAGCAGCCCTACGATGCGGCCAAAATCCAGCTCCAGATCGATGCCGTCCAGCGCGGTTTTTTCCTTTCCGTATACTTTTGTCAATTTTTCACAGGTCAGCACCTTACTCATGGGGTTCTACCTCCTCTGTATCCCAGTGCTCCAACAGGGCTGCCGCCTTTTCCGGCGTGTAGCCGATGCTGCGCATCTTCTCCAGAAAATCTGCCGCGATGTCATGGGCGGCGGCAGCCCGCAGTTGTTCGATCAAATTCGTATCCTCCGTAACGTAGCGTCCGCTGGTGCGCTCGGTGCGCACAAGGCCCTCACTTTCCAGCTGGGCCAGAGCCCTCTGCATCGTGTTGGGGTTGACCCCGGCAGCTGCGGCCAGATCCCGCACCGAATCCAGATGGCCCCCCGGCGGGTAGGTGCCCGCCAGAATTCTGGCTTTGAGCCGTTCCACCAGCTGGGCATAGATCGGGCGGCTGGCATCAAACTGTTCACTCATTCTGCTTTGCCCTCCTTATGTGTTGCTGTATTAAGCAGCTAATACAATAATACACATTTTTGCATTTCTGTCAAGAGGAAACCCAAAAGTTTTTTCGGACAGCAAAAAAGGACCCCGCAGCCAACCGGCTGTGGGGTCCCTCTGATTTATGGATTACTGCTGCTCCTGCGCGGCGCGCTTGGCTTCCAGCGCCAGAATGGCATCGCGGCGGCTCAGGTTGATGCGGCCCTGCTGGTCGATGTCCGTGACCTTGACCACGATGGCATCGCCCACGGCGACCACATCCTCCACGCGCTCCACACGCTTGGTGTCCAGCTTGGAGATGTGCACCAGACCTTCCTTGCCCGGTGCGATCTCCACAAAGGCACCAAAGTTCATCAGGCGGGTGACCTTGCCCTTGTAGATGGCACCGATCTCGGGATCCTCCACAATGGTCTTGATGGTGAAGATGGCGCGCTTTGCGTCCTCCTGATCCACGGCGGAGACGAACACATGGCCGTCCTCCTGCACATCGATCTTGCAGTTGCAGGTGGCGCAGATGTCCTGGATGACCTTGCCGCCCTTACCGATCACGTCCTTGATCTTATCGGTAGGAATCATCATGCTGAACATCTTGGGAGCCCAGCGGCTCAGCTCCTCACGGGGCTGTGCGATCACGGGCTTGATGATCTCGTCCAGGATGTACAGGCGGCCCTTGCGGCACTTCTCAAAGGCCTCGGCAATGATATCGTAAGTCAGGCCGTCGATCTTGATGTCCATCTGGATGGCAGTGATGCCCTTGCGGGTGCCGCCCACCTTGAAGTCCATATCGCCGTGGAAATCCTCCACGCCCTGAATGTCCAGCATGGTCATCCAGCGGTCGCCCTCGGTGATCAGGCCGCAGGAGATGCCGGCAACCGGTGCCTTGATGGGCACACCGGCATCCATCAGGGCCAGGGTGGAACCGCAGATGGAAGCCTGAGAGGTGGAGCCGTTGGAGCTCAGGACCTCAGAGACACAGCGGATGGTGTAGGGGAACTCCTCCAGAGAGGGCAGCACGGGAACCAGAGCGCGCTCTGCCAGTGCGCCGTGGCCGATCTCGCGGCGGCCGGGGCTGCGGGGTGCGCGGGCTTCGCCGACAGAATACGGCGGGAAGTTATAGTGATGGATGTAACGCTTGGTTTGCTCGTCGGTCAGATCGTCCATCAGCTGGTTGTCCTTGGTGCCGCCCAGGGTGCAGGTGGTCAGCACCTGGGTCTGGCCGCGGGTGAACATACCGGAGCCGTGGACCCGGGGCAGGATGCCCACTTCGGCAGCCAGCGGGCGGATCTCGTTGATGCCGCGGCCATCCACGCGCTTGCCCTCATCCAGCAGCCAGCGGCGGACAACGTACTTCTGCATCTTGTAGCTGACAAGGTCGAGGTCTGCGTCAGACAGATCGGGGTACTCCTCGGCGATCTTGTCCATGATGGGCAGCAGAGCAGCATCCCGCACATTCTTGTCGTCGGTATCCATGGCGGCCTTGAAGTCGTCCAGATACTTGTTCTGGATGGCGTGGAACACGTCCATATCCAGACCCACCACCTGGAAGTCGATCTTCGGCTTGCCGCGCTCTGCAACGATGCCGTTGATGAAGGTGATGATCTTCTTGATCTCAACGTGGGCGGCCTTGATGGCATTGAGCATGGTGTCCTCGTCCACCTCGTTGGCACCGGCCTCGATCATCACGATCTTGTCCATGGTGGCGGCAACGGTCAGGGCCAGGTCGCTCACCTTGCGCTGCTCCTGGGTGGGGTTCAGGACGATCTCACCGTCCACCAGGCCCACCTGAACACCGCCGATGGGACCGTTCCAGGGGATCTCAGACACAGCCGTGACCAGAGACGCACCGATCATGCCGGCGATCTCAGGGCTGCAATCGGGGTCCAGGCTCATCACGGTCATGGTAATGCAGACATCGTTGCGCATCTCCTTGGGGAACAGCGGGCGCATGGGGCGGTCCACCACGCGGCTGGTCAGGATGGCGCGCTCACCGGGGCGGCCTTCACGGCGCATAAAGCTGCCGGGGATGCGACCTGCGGCGTAGAGCTTTTCCTCATACTCCACGTTCAGGGGGAAGAAATCCACACCTTCGCGGGGCTTGGGGCTCATCACAACGTTGCACAGCACGCAGGTCTCGCCGTAGCGGATCAGGGCGCTTGCGTTGGACAGGCCGCACATCTTGCCCATCTCGACCTTGAACGGACGGCCAGCCAGCGTGGTCTCGTAGACCTTGAAGTTTTCAAAGGTCTCTTTGCGGGAACCAAATTCAATTGCCATTTGGTTTTGCCTCCTTTGTCCTTTTGCGGTTTATCTTCTTATCTTCCAAAAGGCAGCGGCCAGCGCATCATAGCAATAAAGCCAACGCCCGTGCCTTTTACAGCACAGGCGCTCGATTTACTGCTGCAACGCGCAGCAGCGGCCTGTTGTTCCTCAAAAAAGAGCAAAGGGCAGGCACCACAATGCGGTACCTGCCCTCTGTTTTCTATTACTTACGCAGACCCAGGGTTGCGATCAGAGCACGGTAACGCTCGATGTCCTTCTTCTGGAGGTAGGCCAGCA
>QWCY01001821.1_pt1 | contig 30103 bp, 16 predicted proteins | sample 1972631 | NCBI WGS metagenome assembly QWCY01 (sample SAMN09866696, study PRJNA288562) | Human gut metagenome isolate pre1_stool, whole genome shotgun sequencing... | isolation source: gut | host: Homo sapiens | place: USA: California
AAAATGAAAGGCCGGCAGAATGGATATATACTAAAAAATCTTCTGGAAAAGATAAAACTTTTGATGAATTAAATGCAGAAAGGAATGAAAAGACGCCTTTTAGAAGTGAACCTGGTAAGGATGACAAGATCGAATACATCGATAAATTTCCTTGGGGCACAACATCCTTTGATGGGAAAAATGCCTACAATTATGCAAGATACTCTCGTAATAGTTACAAGTTAAAACTAAACGACGACCCTAAGACGATTAAAAACGACAACGAATATACAGACGGCAAAGATCGCTTTGCAGTACCATATGAAATGCCGTTAAAGAATTTGGACTTAGATACAAAATATGAACCTCAAAAACCAACTTGGGTACCAAAAAACTGGGAATTTAAGGGCTGGGCTACAGATCCTGCCGGTGAAAATTTGCTAAAAAAAGGCAAAGAAACAAAACTTAATTATGACCAATTTATTTTTGCTAAGTGGGGAGAACCTGATTATAAATGGAAGGTTACCATTGATCCGGATGGCGGAAACCTTAAAGATATTAAGCTTGATGATTTGATAATTAAGGAAGATGCAGATAAAGATCTTACAGAAGTTGCTACTAAACTTCCAAATGAAGGAAGCAAACAATTTTTTGATGTAAATCACAGAGAAAAACTTAAAAGACTACCTATTCCAAGAAGAAAGGGTTATGATTTTTTAGGATGGCAGCTAATTAGATATAACGAAGACGGTAGTGTAGATACAAGTTATATAAATGAATATAAAGTTCCTGAACTATATGCCTTTGGCAATGAACTTGTAACAGATGTTTATCTAAAGGCAATTTGGCTTTCAAATGACAAGATTGATATTCCTGTATATCATCACTTCTTAGATAAAGACGGCAATGAAATTGAATCATTGAAAGTTGAAAAAGTTATAGATGACGCTCGTGTTGGATACTACACTGCTGCAAGTGCAAGTGAACAAAACCAAGAGTGGTTATTGATGCCTAAGGAAGAACTTGAAGCTTTAGCTGATGATAATCCGGTAAAGATTCAGTATAAAAAATATAATGAGAAACACACATTCAACAACGCAGACTATCACACATTAAAAGTTGAACCATTAAAGATATTAGATACACAAGGAAAAGAAATAGATAATCCTAATGCGAAAGACAATGTATTCCACTTTTACTACCGTGAATTTAAAACTCGTAACTACAAGGTAAATTATATAGATGAAAGATTTAAAGGCAATGAAACCGCTGAAGGTGCGGCTATCATACCTCAAGAACTTGTTTCTAATGGTAATCGTCACTTCGACGCAAGAAACTATAGAGTAATTCCTGGTTGGAAGCTTGTTAGTGCGCCGCAACAACAATTATTCTTCGATGTAGATGAAGATACTAATCAATTATTAGGTATCAATGGTACAGGAAAAGATGAAATTACCTTCTATTATAGGGACGTAAGAGTAATAGAAGTTCCAAAAGACGGCAAGACACCAGATGGCTATGTAAGAGTTACCTTTAAGGCAGAAAAAGGCGGATCCTTTGGTAAAGATGCTGAAGGTAATGACATTACGGAACTTAACTACGATGTAATTAAGGGCCTTAAGTCAGACCTACTTCCAGTTCCAGGAGATCCTGTAGAAGAAGACAAAAAAGAAAAAGACAAGTACTACATCACTCCAGATGATGGTAAGAAATTTACTAAGTGGGACAATAAAGCGTTATTAAATAAAAACACAATTATTGATAATGATACAAAAGACTTCTATGTATTTACAGCCTACTTTGAATGGTCAGGCCTATCTGCATCTGGTCTAGTAAGAACAGAAGCCTTTAAAGATTCGAGTGGCAAGTGGACCAACGACTTTGCTCCAACTATTGACCAATTAAAGAAACAATTAGTTTGGAGAGAAAAAGGCGACGTAAAACCACTTCCAAAAGGAACTGTAATAAAATTATACGATGAAAATGATAATGAATTAACAAGTGACGATCAAGTTTATGAATTAGTAAATGAAAAGAAAGCTGCAGACAAGGATGAACTTGTTCGTACAGTAAATATCAAAGCTAAAGTTACATTCCCTGATAAAAAAGACCCACAAGAGCTTGACATACCTATAACTATTTACAAAAACGTTTACGAAGCACTTAACAAAGAAGGTGACAAACCACTATTCTTAAAAGAAGCAGAAAAGAAAGATGCTAAAGACGGCGGATTAAAAGACATTCTAAAAGATAACACTGAAAATAGATATATTAAGGTTACAATTAAACCAAACAAAGACTTTACAAATAAAGACGATAAGGTTTATTACGTAAATCCTAATGCTTGGGTTGAAATTCCTGAGCTAGAGGTAAGTTCTGATGAGGCAACAGGCACAGGATTTGTTAATTGGACAGCTGATAAAGAAAATCAAAATGAAGACGGCAAGGCAAATGGCAAATTTGATTTTGAAAAACGTCATAAATTTACAGAAGATACAGTAATAAGTCCAAGAAATTCAAATGATGTTGTTGAACAAGAAGATCCAAATAAAAAACCAGATGTGCCAGATACTTTTGTAAAGGTTATAGTTAAAACAACAGATAAGGCTACAGATGACACAGCCTTTGAAAAGACATTCTGGGTTAATCCTACTAAGGAAGTAGCCATAGATGTAACAAATCCGACAGGAAAAACTGACCAAGAAATAGATATACCAAATCTTGGTAAGAAGAAAGTAAACTATATCTTTAAAGAATGGCAAAAAGTTCAAACTGGCGATGCTGACGATAAGCTAACAGAAGTCAATCCAGCAGAAAAAATTGATTTAGCTAAGAACCAATATACAGATAAGGTAACAGTAATAGAAGCAGCTTATAAAAAAGCTATTCAAGCAGAACCTATAGAAAAGCCATTAAGCACAAGTAAATTAGATACACCACAAGGCAAAGAAATAACTAATGACGATTTAATTAAACAAATTACACCTCAAGAGGGTAAAGAAATTGATTCGATTACAGTAATTGAAAATCCTGACACTTCAGAACCTGGCTCAAAAGAAGCCAAAGTAATTGTTAAATACAAAGACGATACTACACAAGGAACAAATGACAATCCAGTTGTAATTCCAGTAGAAGTTCACAAAAACATAATTCCAGAAGTAATTCCTGGTCAAAAACCAGAAGGTGCTATGGATAATTATGTAAAAGTAATCTTCAAGGCTGGCGAAGGCGGAAGCCTATCAGGCGACACAATTTACTATGTATCACCAGAAGTTGAAGTTGATATGACAGACTCAGCAAAAGCAATTACAAAAACACCAGATGTTGGATATATCAGCGGAGATTGGGATACAAGCGAAACTAAAAAATTAAAAGACACATTTAAAGCAGAAACAGAATTTACTTTTAACTTTAAAAAGGATAAAGATATAGTAGAAAAAACTGACGACCCTAACCAAGTTATTCCAGAAGGCTATGTAAAAGTAACCTTTAAGACAGAAGATGCAAATAAGGGTAAGCTTGAAGGAGATAAATTAATAAAAATTTATTATGTAAATCCAAAGGCTGATATAAAATTAGTAGAATTAGCTGACGGACAAACAGCAGGTGACAAACAGCTTGCAGTACCAAAAACTGCTCCTGCTACAAACTATGAATTTGAAACTTGGTACGAAGAAATCGACCAAACTAATCCAATCACAAGTGAAAGAATCCATGTAGCTAAATTTAAACTAGCTAAAGTAACATTGACTTATGATGCGGGAGGAGCTGATGGAACAGTTCCGGATGCAGTTACAGTAGACCATGGCACAACAGTTGCACTTGCAAGACCAGATGGACTATCAAAAGACAATGCTACATTTGCCGGCTGGAAGCTTGATGGTGAAGATAAAAATTACCAAGCAGGTGAACAAGTTAAACTTGAAAAAGCTAGAACAGCAACTGCACAATGGACAACAGAAGGACACACAGTAACATTTAACACTATGGGAGGAACTGATGTTCCTAAGCAAGAAGTAGCTCACGGAGAAAAAGCAAAAGAACCAAGTGCACCAACATTAGATGGAAAAGTCTTTATGGGCTGGAAAGAAAATGCAAGTGATGAAAATTATTTTGATTTCAGCACAGCTATAACAGAAGACAAAACACTTATAGCAATCTGGGAAAAACCAGTTCAAAAGATTGGTGATGGCGACCCTGTAGAAGAACAATTTATCAAAGTTATATTTGAAAAGGGCTTGCACGGAACATTAAAACTAGATGAAGATCACAAGGACTTAGATAAAGTTGCCTACAAAGTAGCAAAAGACTATACAATGACTCAAGCTATGGACAATGGCTTAGTAGTACCAAAAGCAATAGCAAACACTTATTATAAATTGCTAGAAGAAAATGATGGCTGGGATAAAGAGCTTAAGTTTGAAGACAATCAAGCAGTATACACATTCACAGCACAATACGAACCAGAAGCAGACGTAATACCAATAGACCCAGCGGTAACACCAGATGATAAACTTCAAGAAGACAAACCAGAAGGTATGGTATTGGTTGAGTTTATAGTGGATGAAGATAAAGCATATATGGAAGGAATTACAAAATACTATGTTAAGAAAAATACAGAAGTAGAAGTTCCTTCACCAATAGTATTTAATAAAATCAGTGACAATGAATTTAAAGGCTGGGTATTCAATAACGAAGTCACTATGAAGATTAAGGGAAGCTTCTCTAAAGACACAGTAATATCTGATAAAGTCTTAGAGAAAGCAACAATTCATATCGAAGTACCAACAGCAGGTGCAGACCTTGTAAAAATTGAGGATATTACAGATGGTGCCAAAGCCAAACTAGAAGTTATTAGCAACGGACAAAGCAAAGTTTATGATGATTCTACGGTAACAGTAAGAGTTAGACAAGGACGTAAATTTACAAATGTAAAAATACACGGCTTTAAATTAGACAAGCCACTACAATCAGGAGACCTTATAAACTTCTGGGCTATAAATGATAATGGAGAGTCAGAAGTTTATAAATACATTATTGAATAAGGAGGAAAAATGAAAAAGAAATTAACAGCATTTCTTTTAGCCCTTATGATGCTCACTCAGGTACTTGTACCTGGGTCGGCATGGGCGAAGGAAAGTAAAAGTTATCCAGAGACTGACAGCAATCTTGTACAAGTTGGAATGACTGGTGCTGAAAACTATCCAAAACTAACTAATAAAGTTATTTTAGATATTCAAAAAGAAGCTACATTAAATTCTAGAAAAAATATGCAAGACAAGACGGGGGTAGTGCCTTTTAATACTCCTTATTTACCAGGACAAGAAATACCTGATAAAGACAAGCCAAAGATTGTCGGTAATGTAAGTGCAAACTTTACAACTAAGGGCTTAGACGATGGAACTTTTGACTGGGAAGGAGTTTTCGGTAAAGACTCAAATGGAAAACCAGGCAAGGCAAAACTTATTTTTGTGCAATGGCTGAAGAATAAAGAAACTGGCGTTAAATATGAACTAGAAGTAAGCAAAGATGGAAAATATAGCTGGAATGATTGGGAAGGAAAACCAGCTAGAATCCCGCTATATTCACAAGGCCTAGAAGCATTTACTTATTCTGTATACCTAGATCAAGATGTTTCTGATAAAGTTAAGCTATTAACTTATCGTATAGCAGGCAATCCTAGCTCACCAGGATTTCATAAAGACCCAGACACTGGTCTTAATATGGCGGATATCGTCATAGACCTAAGTATACAACAAGTAGCTTCAACAAAGTTTGTATCCGAATGGCACACAGACTTGGAAGAAACTAACAGACCACCTGTAGAGGGAGAATTTGACAACAAGATTGATGATTATCCAGGTTACTTCCCATTCTCTAAACAAAATAGAGGTTCAATAATCATCAGAAATGACTTTGTGAATAATAGTGATTATGAAGATCCAGGTTATACAGAATTTGGGGCTAGCTCTTTAGTAAAAACTCCAGAAGTTAAAGTTACTGAAGGTCTTGAATTTGAAGATGAAAATGACGAGCAAGGCACGCCTACTTATGTATTTGATGAAACTAATAAAATAATTCAAACTAAAGATAGAAAGCATAAATTTAAATATGCTTTTAATTACGATGTCATAGATGGCGGTAAGCTTATTATGACAGAAATAATACCATTAACATTTGATGCTAATGGTGGTAAGTTTGCTTCTATTACAGACGAAAATGCAAAGCAAGAAATTGTAAAAGAAGTTGAATATGAAAAAGATTTAACTGAAGAGGTTGAAAAGCCAACTAAGGACAGAGAAACTTTTAAGGGCTGGTCATTAACAAAGGGTGGAGCTCTTGCTACTGATGCTGATTTTGCAAATATCAAAGAAGCAAAGACTTTCTATGCAATTTGGGACAACAACCCAATCACAGCAGAAGAGCTTGAAGTAAAAGAATCTTTTAAAGATGGAGATACTTGGGTTAATGACTTTATCCCTACACTTGATATTTTAAAGAAACAAGTTAAGATAAAAGATGCAAATGGAGATCCAAAAGCATTAGCAGATGATGATACATTTGCAATAGTTGATGGTCAAAATGAATACACAACTGATGCTGCAGCTAAAGATTATCTTTATAATTTATTAAAAGAAGACGATGCGACAGAAGTTTCTCGTAACGTTACATTGAAGGCAAAAGTAACTCATAAGAACGGAACAAGCCAAACAGTTGACATCAAGATTAAGGTTATTAAAAACATCTACGAAGCAAAGACAGAAGAAGGAAAGCCAAACTATGTTCCTGAAGATTATGTAAAAGTTACAGTTGACCCAACTACAAAAGCAGAAAAACCACAAAAGTATTTCTACTATGTAAATCCGGATGCGAAAGTTGTAATACCTGGAACAGACCCAACAGGAACAGAAGGCAATGTATTTACTAAGTGGACTATGAAGGCTGACGGTGCGACTGGTGACGGTGCAGATTATACACTTGCTGACAGACATCAATTTACAGAAGCATCTAAAATCACAGCACAATACTCAAAAGATGTAATTCCACAAGAGGGTAATACAAAACCAGAAGGAGTACCAGATAATTTTGTTAAGGTAACATTTGTTCCAACTGACAAGGCTACTGATACAGCTGAAAAAATATTCTGGGTAAATCCAGCTGTAGATGTAACAATTCCAGTAGAAAATCCAGTAGGTAAAACTTACTACACATTTACTGGATGGAAGATTGGCGACGTTGCTACAGGAGAAACTTATACTGTAGGAACTCCAAAGAACTTTAAAAATGAAACAACAATTACAGCGACATATACAGAATCAAAAAACATCATTGAATTTGATCCTAAGAATCCCGAAGAAAAACCAGATGGATATGTAACAGTATCCTTTGATGCTGATTTAGGCCTAAAGTTAACAGATATTAAATTCTATCATGTAAAGATAGGCGCAAAAGATACAAATGGAAAACCATTAACACTTGCAGCATTAACAAAACCTAAATATCAAGCAGCTAACGGCTATGAATTTAATGGCTGGGACAAGGCTGACACAACTGAAATTAAAGATAAAGACATTGTAGTAACAGCTTTAGCTAAATTCACACCTAGCGAACCAGGACACGGACCATCTTATCCAGAAATTATCTACAGAGACAGAATTGTCGAAAAAGAAAAGATTGTTGAAAAGATTGTCAAAGTTGGCGAAAATGATGAGCTTCTTAAGGAAATCAGATACATGCAAGGCTACAACGGCAAGTTCAGACCATACGACGGCTTAACAAGAGCCGAAGCTGCTCAAATCTTAGCAAACGCACTTAAGGCTGACGGCTACAGATACGATGCAAACTACGCTCTAAGCTACAGTGACGTTGGCAACAAGTGGTACACAGACGCCGTTAGAGTAGTGACTCAAGCAAATGTATTCCAAGGCTATAGCGATGGAACATTTAGACCACAAAGCAAGATCACTAGAGCTGAGTGGGTAGCAACTCTTAGAAGGTTCCAAGACCTTAAAGAAGCAAATGGCAATGCCATGATGCTAAGAAGCGGTCACTGGGCAACAGCCGAAGTCGAAGCGGCTTATGAAGCTGGCTGGCTAGGAGTTTACCAAGACGGTACAGCGAAGTTTGATGCTGACAAGCCTATCACAAGACAAGAGGTTGCCTATGTATCGAACAGAGCCTTCAGAAGAGTGCTTGACAAGGTATATCTAAGAAGAAGTGTAAACACACTATTAACTTACAAGGATATCAATCCAAGTATGCCTTTATATGAAGACATACTATGCGCAAGCAACACATTGCTTACTGATAATAAATATTACAAGGCCAATACTATTGTAATGGACAATGTGACATTTAACATCGTGACTGATTATCTAGACATTACTCAAAAGAAATTTCAATACAATGTTAATAGATAAACTTAAACAATAGTATAAACAAAAGAAAGCTGTGAGAAAAGGTTCTCACAGCTTTTATTTTGCTCAGCACATTAATTTTTAATTTTTAAATTCAGAACCTTCATATAAATCCCTCTCATATTTATTGCGTAATCATGTCCATCTCTCACATAGACATCGAAGGTATTTATCGTATTGTCATTTTTCCCCACCATTCTAACAGTTCCGAGCTTTTCATAGTCTTTGGCATCGCTCTTTTTCATCATACTATACCCCTTATTTTCATATAAGTGATCTAAGAGATCTTTATCGATTTCTGTACTTAGAAATTCTTTGGTATCGGCTAGATCTTTTAGGTTTTTATCCATCTTAGCTCTGCTACTAAACATTGAATTATACAGTATTATAATCAGAATGAGTACGCCTATCATGCCTATGATGCTTGAACTATTTTTCTTTTCCATAATAATCCTCCTAGTTTTTCTTCTTAAACTTATCTATTATCTTCTTTCCAAATATTTTAAGTAAAACGATTATCACTAGTAAAATAATCAGTCAATCCGCACTAATCCCTCTATCACCATTATCATGGGCTTCGTCTTCTTTCACTTCTGTCACTTCTTTTGGTTCTTCTTTTACGTTGTTAATGGCATTTGATTTATAAATTTCATCTGAGAAAAATATTTTGTACTCGCCATAGCCTTCCTTGTCCATGTCCTCAAGCGGCACAAAGCGCAGTGCGGCGCCATCGATGCAGTACCTAAGTCCGCCCATTTCCTTCGGTCCGTCACTAAACACGTGGCCCAGGTGATTATTGCCGTGCTTGCTCTTGATCTCTACACGCCTCATTCCATGCGATTCGTCTCTGTTGTAGCTAACGCTGTCACTGTTTATGGTCCTCGCAAAGCTAGGCCAGCCGCAGCCCGCATCGAATTTATCCTCTGAAGTAAATAGCACTTCGCCACTTAATTTATCCACGTAAATGCCAGCGCGCCACTCATCATTTAACTCAGACGTATGCGGATGCTCGGTGCCTTCCTCCCTCATAACCTTGTAGCTAAGCTCATCCAAGAGCTTTTTTGCTTCTTCATCAGAAACTTCTTTGTACTCTTTTTCGAAAATGGGCTCATCAGCCTCAGCTAGATTGATGTGGCAGTAGCCGCCCGGATTTTTCTCCAAGTAATTTTGGTGATAGCCCTCTGCCGTTACGAAGTTTTTCAGCTCTTCGACTTCAACGGCGAGTTCGCCGTGAATTTTTTCTTCATATTTATATACCTTGTCAATAATTTTTTTATCAGCAGGATCACTATAATATATGCCCGTTCTGTACTGTCTACCCCTGTCACCGCCTTGCTTATTGACGCTCGTTGGGTCAATCACCTTAAAGTAGCGAAGAAGAATTTCTTCTAGGCTCACAAGGCTTGTATCGTAAGTTATTTCAACAGTTTCAGCGTGATCAGTCTCCTTAACCTTGTCATAGCTAGTGCTTTCGCCATTGCCATTCGCATAGCCGACTTTGGTACCCATAACGCCGCGTATCCTCTTGAAATAGCCCTCCATGCCCCAGAAGCAGCCGCCAGCTAGGTGTATGGTCTTGTTATTATTCATAAAATCACCTCTATTTTCCCTCGTTTACAATGTCTTCAAGTATCTCGAAAGACTTCGTAAGCTTGTCATATTCAGGAATATAGCTTACAGCGATCAGCTCGTCGAAACCGTAGTCCCTCTTAAAGCCCTCGTAAGTCTTCTTCGCGTCCTCATAAGTGCCGCCGATGTGCAGTCCGCGCATAGCCCTAAGCGCAAATTTTTGCATGCTCGTAAGCTCTGGCGCGTCGTTCGGGTCGATCTTCTCGAACTCATCGCGATTGTCCACGTCAAGTATCCTTAGAAATACTTGCATCGCGTGAAACTCAAGCTCATCCGCGTCCTTTTTGTTCTCGCCAATGTTAGCCGAAACGCCAAGCATTGTGTATGGCGCGTCAAGGTACTTGCTATTCTTGAAATTATCTCTGTAAATGTCAAAGGCCGCCTTAACAGTGTGAGGCGCGAAATGTCCAGCGAATGAATATGGCAGACCTAGCTCGGCCGCTACATAAGCAGAGTTCATCGAGCTACCTAAAATGGTAATGGGTACGCCCGCACCCATGCCAGGGTAAGGCGCGCTCTTTAAGCCACTTGCATCGCCATCGAAATATTTTAGCATTAGGCGAATTGCGTCTAAAAACTTTTCTTGCTTATATGTGTCGCGATAAAGTATTCTCGAAGTCTCCATATCAGTGCCGGGCGCTCTACCTATGCCGAGGTCAACCCTATCAGGGAAAAGTGCCTCCATAGTTCCATAGCGTTCAGCTACTTGAAATGGCGTGTGATTTGGTAGCATCACGCCGCCTGCGCCGACCTTGATGCGCTCTGTTTGGTCAAGTATGTGCGTTAGAACAACTTCAGTTGCGCTCGACAGTACGCCGGGGCTGTTATGATGCTCGGCAACCCAATATCTCTCGAAGCTTCTTGAGTCCGCAAACTGAGCGAGTTTCACGGCCCTTTCGAAGGCTTCCTTCTTTGTTTCGTCCTTGTATTTCGGTACAAGATTTAGTATCGATAGCTTTGTCATTTAATCACCTCTATATATCTATTTAACTATATCTAACTATGTTTATGGACGTGCTGAGACCAATAACTTCGAAGTGGCAAGACCATAAACGTAAATCTATTAATATATAGATACCCAATCGCTATTGAAAACATTGACGATGCGTGATATAATTAGCTTAGGTGATGAAATGAGAAGGAAAAATAACGGTGTTTACATAAATTTCGAGGGACGCGGCGAGGGCCAAAGGGACAAAAGGAAGATTTGCGCTGCGGTGCTAAGTATCCTTGCCATAGTGCTTTTATTGGCGTTTTATTTTTTGTATAAGTACACGACTAGCCATGTATATATAAAGGAAGCGAGCGAGGACGCGAAGGTTTACGAGGAGATTTACAAAAGTACGGATCTCGATCTTGAGAAGTTTAATAAGGCCGACGAAAAATTCAAGATGAAGATAGATGACGCTAGCTTCATTAAGGCGCAAGCTGAGTATTTTATGCCAGTTGAGCCGAAGGAGAAGCTTGACAAGAACTTTTCTAAGTCGTATAAGAAGAACTTCGAGGAAGAGTACCTTTTTAATGGCGATGCAAAATTGATACCACTCAAGCTTTTGAAATCACTATCGCGTAACGAGATAAGACTGATTAAGGCAGAAATTTTGGCGCGCCACGGCTATGAGTTTAAGACGAAGGAATTTGCTGATTATTTTAGCGGGAAATCTTGGTATATAGCGGATGAGCATTATAATAGCACGTTTTTATCGAGTACGGAACAACAAAACATAAAGTTTATAATGGAGTATGAAAAGATATTAGACAAAAAATAAAATTTCTGGTTCGTGCGAAGCACCAAGGTTCTCGGGACCCATTCAAAGCGAAGCTTTGTAAATGGGTGAGGTTCTTCAAATGCGCCCATCCATCGTAGCGTAAAGGCTCTCTTTTATCTATAAAAGAGGTTCTTCTTTTGAAGAAGAATTTGTTTGATCTAGCTCTTTGACACTATAAAAAATTTTAAAAATTATTTAACTTGCAACAGATCAATTACTTAGAAAAGTGCTTTTCGCGAGCGCAGCATTCGGAGAAAACTGTTTTAATTTCTTGGCGCAACGAACCGCCCGTGGGCTCATCTAGCTGAGCGAAGCGAACGGATATGAGACCACAGGTGAGTAAGCTTAGAAATTATCAGTTTTCGTAGACGAGCCAGCGAGTAAAACACTTTTCGATGAATATTGATTGAAATAAATTAAATATAAGGGGCGATTTTATGAAAAAGTATGAATACAAATTCGTTACAGTAAAAACAACAGGTCTTTGGTATGATGATTATCAAGAAATAATTAAGAAGCATGCGGAAGATGGCTGGCGCTATGTTGATTCAATAAATAAACATAGAGAGCTAGTAGATGCTAATCCGAGATTGGAATTGGTATTCGAGCGCGAAATAGAAACGGAGGGGGAGTAAAACTATGAAATTTAATTTAAGAGATTAGTAATTTTATGATAAAGTATAGCTATATAACTTACTATAAATACTGATTAAGGAGGGAAGTTTATGAAGAAAAATACTAATTAAGCTATAAATACTAACTAAGGAGGGAAGTTTATGAAGAAAACTATGTCTATAATCTTAGCCATGCTAATGATTTTATCAAGTGTAAATGTTTTTGCACTATCTTCAAATCAAGAAATTTATGTACTTAACGAGGATAGTGAAGACACTTACATTAATGAAAAAGTAGCAAGTCTTATACGTCAAAGCGATGGCAAGATTGACAATGAAGATGAGGTGCATGTGCTATTTAGACTAAAGCAAGAATATTTTCGTGAGTTTGGTCAAATGATTGATGCATCTAGACTATACAGTGAGGAAGGCATCAAAGAGCAATTAGACTTTGCTCATATGGCCATTGCTAAGGCCGTGAACGATTTTAAGTCAAGAGGATTTGTTTTTGATGTGATTGATGAATTCACAGTACTTTTACTTGGCTTTGATACTAAGGTTTCGTTTAGAGACGCTAAAAGCATGGCGTCATTAGATTTTGTAGAGTCTGCTACTATACAAAAAACTATTATGAAACCTGCTTTTAAGGGTGATGGACCTAGGTTTAGAGCTTACAGCACTAAGCAATCAAGAGATATAATTGGGAACGAAGCTGTTTACTCAAAATTCAGGGGAGAGGGTACTATAGTTGCTGTTATCGACTCTGGTTTTGACGTAGATCATGAGGCTTTTTATTTAAGCGAAGAAGGTAAAGCTAAGGCTGTATATGACGAGGCGGATATTGAAAAGCTTAAGAATGACGGCATACTTAAACAAGGTCGCTACTTTAGCGAAAAGATTCCATTTGGCTGCAATTATTTTCCAGAAAGCAATCCAGAAAAATTAAAGCAAAGAAGTTTGAACTCGCATGGTCAACATGTTGCAGGTAGTATTGCTGCTAATAAGGTGCATGTGCGCTATGACGGGGTCGATAGAGAGCTTGTAGGTGTTGCACCTGAAGCGCAGCTAGCTCTTATGAGGGTTTTCTCTGATGATAACCCTGGTACTGATCCGAGCATATATGTAAAAGCTCTTGAAGATTGTGTTAAACTAAAGGTTACTGCGGTTAACATGAGTATTGGTTCTCCTGCAGGTGACGCAACTCAAATTGATAAAGACACTACTGATGCACTTGATCGTTTGGCAGAGGCGGGTTGTGTTGTTGCGGTTGCGGCTGGTAATGAGACTGCTTTTGGTATGGGTCACGAGCTTCATCCGTTTAAGGATAACCCGGACTACGGTATACTTGGCAATCCTGCTGCTGCTGAGAAATCATTTGCGGTTGCATCTGTTGAAAACGGTTTTACTGTGCAAGATTATTTTGTAAATAAAACTGCGAGCGGCGAACAAAATTATGCTATCAAGTGGTCTGTGGACACTAGTGATGACAGCATGACTGAGCCTGAGTATGATACTGAGTACGATATGGTATACGTTGGTCTAGGCAGAGAAGAAGATTATAACGAGAATAATTATGACGTCAGTGGAAAAATTGCTCTTATCGAAAGAGGAGTAAATACTTTTGAAAATAAAGTAGATACAGCTATAAAACATGATGCTAAAGCTGTTCTTATCTACAATCATGAAGATGGTGGTGACCAATTTATCGGTATGGCGAATACGTGGAACAAAAGTGTTCCAGTAGCTTCCTTATACTACTCAACTGGTATTGCACTTAGAAATGGTGGGGGCAAGGTCATTTTCAAAAAAGGCAAGGTAGAGCTTAACAATCCACTTGCTGGACAGATCTCAATCTTCTCATCATTTGGATTATCAAGCGATGGTTCATTTAAGCCTGAGATAACTGCTCCTGGTGGAAACATCCTTTCACTTGGTAACAACAACACATACAACGTTCAAAGTGGTACATCCATGGCAACACCACACGTTGCTGGTGGACTTGCACTTGCACGCTCCATGGTTGATGAGAGATTCCCTGATTTGCCTGTTGAAGAAAAGTGGCAAAGAATTAGAAATTTACTAATGTCTACTGCACAAATCCACTTCACTGGAGACGCTGCAACAAGCCCAAGAAGACAAGGTGCAGGTATTATAAAGCTTCAAAACGCACTTACTACTAAGGCTATACTTCTTGGTGACAAGGGCGAAACTAAGCTTATGAGAAGAAAAGCTTCAAATCTTGAGAAACTTGATTTTAAAATACAAAACTTATCAAACGAAGAATTAACTTATAATTATAAGGCGATAGTAGTTGCGGACGAGTTAAATGGTGACTACTACACATACATGACTAGAAAGCTTAAAGACATTCCTTATGGCGAGATAAAGCTAGGAGCTAATGAAACAAAAGATATAAGCGTTACAATCGACACAAGTGATTTTGCAGGGGAGCTTAAGAAAGAGATGCCAAACGGCTACTTTGTTGATGGCTTTGTGGTTTTTGAAAGCTCAAATCAAAGTGAGCCTGAGATATCGATACCATTTATCACATTTGTGGGCGATTTAGAAAAGCTTACTTACTTTGAAAAGCCTGTATATGACTTAGCTAAAGAAGGCAAGCTTCCGTATTATTGGAACGAAAAAGCAACTATGCACATCGCTGGCATTAACGACACCGGCGTTCCAAACAATGATTTTACTCATTTATACACATATGTAGAGGATAAAAGTGAGATACTTGGCCAAGCTAAGGACTTTACTAACCAAAATCCAACGTTCTACGACAAAAGAGTTATATCGCCAAACAAAGACGGCTACGCAGACACATTATCAGCTAGCTACACACTTCTAAGAAGTGGCCACGTTTCAGCCTATGTGTATAAATTAGATGAAAACGGACACAAAGAAGCAGATCCAATCGCGTGCTTACTTGAAGATGAGTACATGACAAAGAACTTTGGCTCATCGATGATGCCGCTTTCATATAGCCTTGGCAGAAGCTTCCCTGATGTGAAGACTACACTTAAGGACGGCGACTACGTTTTAAGCCTTAAGGCATATAGCAACAAGAACAACCCTGCAGACGATGTCGATATGAAGTTTACAGTTGATACGAAGAAGCCAACTATTACAAATGCTAGTTTTGCGAAGAATAAATTGACATTTGAAGCAAAGGATGAGAGCGGTTTAAGAGAAGTCATTGTTAAAAATGCAGATAAAGTCATCGAAAAGAATACAGATGGCTCATACGCAATTGAAGACGGGGCGGATCTTAATGATATAACTGTGGAAGCTATTGACCTTGGCTACAATAAGTACAAGACAACTGCTAAGATGCTTTTAGAAGGAGGCAGCTCTTCATTAAAGGTAAATATAAAACTTATTAACAAGGAAGATCCTGAGTTTAAGCTTATATACAAGATATATGACGAAAGCGGAAGAGAGTTCTACGAGGACAACCTAGCTCCAGGCACTTACACTATGAAGATCGCTAAGCCAGAGGAAATCTTCGAGATAAAAACTATCAACGATACAAGCATTGAGAGTATCGAGTTTAAAGACGGTGTATACGTATATGAATTTACAGTAGAAGAAAATAAAGTGACAGAAGTTAATATTGACGTAGAAAAGCTAGACGCCTACTACGTATACTTCTGGGTATATGGTAGTCACAGAGACTTCCACGGCATTAAGCTAGTTAATAAGACAGATGAAAGTAAAGTTATAGAGCTAGAGAGAACTATAGGCGAAGACAGCCCAACTTACTTTGGACCAAAGGTTTATGAAAAGCTAGTACCATACGGCGACTACAAGATTGTTTGTGACGCAGACATGGATAATTACAAGTATGACGTTCAAAGAGAGAAGGCAAAAACTGACGGAACTAACGAATATGTAGAGGCTGACCTAAAGACTTTGAAAGTAAATGCAAATAGCATACTAAACGCTACTGGAAATATTTCATACAAAGTAGACGTGACTAAAAAGACAATGACTTTGAATATACTTGGTGATAATCTAGATAAAGCTAAGTTTAAACTAGTTCCAGATGGTACAGATAGAGAGATGAAAAAAGCACTCAACACACTACTAGCTAAAGAGATAGGAACGAGCGCGGAAGTAGATCCTAAAGACTTTTCATTAGTTGCATTACCAGAAGAAGGTTACTATGCAGAGCCGCCTATGTATTTACTTGAGCTAGGCAATAGTAGTAGAATAACAAGTTTCCCTAGCAAAACTAGATATGATGTTAAAGGCGACAAAGTTGATTTAGCTATAGACATACACAAATCAGAAGGCTTTGGAAGCTTAAAGATAAGTGATAACTCAGAAGAACTTGGCTACAAGCAAGAGTATACAGTAGAAGACTTAAGAAGCTACTATGGCATGGGAGGAAAAACATACACAGACCTTAGTCATTTACCAGAAGGTAGCTACGTTATAAGACCGAAGTTTGACGAGCACAGCTCACATATAACAGAAGATATATTTAAGTTTGTAACAGTAAGAGCAGATAAAGAAGCTATAGCAAGCTTTAAATTTGAAGCAATACCAGAAGAAGGCGGTTTTGCTATGCTTGTGTCTGAAGATGAGATAAAGATAAAAGCTAAAAACATAAAAACTGGAGATGAATTTGAAGTAGAAGGTGAGTTTGATGGATCTAAATACGTCTACTTCTTGATGGGAAATAAAGGTATATATGAAATTACTGTAAACGATGGCAACGACGAAGGATATGATTATCCTAAGTACATCATGGCCTTAACTGAACCAATTATTGAAATAAAGAAGGCTCATAAAGAAGAACCTGTAAATCCAGATGCAGACAAGATTAAAGAGGCGCTTGACAAGCTTCACAAACTTATAGACGAGGCAAAGGCTATAGACGAGGCTAAATATACAGAAGACTCAGTTAACAGACTTAAAGAAACTATATCACAAGTTGATAAAGACTACGACACTCTTGCTGAGCTTGAAGGAGCTATATACGCGTTAAAGCAAGCTATGAGTAAACTAGAAGAAAAGCCAGTTGAGCCAAATCCAGAACCACAACCACAACCACAACCAAATCCAGAGCCATATGAACCGTACGAACCATATGAGCCATATAGACCAAGCAAACCTAGTGAACCATCTAAGCCTATAAACAATAATGAAGACAAAAAAGATGAAAAGCCAGTTGAAACAAAGAAGGACTACGGCATCATCACAGAATATCCTATTAACCCAGTTGAACTAAAAGACGTGCCAGCAGGTCCTGAAGGCGAAGCGGTTAGAAACCTAGTTTCTTACGGCATCATCAAGGGTATGGGCAACGGTAAGTTCCAAGGCAATAAAACTATAACTAGAGCTATGGTTACAAGAGTCTTTATGCTTATCAGCAAGGACAAAGCTATTGACAAAGACGTTTACTTCAGTGATGTTACAAATGATAAATGGTACGCTGAATCGGTTAAGTGGGCAGCATCAAAGGGCATCATCGCTGGCTACACTGACGGAACATTCAAACCTGAAAAGAAGGTTACTAGACAAGAGTTCTGTGTGATGCTAAATAATTTACTAAAGGCAAATGGCATTGAGCTTGAAACTGTAGTTCCAGTTGACGAAGCTGAATTTGCTAAGGCTGATGACTGGGCAAAGGACGCGATGATTGCTATGAAGAGAGCTGGACTTGTGAATGTTGAAGCGAGTGGCAAGTTTGGTCCACAAAGTAAGTTTACTAGAGAAGAATTAGCTAAGACTATTGATTTATTGATTAAGTTAATCAGTCTTAAAGAAAATAAATAATTTTGCACAACGCTTAGCGCAAAGGTTCTCGGCTATTTATATGCGAGGTTCTTCAGCCTAAGTCACGAGTAATACACTTTTCGATTCGCAAAACAAAAACCACAATATAAAAATCATAGAGCTTATCCTAATCAGATAGGCTCTTTTTTGTTTAAAAAATCCATTTCCATGGTATAAATAAATATAAGCACAAATCAATTTGGGAGGTAATATTATGAAGATGAAGAAGATTTTATCCTTCGTTCTAGCCTTTGTATTAGTGGCGAGTACCATTAACGTAGGCTTTGCGCAAGGAGAAGTAAAAACTAATAAAGACAAGATTGACTACCTTGTTGAAAAAGGCTACGTTCTAGGCGATGCCAAAGGACTTAGACTTAACGACTCAATCACGAGAGAAGAGTTTGCGGTTATGCTAACAAAGGTACTTAATCAAGAAAATGCCGCAAAGGCGGCTATGAGCGTGCCTAGCGCATTTAAGGACATGGCAGCCGATCGCTGGTCAAACGGCTATGTCAATATCGCAAGCGAATTAAAAATTATCGCTGGTTATAGCGATGGCACTTTCAGACCAAGAAAAAACGTTTCTTATCAAGAAGCCATCAAGATGCTAGCCGTTGCGGCTGGCGGAACTGATATCAAGCCAGCGACTGAAGGCGAGTGGGCTGCACCATTTATCAGCTATGCAGCAAGCAAGGGCCTTTTGAATGGCCTAGGCGAGCTAAAATACAAGGATCAAGCGACTAGGGAAAATGTTTTTGTAATGATATATAACTACCTAGATGGCGTGAGAGAAGCTGATTTATCAAAGCTTACAGCTATAGTTACAAAGACTAATGCTAACTCAAATCTAAGTGAAAAGCAAGCCGAAATCGTCGTATTAAAATCAAGCTTAGAAGGCTTTAAGGAAGGCGCTTCCTACATCGTAGACCTTAAGGACGGCATGGATGCGATGGACATTTTAGGCAGAGTTTATGACCTAGACATCGACGCAAAGAATGTCATCAAAACTTACAGAGCAAGCGCTTTAGCTAAGACTGAGATCGCGCCTATCGCTATCAAGGGCGCTAGACTATATGTCGGCGGCGACTCAAAGGATTCGACTGTGCTTGAGGACAAGGCGGCGCTTACTGAACAAAAGTTCCGCGGCGCAGCAGTTAACGGCAAGTACCTTGATATATTCATGGACTTTGCTAAAGAAACAAATTACAAGGCAGACCTTGCCTACGTTACAAGCATCAACGCTAAAGTTGTTTACATCAAGGCTTTCACTTTTGATGACATAATGCCAGTTTTTGAATATGCTAATGGCGCAGTTAAGGCTATTGACGATGAAACAGGCGCTATAGTTAAGAGAAATCTTAAAAAAGCTTACCTTTATGATAATGGCAAGCTTATGCCAATGGACCTAGCTAAGCTAGAAAAGTACGATGTATTACACTTCTACGCTAGCGATGAGGCCATAGCCCTTAAAAATAAAGTAGAGGGCGAAGGCGCTAGATACAAATTAAGCAAGGGCGGCGCATACATTAACCTAGCTAATAAAGACTATAAGCTAAGTGACGAAAAGGCTAGAAGAGCCGTTGCGACTGTTGATGAAAAGATATTTACACAAATTAACGCAGCGAAGTACAACGACGAAGTAAAACTATTGACAAATGAAAAGGTTAATTTAGCACTAGATATATTCGGAAACGTTCAAGTGATTTACGGAAAACTTTCCTTTGACGAAGACGTATTCATGATAGACAGAGTGACTACAAACGCAGTTGCTTTGATTGATAGAAATGGCAAGGAAATTAGGGTTCAAGACTCACTTGACCTAAGAATTTATAGAGATGGCAAGGAAATCAGACTTTCTGAGCTAAATAACTACGACATCGTCTACGCCATTTACAATAAGGACGCTATTCAAAAGATATTCGTACTAAATGGACTAAAGGACTACGACAAGGCATTCAAGCCGCTTGACAAGGACGGCAAGACTTATAAGGTTTACGCGCCAACTAAGAGCGTTAGAAGAAGCTCCATTTACGTAGCTGGTAAAGAAGTGAACCTTCTTGACAATACTTTATTATATAATTTAGTACAAGCTGGCAAGGACTATAGAGTTGAGACTATTAGCCTAGATGAAGTGAAAAACGCAGGCTTCGACAAGACTGTAACAGCTTATGTATTTACAGTTAAGGACCTTAAGGACAAGGACGTTACTAAGTACGACAGCTTCCACGGCAGTGACGATGCGCCAGTTGCAATCGTTTTCAAGAATGTTGAAAAGAAGAAAGTTGTCGACAAGGAAGATATCATCGAGCTTAGAAGCGAGTACGATGCCAAGATTGACAAGTCTTTCGAAGGCTACGACAAAACTACTACACTTAGAGTTTACGAAACAGATGGCGAAAAATTCGAGAACTGCAAGGCAGGCGACATCGTTAAGCTAAGCCTTGATAAGGACGGAAAGGTTTTAAGACTAGATAAGCTAATCACTGATCTAAGCGAAGAATACACAGTACTAAACGTTTTATACGACGCAGGTGGTAATGAAAAGCTAGCTCTTAAAGATAGTAAGGGTAAGGAACTTAGCGTTTATACTAATGATAAGAGAGTAGTTTTCGGAAAGAATTACGCTAAGGATAGTGTGATTAAGATTGCGTTAAATGATAATGGGGAAGCGTTTGTTATATCCGTGATAAAATAGTTGCGCATTCGATTTGTAAAAATTAGATAAGTATAAAAGGATTGACAAGTCTAGCTTGTTGATCCTTTTTTGATTGTGATAAAAAATAAAATTAAATTTAATATAAGCAAAGACTTTTATATGATATAATAAAGTCAATATTAACATAGGAGGGATTTTATGATAGTAGCTATTGGAGGCGGGGAAGTAGGCTTAAATGAAACTTACGAGATAGATAAATTTATTGTAGAGGCAGCAAAAAAAGAAAATCCAAATTTTTTGTTTATTCCGACAGCAAGTAAAGATGCTCCGGCTTATGTAAAAATTATTAATAAATTATATGGGGAGCTAGGCTGCAAAACTGACACCTTGTATTTATCTAATGTAGAAGTTAATAGGGATGAGGTCAATCAAAAGATAGAAAATGCAGATATCATCTATGTTGGCGGCGGCAATACTCAATACATGATGAAAGTTTGGGAAGAATACGGTGTAGACAAGGCATTAATTAGAGCTTATAAAAGTGACAAAGTACTCTCCGGCTTAAGTGCAGGCTCTATATGCTGGTTTATTTCAGGCCATAGCGATAGTGAGTTTATAGAAAATAATGAAAATCCAAAACCTATATGGGTTAAAGGTTTAGGCATCATACCTTATTTGCATTGCCCTCATTATGACGAGCCTGATAGAGTAGGCTTTGATGAGTTTTATGCTGGGCAGCTAACGGATGCTATTGCAATAGAAAATCAAGTAGCAATTGTTTGGGATAATTATGAAATGAAAGTAATCAAATCGAACCCTATGAAAAACGCATATAAACTTTCTTGGACAGATAAAGGTGTGAAGAAAGAAGTTTTAAATTAAGAGTTTTCATATTATGAAAAGGGCAAATTAAAATTTATTGGAGGTATAAATATGAAGTTTACACCAGAAAATTTTGAATTAAAAGACGGCAGAATGTGTACAATTCGAGAAATTCAAGTAAAGGATGCTGAAGAAACAGTTGAGTATTTAAAAACTGTTAGTGGAGAATCTGATTTTTTGAACTCTTATCCAGAAGAAATACGTTTCTCAGTCGAAGAGGAAGCGAACTTAATAAAAGGTTTTAACGAATCTGATGATACCCTTATGCTTGTCGTTGAACTGGATGGAAGATTGATTGCAAACGGAACTATTACAAGGTTTAGAAGAAAGAAGATGCGCCACAGAGGAAATGTAGCTCTTGCTGTGTTAAAAGAATTCTGGAACAAAGGAATAGGGACAAAGGTGCTTCAATGCCTTGAAGACTATGCAAAAAAATTAGGGCTTTCACAACTTGAGCTAGATTATTATTCAGGTAATGAAAGAGGAAGACTTCTTTATGATAAACTTGGATTTATTCAAGTGGGAGAGACTCCTAATGCCATCATCTTAAAGGATGGAACCCTATATAGCAGTATAAAAATGGTGAAGAGCATATAAAAGTGATGATTAAATAACTATTAAATTATGGATGAAATGTGCAAAAATATTTTTCAAAGTGAATAGAATAAATATTCTTGACATTTTCATAGCATTTGATATAATAAAAGCACCGAAAGCCTTATTAGTTAAGGATAAGGTACTCTAATTGATGTGAGTTAAAGCACAGGATTTCCTGTGCTTAATTTTTTTGCCTTTCACAAACGCACCCCACCGTTTAAAATCACTTCCCTTTGGGTAGCTATACATTAGAGGTGATATTTATGAAGATTGTTTTCTTAGACATGTACAATTCAAATCCGGGCGACATTGACACAGCTATGTTCAAGGAGCTTGGCGAATTTATTACATATGACAGAACTAATCCATCTGATATAAAAGAAAGAATCAAGGATGCGGACATCGTGATCACAAACAAGGTAAGGCTTGGAAAAGCTGAGCTTGAGGGCACTAAGGTGAAGTTCATCGCCGAGGCAGCGACTGGCTTTGACAACCTAGGCCTAAATGCGCTTAAGGAGCTTGGCATCGGCCTTGCGAACGTTCCTAGCTACTCGACTTATTCAGTTGTACAGCTAACTCTTGCTCACCTACTGAATGCGACTAACGATGTCTATAGTTATGCAAAAAATGTTCGTAATGGAGAATGGGTGGACAGCCGCGACTTTAATTTCTTCCTAGGCACTATTCACGAGCTTGCTGGCAAAACAGCGGGCATAGTTGGTTACGGGGACATCGGTCAAAAAGTTGCCGATGCTTATAGGGCTCTTGGCATGAAGGTCATCGCCTTAAAGGTAGCGGGTCACCATGCCGATGGGGACTTCTTCCGTGACTACGAAGACTTTTTCAAAGAAGCGGACATAATTAGTTTACACGCTCCAATGAACGCGGATTCAAAAGAAATTATCAATAAAGATAGTCTTGCGCTTATGAAAAACACAGCCATCATCATAAACACAGCACGTGGCGGCCTTATCAACGAGGCGGATTTAGCTGACGCTCTTAAGAATGGCAAGGTCGCTTTCTACGCTTCAGACGTTTCTGCGCCTGAGCCTATGACTAAGGACAATAAGCTATATGCCCTTGATAATGCGGCTTTCACGCCACACATCGCTTGGGCTTCACTTGAAGCAAGACAAAGGCTTTACAAGGTTATTTATGACAATATAAAAGCCTATATCGATGGCAGGAGCTTAAATAGAATTGTCTAAGAAGGTCGCACTCATCGCCGGCTCCTTTATTTCGGGGATTTCGTCCTTGGAGCTACTTAAGGCGATAGAAGGGAAAATAGATGCCGACGTAGATATATACGCGCTTCCAGACGGTTACGGCAACATTTACGAGGCGACGGAGGACCTTGATTCATTCACGGTCGAGACTGCTACGGTAATGGACGAAGCTGGCGAAGAACACGATCTTAAGTACCTAAGATTCGATGAGCATGTGCTTGTATCCTTCTCCAACATAGTGAACTACAAGGTTAAGGGCGACTTAAGCTCTACGAGCTACTTGGCAGGCGCTCTCGTTAAGAAACTCATTGAGCGTGGCGAGAGGAAGATCACCATTAGCATAGGTGGAAGCGGTGTCAATGACGCTGCCATAGGTTTTTTGCGTGCCATGGGCGTGAAATTTTACAACGTCCTAGACGAAGAAGTGAAAGAGACGAGGGACATCTACAAGATCAAGAGCTTTGACACGACTGAGCTTGACGCGCTTGTGGAAGGCGTTGACTTTAGCGTTTTGAAGTACTCAAAGACGCGCTTCATCGGCTACAGAGGCACTACTTATCAGAACAGGCTCATCAAGGACAATCTGATCCTTGAGATTTTCGAGCGAAATATGGAGAATTTTCAGTACCTTTTGCAAAATCATTTTAGCTTCAAGGTTAAAAGCGTTGAAGCGGCTGGTGCAGGCGGCGGATCCATGCTTAGCCTAGTTAAGTTTTTGAACGCAAAAGTAGTGGATTTAGGTGATTTTTTAGAAAAATATTTTAATTTTGACAATATTGCTCAAAAAAGTGATATAATAATACTAGTTGACGACTATCTGTCCTTAAAGCTTAGGAAGGAAAGTTTTAGGGCCCTTGTCTTGAACAAGGCGAAAGAGTATGACAAAGAGATTATCGGTCTGGCGCTTGACGCAGAAGAGGAGAAGGCCTCTTTCATCGAGCAAGGCTTTACTAGGATGATAGACCTTACATATGACTCTGAGTCACTGGATAGAGCGGCAAATATCATCAATAATTATTTAAAAGGAGAGGATGACATGGCTTACAAAGAAGAAGCACTGAAGTTTCACGAAGAAAAAAGAGGTAAATTAGAAGTAGTTCCAAAGGTTGAGGTAAACAACGCTCATGACCTTGCACTTGCCTACACACCAGGCGTTGCAGAGCCTTGCAAGCTTATACACGAGGACGAAGAGCTTCAATACAAATACACTGCAAAGGGTAACCTTATCGCTGTAGTTACAGACGGTTCAGCAGTTCTTGGCCTTGGCAATATCGGGGCAAAGGCAGGTATGCCGGTTATGGAAGGAAAGTCCATACTATTCAAAAAGTTTGGTAATGTTGACGCTTTCCCTATCATGCTTGATACACAAGACGTTGACGAGATCGTTAATACAGTTAAAAACATCGCTCCAGGCTTTGGCGGCATTAACCTTGAAGACATAAGTGCGCCTAGATGCTTTGAGATAGAGAGAAAACTAGATGAGATGCTTGATATACCAGTATTTCATGACGATCAATATGGCACAGCCATCGTCGTAACAGCTGCACTTATCAACGCATGCAAACTTCTTAAAAAAGATTACGCAGACCTTAAAGTCGTTATCAATGGTAGTGGCGCAGCAGGCATTGCCATCGCTTATATGATGCTTAACCTAGGCGTTAAGAACATCCTTGTTTGCGACTCAAAGGGCATTATCTATAGAGGAAATGAAAAGAACAACTGGATCAAGGCAGAAATCGCTGAAAAGACAAATCCAGATAACCAAGAAGGAACACTTAAGGACGCGATGGTAGCAGCCGACGTATTCATAGGCGTTTCAGCTCCTGGCGTACTTACTAAAGACATGGTTAAGTCCATGAACAAAGACGCGATAGTATTTGCTATGGCAAATCCAGTTCCAGAGATCTATCCAGACGAAGCAAAAGAAGCTGGCGCGAAGATAGTTGGAACAGGTAGAAGTGACTTTGCTAACCAAATCAACAACTCCCTAGCCTTCCCAGGCATATTCAGAGGAGCACTTGATAGACGCGCAAAGACAATCACATTCGATATGAAAGTTGCAGCTGCACATGCAATCGCAGACCTTGTAGACGATAAAGACCTTACAGTTGATCATATCATGCCAGATATGTTCGACGAAAGAGTTCCAAAAGCCGTTGCAAAAGCAGTTTACCACGCTTATCAAGAGTAATGAGCTACGGATTTATTAAAAAACTAGATAAAGTAGATAAAGAAGTGATGCTGGGAGTGGACCTAGCATCACTTTCTATTACGAAAGACTTTGAAGGAACTGGCTTAAACAATCACTGCGCCTTCACTACAGCCACCAACATCATGAAGATGATGGGCTTTAGTGAAGTAAGCTTTGACGAAGTGTATAGTCATATACGTTCAGGACCAGTCTTGTTTATGGAGCCGCGCCTCAAAAAGATCATTAAAAATAGAAAGACAAGCGTAAATATTAAAAGAAAATATTTTCCCAAAACCATGGACATGGTAAAGGCCATTGACGAAGGACATATCACAGCCATGCTCCTAGTAGAGTCAGTAAAAAGCGCACATTGGGTCATAGTCACAGGGTACGCCATTACGATGGGAGAAATTTATCTAAAAGTCTTTACAAACTGGTACCACGAACTTCGCTACTATAAAGTGAATAGTGGGAGCAAAGCCGTTATGAGCCTCGAATTTTTTATTTAGTCTTGACAAATTATTAAGAGAGGACTATAATAAAGATACATCTAATACTTTGGGGTAAGGTGAAATTCCTTTTAACCGGCGGTAAAGCCCGCGAGCGTTTGCAGAACCTGTGAGATTCAGGTGCCGACTGTATAGTCAGGATGGAAAAAGATCTTAAAGGTTATTAGTTGAATAATCATTAAGGAGGGTGTTTTTTTTATGTCAAAAGCAAAAAAAATCACATTAATTGCAGCAGTTGCCGCTATGGCAATAGTTTTAACAGCGATAATTCGCTTCCCGATCACATCACTACCATTTCTTAAGTACGATCCAAAAGACGTGGTGCTAACAACAGCAGGCTTCATCTTTGGGCCACTAGTAACGATAGTCGCAGCAGTGATCGAAGTTTTGGTTGAGATGATAACTTTCTCCGAGTCAGGACCTTGGGGCGCAGTGATGAACATCATTGCAACACTTTCATTCTCAGGTATAGCGGTAGCTATCTACCACAAGAAAAGAACTACAAAGGGAGCAGTTTTGTCACTAGTATGCGCAGTTTTATCGCTAACAGTAGTTATGTCGCTTTGGAACCTAGTCGTAACACCGATATACACAGGCTTCCCGAGAGCAGAAGTAGTAAAACTTATGCCAGTTATCATACCATTTAACCTAATCAAAGGCGGAATTAACGCAGCACTGATTATACTGCTTTATAAGCCAATCAAGAGCGCGCTAGCAGGCGCTGGACTTACAGAAGAAGTAAGCTCAGAAAAGAATGCTACTTGGACGACAATTAAGATGGTGAGCTTTGTGGTGTTGCTTTGCTTGATAGCACTTATAATATATTTACGTTCAGGACTTAAATAAATATTGATAAGAATGAATGAATAATAATCCCATAAGTGAGTACATAGATTAATCTATGTGCTCACTTTTTTTATGCCAATTGTTACAATTGTGTTACAAAAACGCGCAAAGCTTGATTATACTAGGGGGGGGGGTGCTATAATGAAAACAAATATGGAAGTATATCCATATATCAAAATAAAGTGAATTTTATAAAAAAGGAAGTGCAATTATGAAAAAGAAATTTTTCGCAATAATACTTGCTTTTGCAATGTTTCTTACGTCACTTGTAAGTATAAATGATGTAAGTTTTGCAGAAGACAACGCATTTGAAATTTATGAAGGTAGCAAGCTTAAACTAGTATCAAATGATGTAAGTGAGATTAACACATTTATTGTTGAGGCTGATAAGTCATATACAATAAAAGTGTTAAATGACTTAGTAGTACCAGCAGAGAGCGGTAGCCTTAAGACAATTACGCTTAAGGGCAATGTCACAGTTGAAGGTGAAGGCGCTCGCCACAAAATAAGCGGAGTAAGTGAAGGAACTGAGGGTGATAGACTTATTAAAATTGCTCCAGGAAGTAAGGTTACTATTAATAATCTTAATTTTGAAGGAGACAAGAAGTACGCTGGCATTGAAGCAAGCGGTAATGATACAGAGCTTATTTTAAACTCATGTACTTTTAAAAACTTTAAAGCTGAACAAGGCGCGGCTATAAAATGCGATGAAATAAAAACATTAAATATTAATAAGACTACAATCAGTAAGTGTAAAGGAGCTATAGGTCCTGCAATATACTGTGAAGGTCATAATTTTACTTTTAATATGAATGGATCAACTGTTGATTCTTGTGAGGGCTCAAGCTCTTTAAAAACTCTAACATCTAGTGGAATATATTTAACAAGTGGAGATGAAAATATAGAGTCAACTTCAGCCACAAGCATATTAAATTCTAAGATAATAAATTGTAAATCAACTTCAGATGATAATGGATTTACAATTCATGGAGCGCTATCTTTGATTGGATTAAAAGGGACAACGATAAGCGCTTCGAATTTAGAAAACAATGTTATAACTTTAAGCGAAGGAAGAGAAGGGCTTGGAGCTGCTATTTATTGCATCAAAACACCACTTGATATCATAGAAACTTCAATAAAAAATAATATTACTCAATTGGATAATGAGTCTACTGCAAATGGTGGAGCTGTATGTACTAGGTTTAGCCCTTTAAATATTAATGGCAGTGTTATTACTGGGAACAAAATTTCAGTAAGTGGTGATTTCATAAATTATAATTCTGGTGGTGCATTTAAAATAAATGCTGGCCCATGTATAATAAAAAAATCAAATATATCGAATAACTCTTGTGATGGTCAAGCTGGTGCTATTTACTTTGAGGGCGAACTTATGCAAAATATAAGCCCTTTGGATTCTGAGGCATTTACTATTGAAGATTCAACTGTAATGAAAAATAAAGCAATTTATGGCGGTGCTCTATATTTAAAGCAAGCGCTTTCTAAGATTAAGAATACAAAGCTAATTGCTAATGAAGCAAAAGGCAAAAATGAAGCTGGGACAATTTCAGGTTTTGGTGGTGCAATAGTTGCAATTCAAGTTGGGGAAGAATCACCATTTGGCGATTCACACAAATGGACGCTTGAAATTGATGGCGGAGAAATAAGTGATAACTATGCTGAACTTGCAGGTGGAGCTATTAGTCTATTTAAAAACAGTCTAATGTATGAAGGCTGGAATTATGATTCATTAACTGAAGAAATTAAAAAATCCGGTAAGGGCTTAAATATAAACAATAATGTTATTTTTAATAATAATAAAACAAATACTGGTTACTTCAATCCACCAGATTATGTGGAAGTTTATTCAAATGCATATATACATGGCAAGAACTCATTAAAAGGCAAACTAGTAATTAATAAGGATAATAAATTCAAACATGTTGAAAGTTTATTAAATAACTATGATATAGATTACTTGGGCAATGGATGGATTTTTTACGATCCAAACGGCGGCTACGGTGACATCTTTGTTGATAAAAATAATGAAATAGAATTTGAATATGAGCAAGGTTATGTGTTAACGGGAGTTAAACAAAGACATGTAACAGCAAAAACTCTTGAAGAAACAAAGATGTCAAACTCTAGAAGATTCCTAGGCTGGAATACTGAAGCTGATGGATCTGGAACTAAGTATACCCCAGGCCAAAGAATTGATGTAAAAGGCAATTTAACTTTATTCGCACAATGGGAAAAACCAGAACCAAGCACAGTAATTCTTACACTAGATGAAAATTATAGAAATGGCAAGATCACAAACATCGAAGTAGAAGAAGGCGACTTAATCGAGCCGCATCTATATATCCCTCGCAGAAGAGGATATATCTTCAGAGGATGGAGCTACGACCAAAAACACCTTGAAGAAGTAAAGCCTGGCGATAGAATATACACAGACACAACACTATATGCAATATGGAAGAGGGCCGAAGAAGAAAGAGTTGAAGAGCCTGAAGAAATCAAGGGCGAAGACCACAAGGCATATATCTTTGGTTATCCTAATGGCACAGTTAGACCAAATGGATCAATAACAAGAGCCGAAGCAGCTGCAATGCTAGCAAGACTATTAAACATCGAGGCCATAGGCTCAGCTGCAAAACCAAACTTCACTGACACAGAAAGCTCATGGTACAACAAAGCCATCAACGCAGTAGTATTTAGAGGCATAATGAAGGGCTATCCAGACGGACGCTTCAGACCAAACGCCCCTATCACTAGAGCAGAATTTACTCAAATGATATCTACAATCGATAACAAGCCATATGGCGTTGCACCATTTGCAGACGTTCCAGGTCACTGGGCAGAAAGAGCAATCGGATCAGAATATCAAGCAAAGAGAATCACAGGCTACCCAGACGGACTATTCAGACCAGACGCCAATATCACAAGAGCAGAAGCTGCCGTTATCTTGAACAAGATTTTCGAAAGAAAATATGACAATTTATCA
>QWCY01001825.1_pt1 | contig 30057 bp, 23 predicted proteins | sample 1972631 | NCBI WGS metagenome assembly QWCY01 (sample SAMN09866696, study PRJNA288562) | Human gut metagenome isolate pre1_stool, whole genome shotgun sequencing... | isolation source: gut | host: Homo sapiens | place: USA: California
AAAATCCAGGTGGGGTACTTCGCCCTTCCATGTAACCAGTCAACATATCAGTTCATTATAAAAATCTCAGATTTTTGTCTTGACAACTGAGCCATTATAGATTCGCACGCTTCATCATCATCCACGATAAATCCTTTTCTCTTTATGATTTTAACCTGTTCTTCATAGGTTTTAGGTGATTTCATCATTACTGTTTCTTCGTAATGACTATCCTGTTTGTAATCCATTTCCACTTTGCTTGAATTATCCAATCCTTGTCTCCTAAAAAAAATGTCTCCCCATGGGACACATCACATATGTGAGAGGTGCGGGGAGTCCTGTTACTGTTATTCTATGCTATTTCCCAGAAAAAATCAACCATTTTTAATTTTTTTCGTCATTTGGGTGATTTCATGATGTACTCTTCTCCCCGTCCTGCTTTTCCAGCAATGCATCCATATACCCTTGTACACGAAACTGATCGCTTTTATCCAGCTTTCGATACTTATGCATCACCGGGATCTCACCTGCTCTGAGGTTTCGTTTTGCTTCCTCTTCGGATTCCATGATCTCACTTGCTGATATTCCCATTGCTTTACATATTTTCCGAATGTTTTTCTCCCGCACCTCATAGTCTTCCTTTTTCAAGATACTCCATATCGTACTTTGTGGGATTCCGCTTTTCTTTGCAAAACGGTATGCCGTCATATGATTGTCCTGCAGATAATCCATCAATCTTTTTCTCACTGTACCTCTTATTTTTCTCTCCTCCTTGCACCACCCGACTTGTAACTACATTTAGTATAGTTTCGAGCCGCTTTGTCGTTCAACCTATATGTTTCGCACGAAATCGTATGATTTATCGTACGATACATTTTTCATCAAGGGGGATTATACGGATTGAAATTTCCATTATTTTGGAATTTTCGGAGAATTATGTGTAAACGCTCCATAGTGGGTACAATAAAAAGGGCACCAAACCGTTTGATTCAAACGTATTCGGTGCCAAACTCCGTTACATATTCATTTTTATGATACTGTTTTTTGTATTCAAGTAATTTTCGCATGTCTACTTCCAAGTAATAACACAGTTTACAAAGAAAGCCCACATCCGATCTGGAACACCCATTTTTTTATCCTTTGAATAGACTGAAGTTCTTTTGCCATAAGCATCGGAATATGTTAATCTATACAAACCGTCTTCGCTGCGATATCTCCCTTTTATGAAAAGTTCTTCCTTTTGAATCATTTCTGACTTTCGCCATTAAACCATTTCTTTATTATAATAACTTTGTTTTTGAATTTTCCACTTTCGGTCTTTCATGCAGAAATAACACATAAATATTTAGCATCATCACCTACAAAACACCTTCCCTCTGATTTCTTAAATGCAATTTCAAAATATTTTTTTGCTTCATCTGTTTTTCCTGACTCACACAACACTTTTCCCACCCACATCTCACGATCGCCATCATCCTGTCTCTCTAAATCACATTTTAATATTTTATCTACCCATTGATTTGCCACATCCATATCATGAAGTTCAATAGACAAATCCAAAATAAATGCCACAATCCAGTAACTTTCATCATATATATATTTCTCATCAGGCAAGATACCCCATGCTTCAAAAAGTGAATCTCTTGCTTTACTCAGTTGTCCCTGTTCATAGAAGGTATTACAATCATCCATAAACTGTCTGATTCTTGCTCCTATCTTTTCATCGCATTCCATAACTTGTTCCTCCAATAATAATCTTTGTTTTTTCTTGTTAACTCTCTTTTTTTATCCACATAGATGAGCATTTCCAGTCTACACCATTCCCTTTGGTCTAAATTCATGAATTTGTGGATATTGAGAATTCACTTAATAAGACATCGTCTTATTTCGCTATAATCGACCTTTCTTACTCCAGACTCTTTATCGATTATGACATCCTAACCGTCCATGCCATATAAGATCACCTTTACTACAATGGGTTCTCAATTCCAATCATCTAATTTGAGCAACAAACTTAATATATTTATCATCTTCTCCTTCAAATATTTCCTTTCCTTCAACCATATAGGCTTTCAGAAGATAACCCTTTGCAGAACCATAATTTCCCAACTCATAGTAACATTGCCCCATTCTTAAATTTATCAACGGATTTCCAAGCCCTTCCGGACATTTCAATGCTTCACTAAAAAACGAAATCGCCTCTAAATACTTAGAAGAAAAAAAATAAACCTCCCCAAGCGCAACATACAACCATGTACTTGCCTCCCATTCCGTTTTAGGTTTCGGTATCAAATCAAGAGCCTCCAAATATTTCTTTTCTGCCAATTCAAAGTTATCGTCGTCCAAATATTGATCCCCTTCTTGGCTTAAATCACATATTTCTCGATATATTCTTTCATCTAACTCCATAATCTCAATCTCCTTCTAATAATTTAATTCTTGAATATATATTTTAATCACTCACACTTATATAATCAAGAAATCATTTACAAATTATATATATTTTCTGTTCTATGATTATATCTACTCTGTTAACTTTTTAGATTACATATCACATAATTTATTATTACTCCGATTATTATATGTACTATATATTATCCTTATATAATGTTCGGAGTAATAAATTAACAATAACAGAAAATATTATATAAAATTTCTAGCAAAAATATATGAATTATTTTGTTGGCGGTAAATAGGTTTGCTTTAATTTAGGTCCTTGCGAACGATTAATACTATAATGCTCTAAATAGTAATTATCTGGATTTAACATAAATTTTCGCACTTCCTTCGACTTAGCACCATACTTTCTTCCTACTGAATTCCACCATGATACTGCATCTACTTTATGGGCCATATCTGCCTTTGATAAATCATACCATTTACCGTCACTTGCCTTAAAACAAGTTTTTCCCTTTGTTGTTGTTATTTTTTGTATACCTTAACTGTGTTATGGACTTATACGCCCGCAAAATCATTGCCTGGACTCTTGCAGACACTATGGAAGTATCTACAGTTGTCGAAACAATCAATAAGGCAAAAGCCTGTCGTAATACTGATTTACCGCTTATTATCCATTCAGATCGTGGCAGCCAGTATGTTTCAAATGCGTGGCGTGAGGTCACAGAAAAGATGCAGCGAAGCTATTCCCATAGTGGTTATCCTTACGATAATGCCTGCATCGAATCTTTTCATTCCTTAATCAAAAGAGAATGGCTTAACAGATTCAATATTATTAACTACAAACACGCCTATAGGCTTGTATTCGAGTATATCGAAACCTTTTATAATACCGTTAGGATTCACAGTCACTGCGACTATATGTCTCCTAATGACTTTGAAAAAATGTAAGAGAGGGTATGTTCTCTGCCAGCAGCTTAGTTGGCAGAACTTCTCATTTTATTTTGTGCTAAATCTTGACACAGGACCATTAGTGCTTTTGTAAGACTCTACTCTCACTTGTCATCATTCATTTAATAATTCCAATTCAACTAAACTAAACTCAGCTCCATAACCACTTTTATAATATTTTAATCCAATATTTCTTTCCCATATAAAAGTCTCAAAATATCCAGATTCAACCATATTATTATACGAATGATATTCCCTCAAATCTTCTTTTACTAACAGACATTGGTGATAACCTTTTTGTTCTTGTTTCAAATTATCTTTTATTTCTCCTTCCTGACAAACAATATTACTTTCTGTAGGAATTTTATTCTCTTTTCTGATAATTTCTATATTTTCTTCTGTAGGTTCAATTTTATAGATTTTATCTTTTTGTATATAAAACAATCCCAAAAGTAATCGTTCTTCTGAAACACCTCTAATTGGTTGAATTTTCAATTTATATATAATTCCTGATTTTAATTCAACTATTTTCTCAATTTGAATTGATACATCCCTTTCTATAATATCTCCATCCTCAGATGAAAAACGTCCTTTAAATTTTACTAATTTAAATTTATTTTCTAAAAAAAATGAGTTTAAATTGCTTTTCTCTACTAAATTAGATGGTATAGTCTCTTGATTTTTTTTACCACACGCACTTAAAAATAATACACAAAACAAAAAGTATAACAATATTTTAATTTTTTTTTGAAATTTAATCATCAATCATAATCTCCAATCTACTACAATATAATACTAAATTATTTTTTTAATTAGGATATAAACACCAGGTTGCTTATCTGTCACCGAAGCATTATAACTTCCATCCGAAACAAATTTGCCCTTTTTATATAAATTTGTTCCGCTATATATATATGGACTAACTACTCCCTTATTAAAGTAACCCAATCCATTATATACTTCTGCAAATGATAACATAGCCGCCATATCTTTAGAATCTGCTTTTAATTTATATTTTTTACGAAATTTATTCTTTTCTTTCAATGCATCTACTGCAGCATCTGTAAATTTTTCGAAATATATTCCTTTTGGTACATGGATTGTAGGTTTTCCTAAAGGATCCCCATTATGTAAATATGTCTTAAAATTGCAACTTGATTCACGATAATGAATTGCAGCTATTAACTGTGGTGGCAATTTTGTTCTTTTAGAAATATTTTTATACTTCTTTTTGTTTTTTGTATATTTTTTTCCAAACTTATTCAAAGTGCTGTTAAATAAATTATTTGATTTTACTTTCTTTAGTAAAACCTTATGTTTATTATACAAAGGTGTATTGATTTTCTTTTTATTTTTCACCTTTTTATTTTTAGAGTTCTGCACTTGTATTACTTTTTTATTCTCCTTGCCCAAGTCGGAGTTTATGTATTTATCAAGCCAAACACTTAAACCAGCCAAAGGCTCTTCTTTTGCATACTTTTTATGCCCACTCGGATCAACACTATTTATGCCATCATTCTCACAATACGTATACAAATGCAAACTCAGCGGCTCATCACTTTCCCCAGTATAACTATCCCTCGTCAAAAACCTTCCCACATTTGGCTGATAATACCTTGCCCTTAAATAGATCTCCTCCGTCTCCTTATCATAATACTCCCCGCAATAACGGAACGGATTCTCATCCTTCCTATCCGGGTTCACTTCATTACCAAAGGAATCATACTCATAAGTCTTGATGACTGCTCCACTTTCATCTGTGAGCTGTACCACATTTCCATGAGGGTCGGTCACATAATACTGTTTTTCGGTGTCCGTTCCTTTGTCGGCATACACAAGATCATTGCCACAGATATACCGTTTCTGCACCTTTCCACTCTCAGACAGTTCCATCACTAACTGGTCCCCATCCCAGACAAAGACCGTCTTCTCCCCGTTCACCGTCTTGCTCGTACGCAGCCCTTCGGCATCATAAGTAAAGCTGACCTTATAATTCTTTGTCAGCGTGTGAGTTAGCTGATTCAAAGCATTGTAATGATTCACGACGTTCTCATTCAGGCGGTTATCCCCCAGAGTCACATCGATATCCACATAGGTGCTGTCCTTTTTATCACTTGGAATTTCATAGCGATTAACTGTGGCAAGCTGGTTTCCGTTCTTATCGTTTTTGTAAATGACAACGGAATCTTCCTCCGTATCCGTATTTAACGTATCTGTGCGGAGCAGTTCATCATTTTTATTGTATTTGTAGGCAGTTACCTTATTGCCAGCCTTCATCTCTTTCCGGTTATTGTTACTGTCATAGGTGTAGGAAATATCCTTGCTGCCAGTCTTGGTTTCTTTGGTGATACGCCCTAATAAATCATAGGCATAGGTCGCTGTCTTTTTCGACTTCTTTCCAGCCTCATCCACTATATCTGCTGTTTCTTTGGATTTCTGTCCATTCGTTAAGTATTCCGATGTGTATTCAGAAATTACCCCTGCACTATCCGTCTGGTTCTTCAGAGATATCAGATGATTCTGGTAATCGTAGGCATAAGTAGTTGTCATACCACTTCCATCCACTGTTCTTTCGGCAAGATTTCCGTCCGTATCATAGTCGTATCCTACTATCTTGTTCCCTTTTTCATCCGTGACAGAAGTCAGTTTCGACTCCCCGTCATAGGTATACTGCAGAGAAAGTTTAGTATCATCTCCCACTTTGACTGCAAAGGCAGATTTATTCCCGGCACTATCATAGCTGTAATTCTTGACTACATCTTTATTTTTTGTCAGCTTTGTCGTCTCTTTTGTCACCTGTCCGGACACATCATTATAGACAAAGCTAGTATCGTCCTGTGTTGCTACATCCCCATAGGCATTGTAGGTATAGGTATGTACCGTCTTTTTCCCCGTTTTCTTTTCCTTTGCCACCATCTCCGTCAGACGGTTCTGGTAATCATAGGTGTTTTTCTGGGTGTTTCCATTTTTGTCAACCGTCTTCGTGAGGTTGCTGTTGGCATCATAGGTATAAGTCTCCGTCCTGCCCTCCGGATCGGTATAGGATATTAACCGGTTTTTCCCATCATAGGCATACTTGTTTTCCCGGATGTCATCGGATTTCTTCTTGCCACTGATGGTAATACCATAAGTTTTCCCTGCATAAGAGAAAATATCTTCTGTATCATTTTCGCTTCCGGAAGAAGTATCTGCATCCGTCACTTCTGACACCGTAATTGTCAGTGGACTGGTCATTCCGATAAACTGGCGCACTTTGTTCCCCTGCACGTCATAGACATACTGGACATACTGTGCTTTATCTGCATCCAGGCAGCTCTTGACCATCACAAGGTTTCCCTGTTTATCATAAGTATACTCGGTTCTTGATGTCCTGTCACTATCAATCTGTTCTTCCTGTTCCGTCACATTTCCCATATTGTCGTACTCGGTTTTGGTGGTCTGGTAACGGATGCTTCCATCCTTATTCTCCTGTGGGATTTCGGACTGAATCATCTGACCGAGGATGTCGTATTGATACTTGGTGGCAACATCCTCTTTTGTCCCTCTTGGAGTGTATTCCTTTGTGACCTGTCCCTGCTCATCATAATCCGTTTTAACCGTCTGGGTTTCCCAATCCGTCTCCCCTTCTTTCCGGCTCTTTGTCTCCGTCTGGCTTACGTTGCCGTTCTCATCATAGGTGGAGAGAGTCTGGGTTTCATAGGCAGGAAGCCACCTGCCATCCTGATAGTTCTTGGTGACGGTATCCTCTTTTGTGGTTCTGCCAAAGTCATCCGTTTCATAAGTCGTGGTGGATTCGGACCTGTTCTTCCCCCGGATGGTAGTGGTTTTCTGCGACAGGGCATTCCCCTCCGCATCGGTTACATTCTCTGTAATTGTCTCGCTTAATACGGCATCATTGAACTGGTCGTAATAATCTTCGGTATCCACATCTGACTGATAAGACGATGGATTTAATTCTTTGCTGTAGCTGGTAGAAATCGTCTGCGCATCATCGTCTTCTCCGGTTACTTCCGTCTCGCTTTTACTAAAACTCCAGGAAGTACAGTGGGCAGCATCCAGTTCCCCGTTGCTAAACGCTGCTGTTCCGATCTCATTGCCCAGATTATCATAGAAATACTTCGTACCGCTCAGGATGTCCTTCCCTTTTCCGGTCATGTAAAAGTTAGCCACCGTTTCCCCATTTTCATTGATAATGAATTTCTTCTCATCCGGAGTAAAGGGATATGTCTTTTCTTCCACTAAACGGGCAGTTTCTTCTATTTCCACATCTCCAGCATCCTCGTCTTCCTCGCTGTCATCAGAGTTACTGCTATCGTCATCTTCATCCCCATAGTCATAGGTACTTTCCGTCCAGGTGCCTGCTGCTTCATCCTTGCTAATGATGGTATTGCCAAAGGCATCCTGGATGTCGATGGATACACGCCCATAGTTGTCCACCGTCATGGTTTTTAATCCATCTGTGGAAACATACTCCTTATCTTTGGATTCATACTCTGTTCCCACCGCATGGATGGTTTCGGTTTCCTCTCCTGTCTCCGGATCATAGCTGGTTTGGGATACTAGACCATTCTCATCGATATAAGATAACTCATTACCGAAAGAATCGTAGGTCACTTCTTCTTCCGTGTAGGTACGGTTGTCCTGTGGACATTTAGCGGAGGTAATTGTAACGTTCTTCTTGGTCTGCTGTCCCAGGCTGTTATAGGTATAATCGTTCTGTATGACTTCCTTTTCCCCATCCGTACTGTAGGAAGGGTAGACTTTCCCCTGGATTTCATTTCCCTGCTCGTCATACTGGAAATCCGTCTTGGAAATGGTCTGGTATGCCCCGCCGTTTACACTTCTCTGTTCAGAAATGCTGGCATAGTCAACCCCATTGGATGATAGTGTACTCACCAGTTTGTTTTTTGTCGCTGCAGAGGCATAGGATTCCTCTGTTACAAGCGGGCACACAAAGGGTTCATCCCCAGCAGGGTATCCCTGCACTGTCTGATAGGTGTAGCTTGTAGTGTATAAATGCTCCTTCCCTTTATTTTTTGCCAGATAGGCTTTGGAAGATTTGGCGGTCAAAACATTCCGGTAACGGTCATAAGTATAGCCTTCTTTTGTGGTGACTGCTTTCTCTCCTTTTTTCCCATAGGACTTGTCTGTTTTCAGCACCACAAGGGAACCCTTCCCGCTGTTATCATAACTGTAAAGAGTTTCTTCCTTTTCTTTTCCATAACTGACCTCATCGGTCAGCAACTTATTTTCATTATATATGTATAATGTGACATTCTTTTTCGTATTGCTTTTCAGTTTTAAAGTGTTAGCATTGATTTTTGATTTCTTATACTTATAATCGTAATACTTTCCGCTGGTTTTATATTTGTTGGGATTAAAGTGACTGACGACCGTCACGGTTTTCAACCCACTGTTCCCATACTGCCATACTTCATAGCTGATGCCATCGCCGCCGTTTTCTTCCTTTTCCTTCTCCCTGAAATCCGCATAAGAACGTAGGGCATCGCTTCCTTTTTTCTGGAAATAATCATATTTGATTCCATTTGATTTTTTCCCAGTTTTCGTGTCCTTCTCATACTCCCTGGTGACATAGAACTGCTCCGTTACCACATCCCGTTTCTGGTCGGTTCCGGATTCCTTTTCTCCCCGCTGGGAGCAGGCACGGTATTCATAGTGCTGTTCGCTTCCGTCTGCGGTTACTTTGGTCAGCAGATAACTCTGATTGGTGGAAACACGCTGTGACGCTACTCCGGCACCGGAAGTGTTGACCAGCCGCTCTACGGTCTTATAGGAATACTTTTCTTTACTGCCGTCTACGGTTGCACTGGTCAGTATCACACCATTTAACCGGTCCCCATGATGAGGGGTATAGGATTTTTCCTCGGTCTCATAAGTGATGGTCTTAGAAGACACACCTCCGGCAACGTTTTTTCCCTGAACGGTGACGGAGGCAACTGCCTTTTCGTCACCCTCGCCGCTGTAGCGGAATACGATCTCCCGTCCTACCGAATCGGTGATCTTACTGAAATAAATGCCATCGGTATAGGCAAAGGTAATCGTGTTGTCATGGGCGTCTTTCTGTAGCACAATGACACCGTCTTCATTGAAATAGGTACGGAGTCCGTTTTTGTCACGGAGAAGGTATTTGCAGGCAATGCCGTCTACGGTCTTATCCCAGTCCTCCAGTTTGATATCATCATAATCGTAGCCTTCCAGTCCTTTGATGGAATAGGTCTTTGTGGCGTCATCCGCTTCGGTTTCGATGTAAATGACCCTGGCACTGCCATAGTGAAGGTAAGTGGGATTCTTTCCCCAGCCTTCATCCTCAGTCAATGTGACAGTCTCAATCCACGGGAAATCATACCGCCAGCCGCTTGCCAGTCCATAGACGTTGTGCCCCTCATTGCTGACGATCTTGGTGCGCTGGGTATCATTTTCATAGTGCTTTTCGCCATTAACGGATACCCCTTTCCAGCCTTCGCCCTTTTCGTATTTCACTAACAGGTTTTTCAAGGCATTCTTATGGTTTTTCCAGATGGCCGCATTCACGACAATACGCCTTTGGAAACCGTCTGACGCTGTGTAGTAAACCCAGAGGATATCCACCTCTAGCTGTTCAATATATTCCACCGTGGCATGACCTAAGTTGGCTTCATTGCTGTCGTAGTAGCGGTTCAGTTCAAAGTCCATGTCACCTGTTCCATCCAATGACAGGTCATTACGGGAAAGCATCAGATGACCGGTAGCAGTATCCACTCCATCGACTTCCTCCGCTTCTAACGGAGAACTTGCAAGCCTGTTTTCATAGACGCTCCGGAAGGTATCTCCATAGGCAGCTTCGGTTGCCGTGTTATAGGATTCTCCTGCCGCCAGACAGGTGATACTACTAACAACCCCCGCCATACCACACAAAAATGTGACTGCCACTCCTGTAATCATCTTTTGGATCTTTCCCATAAATATTCACTCCTTTTTCTGTACTCTTAATCATTTATATTTATCACATAACTATCAATAGTAAAACTAAGCACTATAAAAGTTACACGGTTCTTGTTTTATTTTGCTTCCTGTTTGGTTAATTCCTTCACCGTTTTCCCGGCATCTAACTGCTCCAGCACCTCCTTAAAGGTATAGGTCTCATTCAACAACAATACTGCCACTTCTATCCGTCCCGCTTTACTGAGGGATTTGTCTTTTAACTGCTGTATCTGCTCCTTTGACAATCCCAACTGTTCTTCCGTGCTGAGAATCTCTCTATCCTTCACCACATCAGACCATTTCCTGTTTTCGGATGTTTTCCCTTTGCCTTTGCTAACTCGATAGCTTTTCTTCCGGTTTTTACGGACAGCTTCTCTGCCTGTTCCAGATCATCCAGACTGTAGCCTTCCTGTTCCATCTGGTACTTGGTATTTTCCGGAATGGTAAAAAAATCCTGTTCTAATTTCCTGCCAGTCTGCTCCCAGTCGTTTGTTTCCGCCTGTATCTTTGCGACCTGTTCCCCGTCCGTTTCATAAAGTTCCTCATACAAATCAGCGGTTTCACGGTCCGTCGCCGAAAGAGATTGATAGACTTTCTCTTTCTTTTCTTCCGGTTTCTTTTGATTTTGATGATTACTTATGATTACGCCGGTTCCCGCAAGCAAACACAATACAAGCACTACGGCTGCTGCAATCCCGATTCCTTTTCTTTTTGGTTTCCTCAATGAATACTCCCCCATTCCGGATTCTGTATCTTTCCTGTACGACAAACAGGCCCCGCCCGTTATGTTTTTCCTAACGAACGAATCCCCACATCATTATTTTTTCTTCTGTCAGAGTAATCTCTACCGTTGTTTTCCCGGTTATCTTTGCTTCCACCGGGATGGACTGGTAAGTCTCATAGGATTCTCCCCGCTCCAGACTTCTGGTCAGTTTCGGCACGATTACACCTTTTTTCGGCTGATATTTTAATAAAGTAACGCCGTCTGCCCCTTCTTTCAGCGTATCCTCTGTTTCAAAAGAGGATCCCCTCCAGTTGCTGTTACAGTTCCTCCACTTATTTCAACACTTCCTAGTGAACAATCAATTCCAGCGCCTCCATCTTCACCACCATTTGCTGTAATACTTCCTCCCTGCTGTTTTTATTTAACCATGTTATATTCCTTTCTTAACTGTATTAAAAATTCATACAACATAAAGTATGTTGTTTCTATCACAAATATATTGTCTTCAATTCCTTCGTTTTCCATCATATCAACAATATAAAACGTGCATTTTATATACACTACATTATCCTTATAGTCAGATTCAAGTCGAAACTCACCTTCGTCTACTGGCTCAAATGTATAACGGCATGACTCTTTTATGTTGCTTAAACCATTAATAATTTTTTCTATTTCGTTTTCATATACAGTATTGTGAAAATATAAATACTCATTATCTAATCTAAACAACTCTTTCCTTGTTTGTTGATATATATTTCCACCACACATACTATATGCGATCCAATCCTTTTCATTTGTAGTAAATAAATTTAACTCAATATATTTATTTTTTTCTTTATTGAACAAAAATGCCATTACAAATCTCCTCGTTAATAATTATTGCTTTGTGCGAATTGTTGATACTGTCCATTTTTTTGCTCCGTCTTTCTTAAACAAATCAACTCCAATTTTAATGTATCCACCCCCTCCTGTCTTTTTCATTTTCCCATCTATTCTCAATTTTGTCCCGTTTGACATTTTTTTATATGTCCCCTTTCCAGAAGTGGCTAATTTATTTAGTTCTTCAATCCATTTGTCTACATTACCTTTAGGATCTAATTTTTTTAGACTATATTTACTATCACCTAATAAATGCTTATTTTTAGCATGTCCGTTCAATGCATGAAAAAAATCTACCTTTCTTACATTTTCACCTTTATTGCTAATAACAAAAGAATTTTTTGTTGCATTTCTATATTTTGATTTTGCTCTCTTATCTAGTGCCCTCTTAGTACGAGAAGGTAAATTTTTTCCATTAAGTTTAACCCGCTTTTTTATAGCCTTTGCAGATTTTTTAACGACTCGCTTTCCTACCGTTTTTGCACCCGATACAGCAGTTTTTGCCTTCTTGGCGTACTTTGCACCCTTTTGTACCGCTTTTGAACTCTTGGTCACTTTGGAAATTGCCTTACCAGCTTTTCCTACATAAGAACCAGGTGCACCAGGAACAACAGTTGCTCCAATATCCCATGCCAAATATGCTGCATTCTCCCATGATGGTTCAGTAACAAGACAGTAAATACTATGCCCAATACTCGCAATATCCAGTATTGTTTCAAAGACATTCCCACTCGGGTCTATCCTATTTACCCCATCATTCCCACAGTAAGTATACAGATGTAAACTAAGTGGATCATCTGCTTCCCCTGTATAAGTATCCCTCGTCAGAAATCTTCCCAGATACGCCTGGTAATACCTTGCTCGGAGATAGATGGAATCCGTTTCTTTGTCAAAGTATTCCCCACAGTAACGGAATGGATTCTCATCCTTCGTATTTGGGTTTACTTCATTGCCAAAAGAATCATACTCATAGGTCTTGATGATTTTTCCACTTTCATCCGTCAACTGTACCACATCACCATGAGGATTTTTTATATAATACTGTTTTTCAGAGGTGCTGTCTATTCCTTTATCGGCATAAATCAAATCAATTCCACGGATATACCGCTTCCGTACCTTGCCACTGTCAGAGAGTTCCATTACCAGTTGATCCCCGTCCCAGACAAAAACTGTTTTTTCTCCATTCACAGTCTTGCTAGTACGCAGTCCCTCGGCATCGTAAGTATAGTTTACCTTATAATTTTTCGTAAGCGTCTGTGTCAACTGATTTAGCGCATTGTAATAATTGACTACATTTTCATTAAGACGATTATCTCCCAACGTTACGTCGATATCAATATACGTGCTGTCTTTCTTGTCGCTTGGGATTTCATAACGGTTGACCGTGGCAAGCTGGTTTCCGTTCTTATCATTTTTATAGATAACAACGGAATCCTCCTCCGTATTCGTATTTAAGGTGTCTGTGCGGAGCAGTTCGTCATTTTTATTATAACGGTAAGCAGTGATCTTATTTCCCACCTTCATTTCCTTACGGTTGTTATTACTGTCGTAAGAATAGGTGATGTCCTCGCTTTCGGTTCTGGTCTCTTTCCTGATACGTCCCAGCAAATCATAGGTATAGGCGGCTGTGCTGCTTCGCTTCTTTCCATCTTTGTCAAGAACCGAAAAAACTTCCTTGGACTTCTGCCCGTTTTCTAAGTATTCCAAGCTGTACTCAGATACCACCCCGGCACTGCCCGTCTGGTTCTTCATTCCTGTCAGGCGGTTCTGGTAATCGCAGGTGTAAGTGGTGGTCAGATTATTTCCCGACACTTTCCTCTCTGACAGGTTACCATTGTCGTCATAGGCATATCCCACTATCTGATTACCTTTATCATCGGTAACGGAAGCCAGTTTGGATTCCCCATCATAAGCATAGCGGAGAGAAAGTTTATTTTCCCCGCCTATAGTCACATCAAAGGCAGACTTATTGTCGGCACTGTCGTAGGCATAACTTTTGACAATGTCCTTATTCTTGGTAAGTTTTGTTGTCTCTCTAGTAACCTGCCCAGACACATCACCATAGCTAAATCTGGTATCATCCCGGGTTTCCACATCCCCATAGGCATTGTAAGTATAAGTGTGAGCGGTTTCTTTCCCTGTCTTCTTCTCTTTTGCCACCATCTCCGTCAGGCGGTTTTGATAGTCGTAGGTGTTTTTCAGAGTATTGCCATTTTTATCTACGGTTTTTGTGAGATTGCTGTTTTCATCATAAGAATAACTCTCTTTTCTCCCCTCCGGGTCAATAAGTGCCACTAGTTCATTTTTCTCATTATACTCATACTTTGTCTCGGCAATAGTGTCCGTCTTTTTCTTTCCATTGACAGTAAGGCGGTAAATTTTTCCTGCATAGGAAAAGGTATCTACTTCCTCTCTCGTTTCTCCGGATTCACTTCCTTTCGCTGCATTTCCTGCTTCTGTCCCGCTACCAGAAGCTTCTCCGTTTTTATCGGATATTTCGGAAACGGATATGGTTAAAGGGCTGGTCATGCCGGCAAACTGGCGCACTTTGTTTCCCATGATATCATAAACATACTGGACATATTGTGCTTTTCCATCTTCCATACAGTTTTTTACCATAACAAGACTGCCCCGTTTGTCATAACTATACTCGGTTCTTGCTGTCCTGTCAGCGTCTATTTTGTTATTCTGCGCTATAACATTTCCCGCGGTATCATACTCTGTAATGGTGGTCTGGTAATGGATGTTTCCATCTTCCTTTTCCAATGGATATTCTGCCTTTATCATCTGGCCGAGAATATCATAAGTGTAGTTTGAGGAAACTCCTTCTTTCGCACCCCTTGGAGTATATTCCCTTGTGACATTTCCCTGGTCGTCATAGTCTGTTTTTACAATCTGTGTCTGCCAGTCTGACTCACCCTCTTTCCGGCTCTTTGTCTCTGTCCGGCTAATATTTCCGTTATCATCATAAGTAAACAGAGTCTGTGTCTCGTAGATTGGGAGCCATTTACCATCCTGCTGTTTTTTCGTAACTATATTTTCCTTGACATTTCTTCCAAAATTGTCTGTCTCATATGTTGAAACAACCTCGGAACGGTTTTTTCCCCGGATGGTGGTTCTTGTCTCGGACAGGATGTTTCCTTCTGCGTCTGCCACAGTTTTTGTAATACTCTCGCTCAGCACATCATCATTAAACTGGTCATAATAATTGTCCGTATCCACCTCCGACTGATATGCTGATGGATTTAGTTCCTTGCTGTAACTGGTAGTAATCGTCTGGGCGACATCCTCCTCACCAATGACTTCTGTGTCCTCTTTAATAAAGTTCCATGAAGTACAGTGTTTTGCATCCAGTTCCCCATTACTGAAACTGGCACTGCCTATCTGTTCACCTAGGTCATCATAAAAATATTTACTGCCACTTAGGACTTTGTTTCCTCTGCCCGTAATATAAAAATTAGGAATCGTTTTGCCGTCTTCATTAACAATAAATTTCTTTTCATCGGGCTGGAATGTATACGTCCGTTCCTCCAGCAAACGATCATTTTCTTCCTGCTCTAAGTCCGGGTCGTCTTCCTGTCCCCCAGTTTCCGTTCCATATTCATAAACACTTTCTGTCCATGTACCGGATGCTTCATCCTTGCTGATGATTGTATTGCCAAAAGCATCCTGTATGTCAATAGCGGTGCGACCATACTCATCCAGCATCATGGTTTTCAAGGCATCCGTGGATACATATCCCTTGTCTTTGGATTCATACTCCGTCCCCACTGCCTCTATAGTTTCTTTTTCGTCTCCAGTTTCTGGGTCGTAGGAGGTTTTTGTGACAAGACCATCCTCGTCTGTGGTAGACAGGCAGTTTCCAAAAGAATCGTATACTGTCTCTTCTTCCGTGTATGTTCGGTTTGATGCTGGATTTTTTTCAGAATTCAGCGTAACATTCTTTTTAATCTGCTGTCCCAGCACATTATATGTATAATTATTCCGGATGATTTCCTTTTCCCCGTCACTGCCATAGGTTGGAAAAACTTTTCCCTGAGTTTCATTTCCCTGCGCATCGTATTGGAAATCTGTTTTTGATATCGTTTTATAGGCAGTGCCATTAACACTTCTCTGCTCGGAGATGCTACTATAGTCAATGCCATTAGAAGTTATCTTGCTTTCCAATTTGATTTTTGTCTTTACAGAATCATAGAATTCCTGCCTTATCAGAGTACACAAACAGAAAGGCTTGTCCTCTGCCGGATATCCAGTATTCGTATTGTAGTAAGCATATGTTACTGTGTGCAGATATTCCTTTCCCTTATTTTTCGCAAGGTATGCCCTAGGCGATTTTTCTATCAGGAGATTCCGGTATTTGTCGTAGGTATACCCCTGCTTTGAAGTGACTTTTCCACTCCCCTTTTTACCATAACATTTGCTGGTTTCTAATGTGACGAGAGAACCATTCCCATCCCTGTCATATGTGTAGCTGCTTTCCACTTTTTCTGGTCCATAATCCACCTGGTCAACCAGCAGCTTGTTTTCATTGTAGATACAAACACTGACATTTTTCTTTGTGCTGCTTTTCAGATGAAGATTTTCCGAATTAATTTTTGATTTCTTATACTTATAATCGTAATACTTTCCGTTGGTTTTATATTTATTGGGATTAAAAGTACTGACTACGGTTACCGTCTTTAATCCGCTGTTGCCATACTGCCAAACCTCATCCTGTGATTCCTGAAAATCAGCAAAGGAAATCAGACTGTTCCCCTGCTTCTGGAAATAATCATATTTGATTCCATTTGATTTTTTTCCGGTTTTCGTATCCTTCTCATACTCCCTGGTGACATAGAACTGCTCCGTTACCACGTCTCGTTTCTGGTCGGTTCCGGATTTCTTTTCTCCCCGCAGGGAGCAGGCACGGTATTCATAGTGCTGTTCGCTTCCGTCTGCGGTTACTTTGGTCAGCAGATAACTCTGGTTAGTGGAAACACGCTGTGACGCTACTCCGGCGCCGGAAGTGTTGACCAGCCGCTCCACAGTCTTGTAACTGTATTTTTCCTTACTGCCGTCCACTGTTGCACCAACAAGGATTACACCATGCAGCCGGTCACCATGCAGGGGTGTATAGGATTTCTCCTCCGTTTCATAAGTAATGGTTTTCCGGGACACGCCTCCCTCGACAGTTTTCCCCTGGACAGTGACTGATACCAGCGTCTTTTCCCCATCATTCTCTTGATAATGAAATACAATCTCCCGCCCGACAGAATCTGTGATTTTACTAAAGTAAATTTCATCGGTGTATGTATAAGTAATCTTGTTGTCATGGGCATCTTTCTGTAACACAACCACTCCATTTTCGTTAAAATAGGTACGGAGCCCCGTTTTGTCACGAAGAAGGTACTTGCAGGCGATACCGTCTACCGTCTTATTCCAATCTTCCAGTTTAATATCATCGTAATTATAACCCTTCAACCCCCTGATACGATAACAACTGTTGTCATTGTCTTTTTCTGTCTCGATATTCATCACTCCCGCACTTCCGTAATGCAGGTATTTGGCTTCTTTGCCCCAGCCTTCCTCCTCTTTCAGTGTGACGGTTTCTATCCATGGAAAATCATACCGCCAGCCGCTTGCCAGACCATAGACATTGTGTCCTTCGTTGCTGACAATCTTTGTGCGCTGGGTATCCTCAGAAACTTCTTCATCTCTCCGCACTTCTCCTTTAGTGTAAGTAACCAGAAGGTTTTTCAATGCATTTTTGTGTTTTTCCAACAAGGCAGTATTTACCACTATTTTATGATCACTTCCATCTTCTGCCTTATAATGTACCCATACCGTATCCAGAGAAATTTCGTCTAAATACTCTACCGTAGCATGACCAAGATTGGCTTCATTGCTGTCATAGTAGCGGTTGAGTTCAAAATCCATGCCGCCTGTCCCCTCCAGTGACAGGTCATTCCGGGAAAGCATCAGATGCCCGGTGGCTGTGTCTACACCATCGGCTTTCTCTGCTTCCAGCGGAGAGCCGGCAAGATAGTTTTCATATACACCGCGGAAGGTATCGCCATAGGATGCCTCCAATGCAGTATTGTACACCTCCCCAACAGTGAGGTTTTCTCCTGCCGCCCGGCATATACTACTGTTTGCGCACAAACCGGTTCCACCTATCACAGCAACGGTTATTGCTCCAAACAACATCTTTCCTAATCTTCTCATAGATTTCAAACTCCTTTCTTACTCTATCAGCTATCAATCAGAATTTTATTTTTCTAATTCTTCCACTGTTTTCCCCGCATCCAGTTCTTTCAGCACTTCCCCAAAGCTATAAGTCTCATTCAATAACAGAACCGCCACTTCTATCCGTTCCTCTTTACTGAGGGATTTGTCTTTTAACTGCTGTATCTGCTCATTTGACAATCCCAACTGTTCTTCCGTGCTGAGAATCTCACTATCCTTCACCACATCAGACCATTGCCTGTTTTCGGATGTTTTTCCCTTTTCCTTTGCTAACTCGATGGCTTTTCGTCCGGTTTTTACGGACAGTTTCTCTGCCTGTTCCAGATCATCCAGACTGTAGCCTTCCTGTTCCATCTGGTACTTGGTATTTTCCGGGATGGTGAAAAAATCCTGTTCCAATTTCCTGCCGGTCTGCTCCCAGTCCTTTGTTTCCGCCTGTATCTTTGCGACCTGTTCCCGGTCCGTTTCATAAAGTTCCGCATACAGATCAGCAGTTTCACGGTCCGTCGCCGAAAGGGATTGATAGACTTCCTCTTTCTTTTCGTCCGGTTTCCTTTGATTTTGATGATTCCTTATGATTATGCTGGTTCCCGCAAGCAAACATAAGACAAGCACTACGGCTGCTGCAATTCCGATTTCTTTTCTTTTTGGTTTCCTCAATGAATATACCCCCATTCCGGATTCTGTATCTTTCCTGCACGACAAACAGGACCCGCCCGTTATGTTTTTCCTAACGAACGAATCCCCTCATTATTACTTTCCTTCTTCTGTCAAGGTAATTTCTACTGTTGTTTTCCCGGTTATCTTTGCTTCCACCGGGATGGACTGGTAAGTCTCATAAGATCCTCCCCGCTCCAGACTTCCGGTCAGTTTCAGCACGATTACGCCTTTTTTCGGCTGGTATTTTAATAAGGTAACGCCGTCTGCCCCTTCTTTCAGCGTATCCTCTGTTTCAAAGGAAGACGCGTTCTGGATTTTCATTTCCTCCGGGTTGACATTTACCGTGACGATCTTTGCCTGTCCCTTTTTTAAGTTCCCGGCATTCACCTGTAATTCGTAGGATTCTCCCTGATTCACTGCCATCTGCTTTGTGGTGGTCTGCACTTTTACCGTATACTGCTCTACGGTATCCAGAACACCAAAGCCAGCCAACTCTCCGCCAATGCTGTAAATGTCATTGCCGGAAGCTGCCAGCATGGAATCCTTCTTGGTCAGGTTCATATCCGAAATCCTGCTCCACTCATCAGAGTAAGCATCATACACCAGAACTTCTTTTGTCTCCTCTGTTTTTGCCATATAGATTTTTCCGCTGATTACTACAGGAGTACCATAGATATCCGAAGCAGCAAACGGACACACGGTTCCGACGTCCTCAAAGAGATTGTCCTCCGGGAGATACTCCTGCCAGAACATCTTCTCTCCGTCCTCTTTTAACACAAACACACGGTTATCCACACTTGCTGCAGCAATGACCGCACTGGTGTCCGGCAGAACTGCCGTCTCCCAGGTATCGGTTTTGATGTCATAAATTTCTGCTTGATCCGTGGTACCTGCCTTTGACCATACATAGATTTTGTCTTTGCTACATGCATATGCCAGATTGGTTCTTCCCTCTGCCAGGTCTGCCTTTTTCTGCCATTGTCTGGTCTCTGTGTTATAAGCATACACAGATTTGAGAAGTTTTGCCGTCACTCCCGTATCGGTCTGACCGCCGATGACATAGATTTCGTTATTGTACGCAAACACGGCTGCCCGGCAGATTCCGCTTTCGGTACCGGGATACTCCGGCAGACTTTCCCATGTTTCTTTTCCGTATCATATACCGCAAAGGTTTTCAGGGAACCTGTGGCATTTTCCCCGCCGAGTACATAGATTTTCCCATCCAACGCAGCGGCAGAAGCATTTTTTCTGGTTTCCTGCATTGGTGTCGTATATACCCACTCCGACCGGCTGTCTGTGTTATAGACCATCCGGGATGCTTCACCGGCCAGGGAAGCATTTTCCCTTGCCGTCACGGTGAATCCCAGTGTCTTTCCAGCGGTTTCATTGTTATAGATATAATCATAGGATGTTCCCGTCACAACGGCATCGTTGATTTTCTTTCCTCCGTCATAAACGCAGATGAGATATTCTTTGGCGTTCTCTACCGCATTCCAGGTGATGGTATACTTATCCTGTCCTTTGATTCCCGTTGGTTCCGGAATTGCAAAATGCTTTTTCAGGGTAAGGGTGTAATCCCCGGTTCCTTTGTTTTTGACGCTGACTTTCAGATATTTCCGTCCGTTATAGGCTCCGGTAAAGAGGAAGTTGTTATCCAGTCCGGAATTGTCGTCATAGGCAACCTGATTTTTAGCTGTGTCGTACATGGTTGCCTGTGTGTCAATGGAGGAATCGGTGTAAATGTCATATGCAATGCCCAGCTTGGTGTCAAAGTAATAGTAATTCTCCTGTCCGGCTTTTATTACTGACCGGGTAACCGGTGCGTTTCCCTTTAATTCCACAGCACCGTCAAATCCCACCACCTCATAATGCACGGTAAAGTATGGATTCCGGTCTATTTTTGCCTGGTAAGAGCGGTTGGAATTGTCCGCCACTAATGCCACACCGTAGTTGGCTTCTCCCGCATACCATGCCCTTACAATGTCCGTTACATCGCACTGGTATTTCCCTGCCTTCTGGATTCCCACGGTTGCTGAGGCACCCGCTTCATAAGCAGGACGGTTGTTATAGGTCAGTTTATTGACGTTCCAGTTCTGTGTCACTTTGTGGACACCGATGTCAAAGGTCTTTCCAGCCCCTAATTTGATTGTCTTTTCATTTTTGATATGTAATGCTGCATCCCGAATCTGCACATCTTGGTTTTTCAGTTCGGAAAGGGTACTCATCTTGGTAAATGCCACACATTTATTCGCCTGCAAAAGCAGGGATTTGTCATAGCCGAAGTTACTGTTTGGTGCGCCGGCATAAGCAGCCCCCACCTTTACATCTCTGCGGTGTTTATCGGTAAGATAGGTTGTCCGGATTTCCACCGGGAATTTTCTTTTTTTGCTGTTCCACCACTTTTTATTTGGTGTCACTTTCAATGTTTTTGTCTTTTTGTTATAGAAAAGTTTTACATTGGTTGTCGATACGCCATTTGCATCGGTAATCTTGGTGCTCATCCGGGTAAATTTAGTTTTCCCCTTTTTTCGTCTTGAAATAGACTTTTTTACCCTTTACCTTAACTTTTAATTTTGTATTTAGTTTGAAAGAAAAGGATTTATTCTTCTGTTTCTTGGAAACCGTAACAATCTCCTGCACTTTTTCCGGAAAAATGTCATAAGAGACATTTGTATTCTTCAGAACTTTTTTATATGTTACTTTGTTCTGGTTCAGAACATCGGTGTATGTCGTCTTCTTTGGATTGCTGATCTTTGCTTTTGATTGTTTGAGTTTTTTGCCTTTTAAGGCGATGGATAAGCTGGTTTTTCCCCGCTTCAGAGATACAACGGATTTTTTATTTGCTTTTTTCGAGACTTTGATGGATAAATCCGTCGCTTTTGTTTTATATTTGGTTTTTCCCGATTTCACCAGAGTGGTGTTGATTTCTTTCCATCTTCCGTTCTTTTTGTAATGGATGGGCATGGAGTAGGTGGCAGCGATAAAACTGCCATCAGACAAGGCAAACTGTTTGACAAATTTGCTCCGCTTGGCAGTCAGTTCTTCCGTAACGGCTGCCCGGGATGTTCCCGTATTCATACCTGTTCCTGCTTTTGCATCTTTCCTAGTGGAAAAATCCACTCCCACGACAGCAGTGAGTACCAATACCACAGCTAATGTACCACTGATAATGCCCTTTTGGATTCCTTCTTTTCCTGTTTTCTTCATGAAAAACCTCCCTCATATGTTCTGCGATTGCTCCAAATATAACACCAATTTATATCTATAGATAAAATCAATCGAATTGATATATTTTCTTCTCTGCCCATTGTTCCATGCTAAGCAATGCTATGATTCAATGGGCAAATTTTAGTTTCGTCACTTCCCATGTTGCATTACTTTTTCGTCGGACGTTTCGGCTGATGCAAAATTCCTGCACATGCTGGCGGCCAGCCGGACTTTGCTCTGGCAGCTTCAGCCTTTGCCAGTTTTCCCGCCAAGTTGAGTAAACGATTTTCTTTTTTACTTTTCATCACACTTCACCTCCTGCCTTACTATTTTTGCTATCAATATGAAAACAGCACAAAACACAATTGCAAGCATCATGTACTGTTGCCATCGCATATGTAACAAATACGCAATTACAATTACTCCAAATTCCATCCCCAATACCTTTCTGCTCCACATTTTATACTCCTGCTGTTCGCATTTTGACAAAGCCAGATTCGGATGATTCACGGGAGCAAAACACCATATACAAACTGTTGACAGAATAAATATAATCCCTTTTACCATTTCATACTTTTCTATTAACGGAGCAATTATTTCTAATGCCATTAATAATGTTAATACTGATCCTGTCAGACATCCCAAAAAACTTTTTGCATGAAAACCACCTGTAGTCTGCCTTACAGCCATAAAGGAAACAGTAAAGATGATTCCATCTATTGGTTTTCTTACTATAAAGGCAATACAAAACAAAACAACATATGCTACTATCTTTTCCAGCATAATTGTCAGCCCATATATAGAATCTTCTTCGTATTGTTTATCCAAAACATCTTTGTCAATAAGATATTTTACAAATTTAACTATCATAGCCAGGTTCTCCTCGTCTTTCATATACCATAATTTCCTACTTAAATTCAACAGTAGTAGCAAGATTCGACTAAAAGTAACCAAATTTGACTGTGATTTTTCATATTTACTTTTTTTGCAAGAAAAAAACAAGGCTCTGCAGCCTTGTTTTTGTAAACAGATATTTATATTTCTTCCGTTTGGGGAATTACTGCCGTATAATAAAACCATCCCTTATCGCATCTGATTCTCCCAATTCCACCATACTTATCTAAAACCATTTGAATATTCTTCAAACCAATCCCATGATTTTTCTTATCCCCTTTACCCGTTTGGATATCATTGTTTTTAATTTCTACGGGAACCGCCACTGGATTCTGGACAGAAAGTACCATTTGTTGTTTTTCCTTTACAAGTTTTAGCCGTATCACCTTATTACAATCTAATTTCTCACAAGCCTCAATCGCATTATCCAATAAATTCGACAACAAAATAACCACATCCTGCTCCTTCATCCATAATCCGGATAAATCATTTACCTGAAAATACAGAGCAATATCCTTACTTTTTGCGAGACGATATTTTTGATTTAGTACAACATTTAATACTGTATTATTAACATCTATGACTTCCCGACCATCTATTAGTATTTCTGTCAATTTATCTGCATATTCCTCTGCCTCCCGGTACTTGTTTTGCCTCAATAGTCCCTGAATGCAATGAATCTGATTGTTATAATCATGCACCATCCGTTTTTTCTGCGCATAATCCTCACTAAATTCATAATATGCCTGCATTTTTTCTTTATTTCTCTCCTGTAATATCTTCATTTGATTATATTGTTTTTCTCTTGCCGATATGTATTTTAATAACACAAACATGACAAGATTGATGCTTACCATTCCAAAAGAAACCGTCAAGTATCCAAAAGAATTGTTCTTCTGTTGAAAAGACAGCAACATAACAAGCATGATTACTACAGTCATCATTGGAAAACTAATCATTAAAATCCATTCTGATTTCTTTACATCCAGCTCTTTTTCTCTTTTCCAAAAATAATCCAGTATCAGTACAATCACAAACAAAACCGTCTTACACAAAAGGACTAGAATCACTTGAATTACACTGTTTGATAAATCAGCAGAATCCAGCAATAAATCAACCAATATTAATCCTAAATAATCAACACAGAATAAAATCGCATAAAAAATAAAACTAAGAAATATCTTGAGCAGCCATTTCCCTGTATAAAATATCACAGCAAACAGTGCAATGCTTATAATAATCCCTATACTGCGAAAAACATAATGTCCACCCGTCTGAGTAATTAATGCCCAAAACAAAAACACTCCTGTCAGCAAAAAAACGGATAATGATTTCAACCATCTCGCCGGATATCTTTGTTCCAAAAACATATTCAGGAAAATTCCACAACAGAGTGCTTCATAAAATACAATACTGATACTTTTGAAAAATTCTTCTACCATAATATTTTATACCTCGTGTTTAACTACATTTTTTCTTTGTAACTTAAATACTGCTCTTTCACTTTTGCGTATCTTTGTTTTGTCACGGGAATTTCAGCACCGTTTGACAAGTATAGCAAATAGTTATTTATTTTCTCTATATGTACAAGATTCACTAAAAAGCTTTGATGCGTCCTTACAAAATCATAATTCGATAAAATCAACTCCAGGTCGTTAATCTGACCATACATATATAAATTTTCTCCGGTTCTCTCAAACCATAATTGATATGATTTACTCTCAATAAAAAGAATCTCTTTTAACAGAACTTTCCTCTTTCCCCCTACAAACGGAAATTCCATTTCCCTTTCCTGTTTTTTCTGAAGAATCGTATCCATACATTCCGGCAGCAAGCTTTCCAGATCATCCTTTAATATGTAGCGTACTGCATCCACGCGATACCCTTCAAGTGCATAATCCATCATAATAGTAATAAAAACAATGTCCACATTCTGATTTTTTTCCCGTATCGCATACGCTGTTTCCATCCCATTCATTTCTTTCATTCCAATGTCGAGAAATATAATGTCATATTGTTGCAGGTTATTATCATCGCTGCAAAATTCCAAACCACTTGTAAAAAGATCAATACAAAATATAATCTTCTTTTCTTTAAGATATTGTTCGACTAACCTTTTAATTTCTTCTCGAAAATATTTCTCATCATCACAAATTGCTACTCTTAATTTTAAGTCCATGCACATCCTCCCACCTGTTATCTAAAAAATCAATATTTTTTATTGTGGCAAATCAATTATTTCCATAAAGCAAAAGAACATAAATACATTAACGGAATCAACACATACGTTCCTGTATCTGCTTCCTATAGCGTTGTTCTTTTTTCTCATCTAGTATACCGCAGATAGAACAATATTGCTAGAAAGATATGATTTTTTTCATAATTATTAGGTTTTTCTCATAACATTTCTTTCATCATCCTTCCAATCATTTTCCTGACTTGCTTTTCCAGCAAAGCATCCACATATCCTTGTACCCGATACAGATCTTTTGCATCCGGTTTTCGATACTTATATAGCACCGGAATCTCTCCCCCTTGTATTGCTCGATATGTAACCATATTTAGTATACTTTTGAATCAACCTGGCATTCAACCCATATGTTACGTATGAAATCATATAATTTATCGAACTATACAAACATTTACTTCTTAAATCAAGGAAACGATGCAATTTAAAATTTTCATTATTGGATAATTTTCTGAAAATTATAGGATTTCTATGTGTCGAATTCTTCTGCACAAGACTATTCACATTTGGTACTGATAATAGAATATTATCGGACATTTTAGGAAACACGACGAGACGATAATACATGATTATTGGTTGATAAATGCAATTAAGGAGCGAACGTCTATGTATAAAGCTAGTATAATTGTCACATTAAGTAATGAATATGCATTAACAGAGAATTTTTTTTCCAATTTATTCAATATTATAAATCAAGACATGGATATTTTTTGTGTGGTCGATGGTGAAACAGATAGACATACAATTCAATATTTACATGAACTTGAAAAAATGCATTCTAATATATCCATTATCTATAACAATGAAAATATTGGTTATTCTAAGGCCAACAATATTGGTGCTTTTTTGTCTTCATCGCCATATCTTATTTTTTTAAATTCCGATACATTTCCAGTTAATGACTCATTGTATCAAATGGTTAGTTATATGGATGCTTCACCAGAAGTGGGAGTTACACAAGGTTTAATCTTGTATCCTCAAACTAATCTTGTTCAAAGTGCTGGTCATATATTCAGTTTTTACAAAACCACTCATGCATTTGATGGTCTAAATCAGCACTCGCCTATAGTAAATAAAATCGCAGAACGACAAGCGTTAGGATCAGGTTTTTATATAACCAGACGTAGCCTTTTTATGGCAGAAAATGGTTTTAATGAGTTATTTTACAATGCATGGGAAGGCCTAGAATATTCCTTAAAAATACATAATAAAGGTTATAAATGTATGTATTTTCCCAAAGCAAAAGCCTACCATGTAAAGGGTTCTGGGCGGAATCGCAGATTTCGGGATGAATCATATCAGACAGGCTATTTTTGGCATTGCTGGGGAGACAAAATAAAAATGGATATATCGGATATATATTGTATGCAGTTACAAGAAGACGATTACAAATATCAATATTTATTGGTAAATGGAAGTTCTATAAGAGAAAATATATGGTCAATTATTCTTAAAGAACTCCCATTCAAATTTATTGGACAATACAATATTGAAAAATCTATGGTAAAGGACTCAATATCATTAGAAGATTCAGTCCCTGCTTCCTTCTTACAAAGTAAAACCAATATGCTCTTTACAGTAGACAGTTTTAAAGATATCATTAACAACTATCGCATCTTCAATTATAGAAGAACCCTCATGACACACGATATAATTTTAGACCTTCATGGCAATGTTATATACCCACATCTGTGCTAAAAAATGAACTTTACCATACCCTTGGATCTAAGTTATATAAAGGGGAGTCTTTTTTGATATTGTAAACCGTAGCACTAGTTTGTTTGAAGTTTAGATGCATGTTTTCAATTATTTTCTGATAAGAAGTCCCGTCTAGTGCCGAATTTGTATATGGTAATGGCTCTTTATACAAAAAGGTACCTATCATGCTACATAAATATTTGATGCGCTCGCTATTTTTCATAGTAGTAGCAGCTTCTGCTTCCAATAGATGCTGCAGTGCTTCTTTTCTTTTTCCTTTTAAAATGTAGATAACAGCAAGTTTTAAATGACATTTATAGTACTGAATCCAGTATTGATTTTCAAATAGTGCCTCTTGAGCCAACAGCAATTGGCTAATGTTTCCCCTTCCAAGGAGTAACTTAACATATTGAATTTCACATTGACAATCTAAGTGTCTTCTGTATTCGGACGGCAATTCAAAACATACATCTGCAAGTTCTAGATATTTTAAAGCAGATTCAAGATTTAAATGATAAATGCCTTTTGCATAATCCATATATGTGTATCCTAAATGCTCTTTAGCGTTAAATTCCTTGGCTAGACGAATATTTTTTTTCAGCCATCTATTCGCAAGTTTTATATTATCCAACGCAAGATAAGTTACCATCATGCGATTTGTTGCTGTCAAATATGGTCGAGTTTTTAATGGTAAAATATTATTTTCAGAGTCCTTCCAATTTTTTCGAAATGTATTTATATATTTAGGGAGTACCTTGAAATCCGTAAAGTTCCAGTATTTGGCATCAATAACTTGTGATTCTGCCTCAAAATATAAATTATCTTTCAATTTCATTTGATAATTTTGAGTAATTTCACCAAAAAGTTCTTGTGCCCTCTTGCTCGCATCACAATGCATGTAACTAAAAGCCAAAAAATATTTTATAGTGTCCAATTTTTTATGGTTTCCCGTATAATATGCAGTTCTTTTTATAAGAGACTCACACAAAAAAACAACTTTACTATATTTATTTTTTTTGAATTCTTCACGGATAAAATTAAAAATTGAATCAAAATATTCATTATAATATTGAGGATAATATTGCATTAATGAACATTGATAAAATTCTTTTCGCGTAGAATCTTGTACCATGAACTTTTGAAAGTGTAAAACCACTGATTTTTTATATTTATCAATAATTTTTGATGGGATATCTTTGTTCCATCTTTCAAAATTAGGGTAAACATAACCTTTCTTCTGTACTACAACCTCTTTATTAAGCAATTTTTTTAATTGGTCAAAGTTCATTTTTTGCAAAAGCTCAAAAGGTATGCCCTCCTTCATTATGCAAATAAGCAATAACATAATATTATCAAAAGGAAAAAAACCTTTCTCATATTGTACGGCATCATGAAGAAAATTGTTAATATAAAATTGTTTTATCTCTCCCAAACTTTTGAAATTAACAATTTCCTTAATAAATAATTGTAACAATCCTGGATACTTCAGATAGTGTTTAGTGGGAACAATTTCGTTCAAATTATCAATAGCAACCGCAATATCTTCATTTATTGAATCTATAATTTCATTATTTCCAATATAACCCAAAACTATATTTTCTACATTTGGATAGCTAATCTCTTTTCTGCCTGTTAAAACAAATACAACATTTTGTAAAGGATCAAAGGCTTTTACTATTGCCTCAAATATGTAATAATTAGTCTCGTTTAATAAATTAATATGATCAATGAAATAAATCCGTTCATACGCAAAACTCCTTTGTGTTTCAAATATTCTCTCAGTTCTTGAAAAAATGGAACCCACCAAGATATTTTGAATTGTTGAATAATCTTCATTGTGTAATGCATGAATCAAACATTCAATATTCTTATGATTATAAAAAGAATTTGCAATGTTTTTTTCATGACAATAGCAATTTATAGCATCCGCACTAATACTCAAATCATAAAAATTAAAAGCTAATGTAAAAATCAATCTACAAATATCTGCAACATCGCTCATCTGTCCATTAAAATTTATATATATAATTTTTTGCTGATCTGTAATTTTTTTTAATTGATCGTTTTTAATATTTCTAAGTAACCAACTCTTTCCAGTTCCGTGTGGACCATATATATTATAAATTTTTTTGTATGATGCCTTAATACCATTTTTTATTTGTTGATAACACTGAATCTGGTTTGTAAAGTATTTTCCTGTAAAAGAAAAACGTAATTTGTAATTTCCACAATCAATCCTTTTATTGTTCAATATGTAATACAAATCCAGAGAATATTCTGTGTTGATATTAAAAGTTTCATCTAATTCACTTAAGTTAAGAGAAAAAGTTGTTATTTCTGGTGCTACCGTTTCATTATACAATAATTTACCATTACAATAGAGCGAAAGAGGAATATCATGAAAACCATGTGCAACAAATTCTCCCTCCAAAACATAATTTTTTGATAAATATAATGGATATACCTCCGCCTCATCCAAAACACAATCTATTGTATATGAATCGCTTTTACACAATAGTAAAACACTTCTAAGACGAACACGCGGTTTTTTCGAAATTGAATAGTTTAAGGGGGATTGGAAAAATTTTTCTTCTATACCAGAATTCCTTTTTACCCAATACGCTAAGGCGTAACCATCTACAAATGCAATTTTTTTGATTGTTGATATGTAGTAAAACTTTTTAATGCGATCTATCAAATTACTTCCCATAGAAGTATTAGATATAAAAAAAATTTTAATTAAATTTTTTTCAAAAATAGAAGACACTAATGTAGAATCATATTTTCTAGATGATATATTTTTGTCGGTATGTATTGTATATTTAACTTCTGCCCACATAGAGGTTCCACTAAATTCACAAACACTTTCAAGATCTTTATTTCCATCTCGTGTTGCCTTGGTTAATTTCCAATTTTCTAAAGGGTACTGATCTTTCAAATATGCTTCAACTAAAATTTCAAATTTCCTCGAGTCTTGTGTTATCTCCTCTTCATGGTATATTATTTTTTCTCTAAAATTCCAATTTATCATTTCGCATCACCTTAATTGCATTTATCAACCAATAATCATGTATTATCGTCTCGTCGTGTTTCCTAAAATGTACGATAATATTCTATTATCAGTACCATTTCATTATACCACTCCTGTATCCCCCATTTCAACATTTTTCTCAAAAATTTCCATTCGATTTCTAGGATGTTTCATCTTCAAAAT
>QWCY01002060.1_pt1 | contig 30011 bp, 24 predicted proteins | sample 1972631 | NCBI WGS metagenome assembly QWCY01 (sample SAMN09866696, study PRJNA288562) | Human gut metagenome isolate pre1_stool, whole genome shotgun sequencing... | isolation source: gut | host: Homo sapiens | place: USA: California
TGCTCTAAATTATCATTTATCCGCCTATTTTTATGAAATAGCGGTTGATATGAGCTATATGTGTGATATGCTGTTTGCATTTTGATTTAACTGATGAATTTGCGGTGAGAGAGTTTGACGTTTGTTTGATTGACCATTGCATAGTGCATGGTTGTATCAATTTTAACATGCCCAAGGAGTTTTTGCACTTGCTCCACGGGCATACCTTTATCTATAGCCATAGTCGCAAGTGTCCGACGGAACTTGTGTGGATGGACACGGACAATCTTTGAAAGCCTCCCTATCTTTCTTAGTCTTGTCTCAACTCCTGATATTTGTAACCGATTGTGTGGTTTGGCAAGAGACACGAACAATGCTTTGTTTCTGTCTTTCCGCTCTGCGAGATATTGCTGCAAATGAATCTTTGCACGAGCATTGAAATACACGATACGTTCCTTGTTGCCTTTACCGAAAACGATACACTCACGCTCATTGAAGTTTATATCCTCACGATTGAGCTTTACAAGTTCTCCAACACGCATACCAGTAGAAGCCAAGAGGTCTATCATGGCTAAATCTCGTACCCTTGTACAGTTATCGCGCAGTTGTTCCAAATTTTCGTCTGTAAGGACTTCCTTAATCTGTGTTCCAGTCTTAACCTTGTGTATTCTACGTACAGGACTTTTAATGATGTAATCCTCATCCTCTAACCATGAAAAGAAAGATGAAAAGATACGACGGATATTGTCTATTGTAACTTTACTCGATTTGTGTTTCCGTTGAAATACAGCCAAATAAGCACGAATATCCTCTGTCGTGTAGTTCGTAACTTTCTTAGGCATTCTCTTGAAAAGTTGCTTGATGGTCGAACTATAATATTTTATGGTAGGTGTGGTGCAACCTTCAACTTGCTTGGCTGACAGGAATATCTCTAACAGACGTTCATTAGATGCATTATTCTCTTGCATCTGCTCATCGTCTGCCGAAATAGTGTAGTTACTGATTACTTGCAGTAATACTCCATTGAGTTGTGCCATTTTTTCTACACTTAGTATACCTGCCATTGCATTGCTAATTTCTAAAATTAATTTTTCTTTCATGTTCTTCTATATTAATGGATTGATAATATGGAAGAACATGCTGCCTTTTACTTGATTGTGAAGCCTATGCTTGCCAACTGTTTTCGTATCTCGTCCTCCAAATCATGAGATTGAGCAAATAAATCGGACAATTCGGTTGTGAGTTTATCCATCTTCTCTTGAAAAGGAATACCATCGTCTTCCTGTTCTGCTATGCCGACATAACGTCCAGGGGTAAGAATATAGTCTTGTTTTGCCACATCGTCAAGTGTAACGACTGCACAGAAGCCTTTTTCATTCTCAAGTGTACCATCATTATATTTATCAAAAGTGTCTGCAATCTTCTGTATGTCATCTTCTTGAAGTTCACGAAGTTTTCGCGTAACCATTGTTCCCATGTTTCTTGCATCTACAAACAGAATTTTATCTTTCTGTTTCTTTTCCCGATTGAGAAACCATAGAGAAACAGGAATTCCTGTTGTATAAAATAACTGTGAGGGTAGTGCAACGATACCTTCTATTAAATCGGCCTTGATGATATTTTCACGAATTGTTCCTTCTCCTCCTGTCTGTGAAGATAAAGAACCATTTGCCAATACCATACCTATTTTCCCTTTGGGAGATAAATGATGTATCATGTGTTGCAGCCATGCAAAGTTGGCATTGCCCGATGGTGGAATGCCAAATTTCCAACGCACGTCGTCTTGCAACTTGTCTGCTCCCCAATCACTGAGATTGAAAGGCGGATTAGCCATGATAAAATCTGCTTTTAATGTGGGGTGTTGGTCGTCAAAGAATGAATCTGCATTAAACTTACCCAGATCAGCCTCAATGCCTCGAATGGCAAGATTCATCTGAGCCATCTTCCATGTCGTAGGATTGCTGTCTTGACCATAGACAGAAATATCTTTGATATTGCCTTGATGCCTTTCTATGAATTTGGCAGATTGTACGAACATTCCACCAGATCCGCAAGCAGGGTCATATACTCGTCCGTGATAAGGTTTCAGAACTTCGACAAGTGTTTGAACAATACAAGCAGGTGTATAAAATTCTCCTGCTAATTTCCCTTCTGCTTCTGCAAATTTAGAAAGACAATACTCATATGTGCGTCCCAATATATCTTTGGAATCTCCATGTTCTTTCATTTGAATATTGGTAAATAAATCTACCACATCGCCCAAACGCCTTTTGTCTAATTCTGGTCGGGCGAAATTTTTGGGCAGAATGCCTTTCAAACGGAGATTCTCCTTTTCAATAAGACGCATGGCATTGTCGATTATCGTACCTATTTCTGGTGTATGGGCTGCTTTTGCTACCACACTCCACCGTGCTTCTTGTGGAACAAAGAAAATATTATCCGCCATATATTCATCGCGGTCTTCCTCGAATCCTTCACCATTATTGACTAATTCTTGATATTTGGTTTCAAACTTATCGGAGATGTATTTTAGAAAAATCAATCCCAATACTACCGATTTATATTCGGAAGCATCCAGATTGCCACGAAGCAAATCTGCTGCTTTCCATATTTCCTTTTCAAATCCAATATCAGCTGTATTTTGTTTTGCCATGATTCTTTTTTATTATATCTGAACTCTATTCTTGATGTAAATCGAAAAACTTCTTATTACTCATCTGGGGTGTTAATCAATTCCTTTGGATTAACCTGCAAAATCTCTGCTATCTGAAATAGCAATTCGAGGCTTGGCTGGCGACGATTGCAAACATAGGAGTTTACGATAGTGAAACTCTTACCGAGTTTCTCTGCAAGCCATGTTTGCTTAATCCCTTTCTCGATAAGCACCTCTTTAATTCTATTAGTTGGATGGCATTGAGCATGCGTTCTATCCGTTCGTTGTAGCTGGGCAGTAGTCCGTGAAGGGAAATGAACTCCATCGCTTTTTCAAAGTTGTTCTCCAAAGTAACATAATACTGTTCCCACATATCACCAAAAGTCATTGTATATTCGCAGCCTTGCTCTATGTAAAAGAGCATCAAGTCGGCTAAGCATTCTGGTGCAGGTTTCAGCTTCTTAAATTCAGTGATAGCCTTGCGACATGTAGCGAACGATGGCTTTTCAGAAAAGCCACGCGTAGGGAAAAACTCATTTTGTATTATCTTCTTGTATTTCTCCACCTCGGCATAACTGTCGGGCGTAAGATAAAACTCCAAGTAGGTCTTTGCTTCCTTACTTGCATCGTAAAGGCTCATTATCAGATTAATGACATTCTCCTTTGGTAATGTTTCCAACTTCTTTCTTAACTTTGCTTTTGACATAATTTGAATGCATTTATTTCTCCTATAAATATCCTTTTATCACTTCAGACCCAATTAGCTGATTCAGCTTTGGTCCGATAATTTCATCGGAAAAAATGGCTTGCCAATGGTTATCAAACAAAGGTCTTTCTATGTTACACCTACCAGAAGAGTCAAGAGCGTAAACGACCATTCTTTCTTTATCACATATCCCCATAAATTTGGAACGTAGCAAACGAGCATAAGACAATGCCTGACGAAAAGCCTTCTGCAGTTCTATCATAGATGACATATCCAATTTTGCTTCTATTACCAAAGGTGCACTCTCAAAGTGAGTAGCTCCTTGTGGAAAGAAGACAAAATCGGGAATAGCTTTCTCTTTGCGACCTGCTTTTAGCTGAAGTTGCCTTGTCCAATCTGATTTTCTGTAGCCAAGCTTTTCAAGAATTGGAATCAAAATGTACTCCTCAACATCTTTTTCCAATTTAATTTCTCCGAAATCTATTGCAGAACCGACAAATAGTTGTGGATAATCAGCTGCGTTTCCTCCCATATCTTCAATGAGTCTAAGAAGTTCCGAGTAGTCTTTAGCAGATAACTCTATTCCATTTACACCTTGTAGGTTTCTGCGTATAATTGGCAAATTAGAAAAGTAGGGATCCTTCTTTAATTTTTTGAAACTTATTTGAGGAAGTCTTATCCCATTTCTAACGGTTGTTCGACAATGGTAATAGTCAAATGGATTAAAAATCCCAGCAGAATCTGCTCTCCAAATTGAATGCAAATAGCTTCGGGGAGAAGTACAATACACAATGACTAAATCCCCTTTGCGAGTTCTTTCATTGCACGCCCAAATTGAAGTTGCAGAATGAGTAGATTTCCCCAATGAGTCAAGGAAATCAAAATCTTCTTTGCCCGATCCTCCAGTCAACCACACATTAGTCGGTTGGGGTAAATCAGAATCTTTGTTTTCTGATTCATTAAGTAGAACTCTCATACCGTAATCATAGATACAAGCGCAAAGTTCAGCATCAGTCAATTCGTTGGCTTGCTGAAATTCATTTAGAATGCCACATAAGTCGTAAAAATATAATAAATACTCCTTGTAGTCATTCGTATGTGGTATAGGCGGTAATTCTATTCCCAAAGCATCACAACTCTTTTGAATGAGGTCAAATCTACGTGGAAGAAGTATAGGCTTAAAATATGAGTCAAGAAAATACAGGTATATAGAGAAAGCATCTATTGATGCTGCTTTCTGGCGAAACTTATCTGATTGGATAAAATATATTTCATCAATCCAGATTACTTGGTTATCTTTCAAGTCAAATTCTTGTAAGTCGTAACTCTTAATTAACTCCTCAAAAGTAGATCGGGTGAAGACTTTCTCTTTAAATAGATTTCTTTCAGAAAAGTTTATTTCATAGATAAATACACTGTTAATCAATTGTTGAGGTTTCAAGTGTCCATCCCATATTTTCAGAAATTCTGCTATATCTTCAATTTCTTGATAGACATCATTTGGCTCTGGATTGAATAAATCTATGGCTTTTTGTCCATCTTCTGAATTTTTATAATAGGTCCATAATGTTTTATTCATAATCTTGAGTTTGATATAAACCTTGCAAATATAATGATTTTTGCTAAAGCAGGCAAGAAAAGAATATAAAGAAAAGAGGACATGTCAATTGACATGTCCTCTTTTCTTTATATGCAAATAATTGGGTAAAGGTTGTCGAAATCAAACCGACCAAGGGGGACGGCTTGAGTTTAACGAGCTCTCCGTTCAACAGTAGGATAAGCCCTACCGCCTAAATTTTACTTCACTTCCTCGAAGTCTGCATCTTGGATGGTATCATCCTGCTTTGGCTGATCTTGTTGAGCCTGCTGACCGGCGTCTGCACCCGGCTGTGGACCAGCTTGGCTGTACATCTGCTGAGAAGCTGCCTGCATGACGGTGTTGAGGTTGTTGATGGCGGTGTCGATAGCTGCTACATCGGCTGCCTTGTGAGCATCCTTGAGCTGCTGCAATGCGCTCTCGATGCCCGACTTCTGGTCTGCCGGAATCTTGTCGCCATTATCCTTAAGGAAGTTCTCCGTGGTGAAAATCATGGAGTCGGCTTGATTGAGCTTGTCAATCTTCTCGCGCTCTGCCTTGTCGGCTGCTGCGTTCTGTTCTGCCTCTGCCTTCATACGGTTGATTTCCTCTTCACTCAAACCGCTGGATGCTTCGATGCGGATGCTCTGCTCTTTGCCTGTTGCCTTGTCTTTGGCAGATACGTTGAGAATACCGTTGGCATCGATGTCGAATGTTACTTCAATCTGTGGCACACCACGACGAGCCGGGGCGATACCTGTGAGGTTGAACTGACCAATTGACTTGTTCTGTGCTGCCATCGGGCGTTCTCCCTGAAGTACATGGATGGTTACTTCCGTCTGGTTGTCGGCTGCTGTTGAGAACACTTCGCTCTTCTTGCAAGGAATGGTGGAGTTGGCATCGATGAGCTTTGTCATCACACCACCCATTGTCTCAATACCGAGTGTCAGTGGAGTAACGTCGAGTAATACGATGTCGCCCACACCGCTCTCCTTATTAAGGATAGCACCTTGAATAGCTGCACCTACGGCTACTACCTCGTCTGGGTTCACTCCCTTTGAAGGTTCCTTGCCAAAATAGTTCTTCACCAATGTCTGTACGGCCGGAATACGGCTTGAACCACCTACGAGGATCACTTCGTCGATATCTGATGTAGAGAGCTTTGCATCGCGGATAGCGTTCTGGCAAGGCACAAGACAAGCCTGAATAAGGCTGTGTGCCAACTGTTCGAACTGTGCACGGGTCAAGCTCTTCACCAAGTGCTTTGGCACTCCACCTTCAGCGGTGATATAAGGTAGGTTGATTTCGGTTGTTGTGGTGCTTGAAAGCTCAATCTTTGCTTTCTCTGCAGCTTCCTTCAGACGCTGCATCGCCATCGGGTCTTTGCGGAGGTCGATACCTTCGTCGGCCTTAAATCCGTCAGCAAGCCAGTCGATGATAACTTGGTCGAAATCGTCGCCACCTAAGTGCGTATCACCATTGGTAGAGAGTACTTCAAACACGCCACCGCCAAATTCGAGAATGGAGATATCGAACGTACCGCCACCGAGGTCGAATACGGCAATCTTCATATCCTTGTTTGCCTTATCCACACCGTAAGCCAACGCTGCGGCTGTAGGCTCGTTCACAATACGCTGAACATTGAGACCTGCAATCTGCCCTGCCTCTTTGGTAGCCTGACGCTGTGAGTCGGAGAAGTAAGCAGGCACGGTGATGACTGCATCTGTAACTTCTTGTCCGAGATAATCCTCTGCTGTTTTCTTCATCTTCTGAAGCACCATTGCAGAAATTTCCTGTGGAGTGTATTTACGGTCGTCAATCTGCACGCGTGGGTAGCCACCCTCGTTTACCACCTTGAAAGGAACGCGTTCTGCCTCTTTTGAGCACTGTTCGTAGGTTTCACCCATGAAGCGTTTGATAGAATAAACCGTCTTTTGTGGATTGGTAATGGCCTGACGCTTTGCAGGATCACCAATTTTACGCTCACCACCTTCCACGAAACCAATGATGGACGGTGTGGTGCGTTTTCCTTCGCTGTTAGCAATTACTACTGGCTCATTGCCTTCAAATACAGAAACACATGAGTTTGTAGTTCCTAAGTCGATACCAATAATCTTTCCCATAATCGTATAAATTTTTATTTTGTTGTTGTCAATGTTTAGGTGATGAGCCGCTTTATTATCTCATCACGGGTCTTTCGACCTGCTCTTCTAATAACAAACGCTGTGCCGAGGCTTCGCAAACAATATAATTATGACAAGTTGTCACATCATGGCAGTACGGTACCCCTCTCCTTTTTTCAAGGAAAACAGTATGCGACAAGGCATCAAGCACTATTTAGTTTGACAACGTACATAACTTCCTGACCTATGTTGGCCTCAATGACCGAATTAGGTTAATAATTGTTTCTTTTCCATGAATAAGTCTGTTTTTTACACTTTTGTGTAGTGCTACATTTGAAAACGAATGATATTTTTGCAGAAAATAAAATTCGTGAAATGGAAAACAGATACACCAGCAACCGACTCTACGTGAGCGAGAAAGAACAGGAGATAATCAAGAACTTCAGGATTATCATTGGCGGAGCAGGCATAGGAAGCATCGTTGCGGAATGCGCGCTCCGATTTGGCTTTGAACACATCACCATAATTGATGGCGACAAGGTGGAGGAAAGTCACCTCAACCGGCAGAACTACACTTCTTCCGATATAGGACGCCCCAAGGCCGAATGTCTGGCGAAGCGTCTCTCTGACATCAATCCCAAAGCCCACATCAAATTTAGAAACGAGTTCTTCACGAAAGAGAATGCAAATGACATACTGGAGAATCAAGATGTGGCAGTCGAGGCAATGGATGACAATGACGAGAGTGCATTCGTCTTTGCCCAGCAATGCAAGGAGAGAAACATCCCTGTGCTGCACCCTTACAATTTCGGATGGGCGGGATTCCTCACCATAGCCGACCCATCGCGCCACTCGCTGTCGGAACTGTCGGACATTCCTTCACGATTTGAGTTGAAAGTGGCCGATTATGTAACAGGATACAGTGCTTTTTGGCAGAACCCCCAACCGTGGTTGGAGCAGATTCTCAACCAGTACAGGGCTGAGAAGGACTCTCTTCCGCTGCCTCAACTCTCCATCGCCTCGTGGATTACGGCTGGTCTTTGCACCAATGCCATTTTCCATCTTGCCACGGGCAGGCCCGTTAAATATTTCCCGAAATTCTATTTTTCCTCACTGTTGGATTAACTCCGGATGGCTTTCCATTAAAGGTGGCCTCTATGAATCGCACAACAACGTACAATGTTGACGGATACTACACCACACCATAGGAAGATGGATGCTGTATGTATCTTTCCAGTTTTGGAACGGAATGCTCCAACAGCCAGTACGATGAGAGTTTCATCAACTTAGAGGATCTCTTGACCGACAACCATCCACTTTTAATCCACCGTAAAAAAAATTCACAACCAATTGCTGAACAGTGAGCTTTCACGAGGCAAAAGGTTAGCTATTGCAATGCAAAAGGTCAGCTATCACACAGCGATAGCTGACCTTTTATTGATAGAACGTATAGAATCTTCATTATCAAACGATTACGGCATCAATAGAAGGCAGATTGATTGTCAACTTCTTTTACCTTCACGACATCGTCAATCGTTCAGTCTGACCACACGATTACCAAATCTGTGCGCGCCGCTTCTTCGGAATGAAGAGTTTGTCGCCTTTCTTAATGTTGAAGGCCTCATACCAACCATCTATGTGAGGCAATGCTGCGTTGACACGTGCTTCGTTAGGCGAGTGTGGGTCGGTGTTAATGATGAGTTCAAGGTACTCTGGACGTGCGTTGCCGGCCCATACTCTTGCCCAAGAAAGGAAGAAACGCTGCTCCGGTGTGAAGCCATCCTTGTTCTTGAGCGGATTTTTCTTCATGCTGTTCTGGAAAGCACGGTAAGCAACGTTTAGTCCGCCGTTGTCGCCGATGTTCTCACCGAGTGTGAGGTTGCCGTTAATCTTCTTGCCGGGGATGAGCTCCACCTTGCCGAAGTGGTCAACTAACACCTTGGTGCGTGCCTCGTAGTTCTTCTTGTCCTGTGCCGTCCACCAATCACGCTGGTTGCCCGTCTTGTCGAACTGAGAGCCCTGATCGTCGAAGCCGTGGCTCATCTCGTGGCCGATGACCGCACCAATGCCTCCGTAGTTAACGGCATCGTCGGCATTGGCATCGAAGAACGGTGGCTGAAGGATGGCTGCCGGGAAACAGATTTCGTTGGTAGTCGGGTTGTAGTAGGCATTGACGGTCTGTGGTGTCATGCCCCACTCGGTCTTGTCAACAGGCTTGTTCACCTTGCGGTTGATGTAATCCATCGTCATAAACTCGCTTACGTTCTGCAGGTTCTCATAGAGCGACAGGCTGTCGTCGATCTGAAGACCGCTGTAATCCTTCCACTTGTCAGGATAACCAATCTTTACGATGAAGTTTTCGAGCTTGTCTTGTGCCTTGGCCTTTGTCTCAGCGCTCATCCATGATGCCTCGGCAATGCGCTGTCCGAGAGCAACCTGAAGGTTTTTCACCAGTTCTATCATGCGCTGCTTGCTGCTTTCGGGGAAGTATTTCTCAACATAGAGCTTGCCGATGGCCTCGCCGAACACACCGCTCGTACCGCTCACGGCGCGTTTCCAGCGCGGACGGTCCTTCTGTGCACCACTCATGACGCTGCTGAACTTGAAGGCCTCTGCACGGAACGCATCGCTGAGATGGCTTGCTGCGCCAGAGATGACTTTTGCTTCGGCGTATGCCTTGAGGTCGTCGAGTGGCGTGTCGGCCAATATCTTCTCAACCTCGTGAATGGGTTCGGGCTGTCCGAGGTCCACTTCGTTGAACATCGGGAAACCGTTCTGAAGGAACACGTTGCCCCAGTCTATGCCCGGATAATCGCTGACGAGCTGTGTGTAGCTCATCTTGTGGTAATTCTTGTTGATATTGCGCAAGGTTACCTTGTCGTAGCTTGCCTTTGCAATGCGTGTTTCGATGGTCATAACTGCCTGCATCTTCTTTTCGGCAGTCGCAGGGTCGTCACCTACCATCTCAAACATTTTCTTCATGAAGGCTTTGTAGGCCTCACGAATCTTGACAGTCTGTGCATCGTCGTTGAGATAGTAGTCACGGGTGCCGAGACCTATGCCACCCTGCCCGATAGAGACGATGTTCATGCTGGCATTGCGCATGTCTGCTCCCACGCCGATGCCGAACATCATGGTGTTGTCGCCCCTACGGTCGAGCTGTGAGGTGACGATCTGATACTCTCTGACGTTCTTGATGGCTGCGATGCGTGCGAGTGTGGGCTTCAGTGGCGCATATCCCTCACGGTTAAGGCGCACGCTATCCATCATGAGGTTGTAGAGACTGCCGAGCTTTTGGCCAAGGGTGCCCTTTGGCTGTGGGTGGGTGGCATATTCAAGGATAAGACCTTGAATACGTTTCTGGTTCTGCTCATAAAGGTCTGTGAAGGCACCGTTGCTTGTGTGTTCTGCATCGAGGGGATTTTTCTTCAACCATCCGCCCGCTGCGTAGCGGTAGAAGTCGGTTCCTGGCTTCACACTGAGGTCCATGTTGGCTTTGTCTATGCCAGAGGAAAGATTCTGAGCGCCTGCCGACAGTGTTGCCAGCATCATCGCTGCAAGTAATGTTTTCTTTTTCATTTCTGTTTTATTAATTTGCATCTGTTAGTTTCTCTGTCGAGGAAACGGACGGTCAGCTGAATGTTGCGGAAGCAATTTGAGTGTTGGTGCTTGCAAAATGCCCTGTCATGTCAGTCGTATTCGGGTGTTGTCCGTGTTGATTTTCTTAGCAAGTGCAATTTTAAGAAGTTTTTTTGTTCTATGCAAGTTTTATCGACAATTATTTGTTGAAAGCATGGTCGAACAGCGTAGGAGTTGAATTGACAGCGGCTGATCGTGCCTTGGCTTATCCTAACGAGAATCCCCACGGGCGAATCGACTTTCATCGCTCGTCCGTGGAGACTAAAGTGGAGTTACATTCCTACACCAACTCCTACACCACCCATCTGGTTGTCGTCCTTCTTTTCTTGGAAGTCGTTGGTGATGTTGCTCTGGTGCTGACGGAACTGTTTCTTGGTGTTACCAAATTTCCATGTTACCGTTAATCCAACCTGTCGGAGTGGGAAAGCAATGCGCGTGAATTGCTCAAAGTCTTTGGAATGACTGTAATGGTGGAAGCGCATCTTGTCGCGTAGAGGGGTGAAGAACATGACAGACACGTCAAGCTTATCCTTCAGGAAACTCTTGGAAACCGTTGTGGTGAACATGCTGAAACTATTACCATAGCCCTGCAGATTGAGACGCTTTGTCATTCCGCCCGTGAAGACACTCCACTTGATATCGAGAGGAAGCGTCTGCTGCAAGCCGAGAAAGCCCATTGCCTGCCACCCATAATGCTTTTCTCCAAGCATAGAGGCGCGCATGTCGCCATAGTCGAAGCCTCCGTTGAAAATAAGCCTTGTCTTAGGTGTTACCGCATAGTTCATGAAGGAACTGACATTGGTCCAGCGGTTGCGGACGATGTTTCCGTAAGTGGTGTTGAGTATTCCATTGTCCATAAATGAGAATTGCTCAATCTGATTGTCGGCAAAGTTCTCACCGATGGTGAGGTTCACCATGAACTTCGGAGTAAAGGCATTGAACACAAGACTGACGTTATGACTCGTCTCCACACTCAAGTCAGGATTACCGTAGGTCAACATCGTGGCGTTGGAACGGTCAATGTAGGGGTTCAGATAAGTGATGCCCGGACGAGAGATGCGCATGGCATAGTTGATACCTATGTTGATGGTCGGCGTAATGTTGTAAGTGAAGCTCGCAGATGGGACAAGATTGTCATATTGCTTCTTGAAATCGCTGCCGGGACCTACGATAAAATTAACTTTCTCCCATGTATATTCATATCGTGCGCCCATCTTGGCTCCGAATTTGCCATACTTGAGCGAATATTCGATGTAGGCAGCAAGAATGCTTTGTGTGTTTTTGTACTCCACACTGTTCTTTTTGTTGTAGATTTGCTCGTCGCCAACAAGGTCGTAGAATTTTGAATCAGATGTGTTTCGGCGATTAATATACTTCATACCGGCATTGAGCGTCTGGTCCTTTGCCACCGGCGTGGTGTAGTCGGCTTGGAGCGTGTGTTCCGTTCCTCGTGTGTTGGCCTCAGAGTAGAGGTCCTTCAGTGGGAAAGGAATGCCCGACGGCAAGGCGTCGTAAACCCTTCGGTTCTCGTTTGTTCCCGGCGATGTGTTGAAAAGATAACTTAAGGTAACATTACTGGTGCGTGCCTTGTTGAGGAAACGCTGGTAGTCAACACTTCCATTGAACGACTTGTTGCCGTTGTTCATCACCATATCGTTTCCGTAGGAGAAGCCTGAGCCGTAAAGACCTCCGCTGAATGTGTTGGTTGTGTGTCCGCTGTTGTCCATACTGAAACCGGTCATGCCCAAAGATGCCCCGATATTGCTCATCGAGTCAAGCTCGTAACCAAGACTTATATTACCCATCATGAACGGAATGGCAGTCTTGCCCTTGGTATAGTTGATCATCTTCGATCCATCGGCAGACGTCCGTTCTATCGTTGTTTCAATATCTTTCGTCTGTTTGCGGTCGTACATCAGGTTGGCGCTGTAGGTCAGCTTTCCCTGTTGTCCGCTAAGGAACGTGGAACCTCTCCATCCGTAATTCGTTCCTGTCAGACTGATATTCCCATTGTAACCGTTCATATTCTTTTGCTGCTGTCCCGCCTCGCGGTTCATCACGATATTCAGCACGCCTCCTACTCCTTCGGCATCGTACTTTGCTCCGGGGTTGGTCACAACCTCAATGGATTTCACCGAAGAGGCAGGCATGGCCTTGAAAATCTGCGACGGATTGGCAGAGAACATTACGTTTGGCTTTCCATCTACATAGACTTTGAATGATCCCTGACCATTCACGGTGATGTTGTCCTGCCCATCGACCGTCACCATCGGTACTTTCCGCAGCATATCGAGCACGGTATTGGCCTTCGAATCGACATCGCCCTGCACGTCGTAGGTCATCTTGTCGGTCTCCATTTTTACCAAAGGCTTCTGCGCTACCACCTCGACGCCCTTCAGTTGTTTGACATCATCCTGAATGAACAGTGAATCAAGATGGAGGGTTTCCCCGTCCTTTCCAAGCTCAATCCTGCGTATCAGTTCCCTGCGACCCATGGCATTGAATGTGATCAGGTAATGACCTTGTCCCTTAACCTTCTGCGAGAACTTTCCATTGTCGTCGGTAACGAACATTACCACCGGCTTTTCGGTGTTTCCTTTCTTGAAGATTCTCACTGTGGCATAAGGCTCTCCTTCATGTGTGAGTGAGTCGATGAGCTCGCCTGTAATGGTTGTTGTCTGTGCATTGAGACCGATTGCGACGGCCGAAAGCACCACAGTCAGTAATGACTTGATTAGTTTCATTTTTTGTTTCTGTATTTATGACCACGACTTCTCTTTCCGGTCAGCAGATGACATCTTTAAGAGAGTGCTGCGTTTCTGTATTTATTCCATTGTTTTTCCACTTCCTCGACACTGATTTCCAGAAGTTCCATCTGCCGAAACAGTTCGGGAAGCATCTCGTTCATAAACTCTTTCTTGCGTTGGGTGAGAATCTGCTTTTGCGCATCTGGCGAAACGAAATAGCCCAGTCCACGCTTATTGTAGATTATCTCCTCGCGTGCCAACAGTTCGTAAGCCTTCACTGCGGTATTGGTGTTCACCTCCAGCGTAACGGCATACTCTCTGACCGATGGTATTCGGTCGTCGGCCTTGTATAGTCCAGCTATTATCTCGTCGCAGAGGCGGTCTGCCATCTGTTCGTAGATTGCTTTATTATTATTGAAATTCATAAGCATAAGGAGTATTGTGCCTTTCCTTCCCCTCCTCTTACGTGGAGGAAGAAGATTGAGAAAGGCTTAGATGTTAATCCATTTGTTGTTGATTGCCTGCAGGCGACAATAGATGCGATAGGCGAAATAGTAACACGACGCGGTGATTGTGACACAGAATAGTGCATGCGCCCATTCGGGAAACTCGTTGGGAACCACTACCACATAATCCGTATAGGTATAGACCAGATAACAGAAACCTACGAAGATGCCCATCAGTGTAAAGGTGATGGCAATGAAAGTCAGTCCTGTCTTCAACCATGCCACCTTGCGGAAGAACATTCCCCCGACCACGAATATGGAATTGGCAGTTATAAAGCCGAGCAACCGTAATGGGAGTGAATTGTCAGCTTCGTTGAACCTTTGTATCGCCTGATCCATATTTTTGAATAGCAGCATCAGCATCGACGCATGAGAGCCTTTGTGGATAAGCATATTGACACCTTGTTGCAACAGGTCGCCAACAACGAATGCAGCTGCCACAATCAGCATCACAACGAAAGTCGCTCCGATGAACCGTGCCACAAACTTCTCAAGATTGGAGGCCGGCAAAGTCAGTTCACTGATTTTGTCTTGTTTGTTTCTCAAATCGCTGATAATGGCTGAACCGCAGAGCGTAGCCACTATCCCAATGGCTCCATAACAGAACGAAGATAAGCCAACGAGAGAGACTGTCATTTCCTCGACGCTCAGTTTATCCCAGTGGAAAGGATTGAAGCTGGCAATTACCGCCAAGGCAAAGAACAAAACAGCTGTAAGAAACAGATTGAAGTATGTTTTTTTTCTCACTAACAGCAGGCGGCAAAATACCTGTCCGAAGCGTTTTATATTGAAATTTTCCATTGTTTTATAAGTTTATGAGTTTGCAAATTAGTGGGTTCAGGTTGAGGGAGTTGCACTGTGTCAGCTCCTCTTGCCCACGTTGCCTGTTATTTTCCTCGTGTTGTATTGTTGTTTACCGATGCATTGCCATTGATATTGATGTGCGGTTCGACGCGAATAGTTCCGGAGAGGTTTATCGATGCGTTGCCGTTGATTGTTGCTTCAGCTTCGCCGGCATCCTTGAAGACGGCATTGAGGTCGGCATTACCATCAATAACGATATTTGTTTTCTCAACGTTCAGGTTTTGCAACGAGGAAGAAGCATTGCCCTCTATCCTCACATCGAAGAATTTAGCCTGTAAGCCGGCCATGTCAATATCCGCATTTGATGCTACCAAGACTCTGACACTGTCGCCACGCATTGGCTTATCGATAGTAATATCGGCATTACCCTCCAATGTTATCTTGCGAAGTGAGGGCATGGTAATGTACACGCGGGGATAATAATCTGTACCATTCAGAATTCCGAAAGTGATTTCATGGACATCGGAGCTTGGCTTGTTGGCTCGGCTAATGTGGAGAACACCATCTTCAACTTCTATCTTGGCAAGTGAGATGATTTTCTCACGTCCTTCAATTCTGACAGCGAAACTATCGCCGGGGATGATGTTTACCGTAGCGTTGCCATCCACAAGGAGGTCTTTGAACGGTTCAACCTTCACTTCCTTCTTCACCATCTTGCCCTTTTCCTCCTTCTTACGGATACTGCACGAGGTGAGAACAGTAGCGCAGACAGCAGCCACGAGCAACAATTTTGTTGTAAAAGAATATATCTGTTTCATTGTTTTTACTTTATTTAAGTGTCCGATAATTTATTTTTCAATCACTGTTTTTCACACCTCTGCCCTATCCAACTTGCCCAATATCGCAGCATTGAACAGCAATTCAAGGTTGATAGGTGTCTCCGGACTGCCGCTCTTGCGACGTGCCATGACGGCATTGCCCTGCAATGAAGGCTCGGCATAAAGCACGCTGTCGTCCATTTGGTCGGCATTGCGGTAAGAGAACTCATACTTCTCGGCGATTTCCTCGGTCGCTGAGTTAAGCAACAGTTCCGAATTGTTCAGAATGAGCACATGGTCGAGGAGCTGCTCGACGTCGTGTACCTGATGCGTGGAGATGATGAGCGAGGAATCTTCGGGCAAATTGCCGGCCACCACCTTGCGAAACAAGGCTTTCGACGGAATGTCGAGACCGTTGGTTGGCTCGTCCATCAACAGCAACTGGCAGCAGGAAGCCATGGCAACGCTCATGTAAATCTTCTTTTTCTGTCCCATCGACAGCTCCTTGAAGTTGGCATCTAATGGCATTTCGAAGTCCGTCAGGCACTTGTTAAGAACCTCCACGCTGAAGCGAGGATAAAAATTCTGATGAATTTTCACATACTGCTTCAGCGTAAGGTTCGGAAGATTATACTCTTCTGGCACTACATACAGTTCGCGCAGCATCTCGGCGTGGCGTTTCTTGGTTTCCATACCATCGATATTAACGGATCCCTTCTTCGGACGGAGCAGACCGGAAATCAGATAAAGCAATGTACTCTTTCCCGTTCCGTTCTTGCCCAACAGACCGTAGATGCGCTTTTGGTTCAGCGTTAGATTCAAGCCGTCAAACACCTTGTGCTTGCTGCCCGGATAGTTGAACGATAAATTCTTAATCTCAATCATAGCTTTGTATATTTATGTTTTGTTGTTTGCTTACTTGTTATAGTGTTCTACTTTAATAGAACACTGCAAAGATATATCATTAAAACATAACCTCCAAACTTTTTCCTCGTTTTTTTTAATTTTTTTTCTTATTTTCATCAAATTGTCATACATTTCTCCCTTTTCTCCTTATTTATAATAAGCGCGTGAAGGCACTTTGTCGTTTTCTGTTTTCCCGAAAAACCGATAATCTTGTTGCTTGTTTTTTTGCTTTTTTGCGACAGAGAGAAATCTTCCTTCTTCTCCGAAAATCTTTCCATCCATCTGCCCCGGACTCTGTTTTTGGAGTGAGGAGATGAGAAAAACTGTTCTGAAATTCCGTCGATAAATCATATATCTTTACATTTCGTTTTCTCCCGAATAGAAATGAAATAACGGACTTTTTCTCTTTGAAATGTCCGAAATAAACAAAAGAGGTGTGAAAAAGAACATAAAAATTCACCTATCCTCTAATCTTGACACCACAAATCAAATCTTTGCATCTTTCTTTGCTCACCTTTTGCATTGCAATAGCTGACCTTTCATCCATCAAAAGCTAAGCTATTGGTTTGTAAAAGCTAAGCTATCGCAAAACAATCATTACTGCATTTTTTTATTTATCTGATATTCAATATCTTATCCGATTTCTTCAAAAATCGCAAAATTGTGTCCCGGAGGAAAAGTTTTTGCAAATAAGCCAATGGTGATGCGTTGAAAAGTAAAGATTTTCTCAGGATTGGTATTTTTGTCCTCATCATCTTTCCGCTCCATGCCGGCTGTCATTTCAAAGTCAGGATAAACTCTCTGTCTTTATCTCACATCGAATCTGCTTTGCGAAAACAAAGAAAATATTACGATAGTTAAATAAATGTAAAAAACAAGGTTAAAGATTGCTTTTTTATTCTATATTCCCTAAATTTGTATAGTGATTTAAAATAAATTTCTTATGGAAAACTAATGCCCAATTTAAGTTACAAACAATGTTGGAATATACGTACGTAAACAATAATTAAAACTAAATGCGATATGAAAAAGATTTTTTTTACCATCATGACTTGCGTGCTCTGCGTAGCCTATGGCTGCGGCGACAAGGAAGATATAAACGAAGGGGCATTTTATGAAACCTATATAACAAGCTATTATGAGCCTGAAAACGCTGTACCACAGAATTATGGTTTCGGTGTGAAATTAGAATTCACCGGTGGAAAATCAATCTACAATGGAGAAAAGTTTAAAGAGCTTTCTCGCTACTATGGTGATGTAAATTATAATAGATGGCGGATGCAAATGCCAATAACAGCAATAAATGACAGCATCACAAAAGTAGAACTAATCACAAAAGATGGCTTTGACGTTGCACACCCGGCGGAAAGCGATGTGGCAGAATTTGCAAATTGTATCTATGCTTCGTTTTATGATTACATTAAAAATGGTTACACGAAACAGAATAATTCCCAAAATGGTTTTCAGCAATATGCTGATGTGAATTTAGCAGAGTATTCTTCACTCGACGGTGCCGAGTTATTGAAGGAAAAACTTTCAGACATCAACAAATCCAACACCAAGTTGATTGGTCCTTATTTCGTGCTGACTTTCGATAAAAAGCCGGAGAAAGCGGGGAAACACTCCTTTGAGCTTGTTATGCATCTGTCGAAAAAGATAATAAAAGTGCCATTTGAATATGACTTCTAAAGCGAGAAGAACGAGGGAGAGTTTTTCTTCGCCGCAGAAACAAGTCCGCTCCGAAAAGACATGAAACGGATTGCAAATGCAAAGCGGTCGATTATCACCCAAGATAACCGACCGCTTTGTTATGCCACTGACACTTCTTCTTCCACCCTATACCTTCTCATGAACCGGCACCGCGATATGTTTCAGCCAGCTGCCACGGAAGATGCGAACAAGGAACATGGTGCCACGGAAGGTAAGCTCAACCGCCATGGCGAACCAAACGCCACGAAGTCCGTAGGAGGAGGCGAGGGCATAGGCCAAGGTGAGTCGAACCAGCCACATCGAACCGAGATTGATGAGCGAGGGTTTGAACGTGTCGCCTGCTCCAATGCAAACGCTGTATGAGACGATGGCAGCAGCAAAGAATGGCTCAGCGAAAGCCTCAATGCGAAGAACGGCAACTCCCAGCTCGCGAATTTCCTGAACAGGCGAAAGCATGCCAATCATTTCAGGTGCGAAGACATACATCGCCGCGCCCATAACAGCCATGACTCCCATGCCAAGGAACACCGTCATGTGGGCAAAGCTCTTGCAAAGCTCCCTGCGCCGTGCGCCGACACTCTGTCCGACCAACGTCGTGGCAGCCTCGCCGATACCGTAACCCGGCATATAGCAAAGACTTTCGGCAGTGACGGCAAACGAATTGGCAGCAATGGCAAAGTTACCAAGAGGTGCCACAATCATAGTGGATATCACCTGCGCACCGTTCATCAGCAAATATTGCAACGCCATGGGCGCACCAATCGCAATGGCATTCCGAATATAATCCCACACCCAAACAAACCGATGGGTATCTAACTTCCAAGCGAGGATGGGACTACGGAAAATGGCGAAATAGACCAAAGGTATCGCTGCTGCAACAAAGGCCAACAGCGTGCCAAGGGCTGCGCCCTCAACGCCCAGACCAAAACCGAACATCTCGAATTCAACACCAAAGACATGGAGAACACGGGTCGGAAAAATTAAGATAAAGTTGAAAATGACATCGAAAACACACATCAACACAGCAATGAAACTGGGGTGACGCATATCGCCGGAGACCTTCAGCATGGCGGCGGAAAGGTATTCCACCAAATGAATGGGAACTGCGAAGGAGAAAATGAGAAAATACATCGAGGCATCGTGCTGGATATCGGCGCCACCGCCCAACCAACGGGGCAAGAAACCTGAAATCAGGGCTGCTACAGACATCAGAATCAGACTGAAAGCCAGACCGAAGATGTAACCGTGGCGCATCACGGCACGAGCCTTCTCAAAGTCGTTGGCACCGATGAAGTGGGCTGCCTGTACGGAAAAGCCCATACCTCCGGCTGCCACCAACGAACCGAAGAGCCACGTGGCTGGTTCGACAAGGCCGATCGATGCCGATGCCTCTGCCCCAAGCGAACCCACCATCGAGGCATCGATATAGAACATCAGCACAGTCGTAACCTGAGCAAGGATGGAAGGAATGCTCAGCTGGACGATGAGATTCAGTTTCTCACCCGTTGTCATAGCCTTGCCACTCCTTATCTTAGCCAACAGAGAATCGGTAACTGTCTTGCTGAATATCATCAGGAAAGTAGGGCGCTAAAAATGTTCACCCCTTTTCTCACCTTTATTCCCCAAATAGCCAGATTGCCATAAGGAGAATAAAGACGAAAAAAGGGGTGAGGACGATTATTTGTTGTTTGCTCTGTAGTACGAATGCAACCGCAAATCGAAAATCAGGTTAGAATAAGTCGGAATCCCTTTGACTTCACGATTGCCATAGCCAAGTTGATAAGGAACGTAAACCACCCAGTGGTCGCCAATATGCATGTTTTGAAGTGCAGTGGCAAAGCCATCAACAACCTTGCTGACACGCATCTGCGCCGGACGCGCTGTCTTCGCATTGAAATCTGTAAATCCCCAAGAGCTATCAAAGATCAACCCTGAAGTATAAGTTGTGGAAGGCAGCAACCTCCCTTGATAATGGACATGGACAGAGTCGGTGAACAATGGCACTCCGGCACCTTTGCCCTTTTCCAATTCATGGACAATGATATGCTTTTCGGGAGCGTACGTTTGCATTCCTTCGGCATTGTGAACTTGGTTCTGATAGGAATAGTTGAGGATTATCTTCCACGACGTATCGCCATTGGCTATCTTCTGCTTCGTCTCGTTGTAAAGATTGGTCCAATACTTGTCATTGACGGCTTTCCAGTCGGCAAACTCCTCTACTTCGTTGTTGTCTTCGGTACATGAAGTCAGCAGCCCTGCCGAAAGCATCAGTCCAAGCATGACAAAGCCTGTGAGCAACGAATGCCGTAAGCTGGTTTTTATTTGATTGAGTGAATACATATTTGATAGATAGAAATTATACATCCAGTTTCTTCAACAGGGAGGTGAGCGAGACTCTGTCCTCTATGATTTCGCGGAGCTTTGCCACAGGCACGCGTTCCTGTTTCATAGAATCGCGATAGCGCAAGGTTACGCTGTTGTCGGTCAGCGAGTCGCCATCGACGGTCACACAGAAAGGTGTGCCAATGGCATCCTGACGGCGATAACGCTTGCCGATGGAGTCCTTGGCCTCAATCGTGGTGTTGAAATGAAACTTCAGGTCGTTCACGATTTCCTGTGCCTTCTCAGGCAGCCCGTCTTTGTTCACCAACGGCAACACGGCACACTTGATTGGAGCGAGAGGTTCAGGCAATTTGAGCACAACGCGTGAAGACCCATTCTCCAATTGCTCTTCTTCGTAGCTGTGGCACATCACCGAAAGGAACATTCTATCTACGCCAATGGAGGTCTCCACTACGTAAGGGGTGTAATTCTCGTTGCGTTCGGGATCGAAATACTTCACCTGACGACCGGAGAGTTTCTCGTGTTGCGACAAGTCGAAGTCGGTACGGGAGTGGATTCCCTCCACTTCCTTGAAGCCGAACGGCATGTGGAACTCTATGTCGGTTGCCGCATTGGCATAGTGCGCTAACTTTTCGTGGTCGTGGTAGCGATAGTTCTCGTTGCCCATGCCGAGTGCCTGATGCCAAGCAAGGCGGTGCTGTTTCCAATAATTGAACCATTCCATCTCCGTTCCTGGCTGACAGAAGAACTGCATCTCCATTTGCTCGAACTCACGCATACGGAACACGAACTGGCGGGCTACAATCTCGTTGCGGAAAGCCTTTCCTATCTGTGCGATACCAAACGGCAGCTTCATGCGTCCGGTCTTTTGAACGTTGAGGAAGTTAACGAATATGCCCTGTGCCGTCTCCGGACGGAGATAAATCTTACTTGCAGAATCGGAAGATGCGCCAATTTCGGTAGAGAACATGAGGTTGAATTGGCGCACGTCGGTCCAGTTCTTTGTTCCGCTAATGGGATCAACGATGCCCTCGTCGAGAATAATCTGTTTCAGACCTTCAAGGTCAGTGGCCTCCATCGCTGCCGCAAAGCGAGCGTGAAGGTCATCGTGCTTGCGCTGGTTCTCCAAAACACGAGGATTAGTGGCGCGGAATTTCGCTTCATCGAAGGCGTCGCCGAATTTCTTGGCAGCCTTAGCAACTTCCTTTTCGATCTTTTCCTCATATTTTCCGAGCTGGTCTTCTATCAGCACATCGGCACGATAGCGTTTCTTTGAGTCACGGTTGTCAATCAACGGGTCGTTGAATGCATCGACGTGTCCACTGGCTTTCCAAACGGTAGGGTGCATGAAGATGGACGAGTCGATACCCACGATGTTGTTGTGGAGCAGCACCATCGACTGCCACCAGTATTGCTTGATGTTATTTTTCAGTTCTACTCCGTTCTGACCGTAGTCATAAACAGCAGCCAAGCCATCATAAATATCACTACTCGGAAAGACAAAGCCATATTCCTTGCAATGACTTACTATCTTTTTGAAAACATCTTCTTGTGCCATAACTATCTTTCTTTTCCTTTAAATTTTATGCAATTTTGACGCAAAGATAGTGTTTTTTTGAAAAACTGACAATGAAAGAATGTGAAAGTTTACGAAAGCAGGCACACGAAACTGAAGAAGGGAACAAGGGAAGGAGGTCGGTTTTTCAGAGTTTTGTTGCCCTTAGGCTTTATTTCTGTGAGATATTTTTGTAACTTTGCAGACAAAACTAATTAATCCAGATATGAGAAATTATCTTCTACCACTATTAATACTGCTTTGCACGGCAGCCTACGGACAAAATAACGACTCCCTTTCGGTCTGCAAAGACACCCTTTCCGCCACAAAAGGGCAGACAAGTGCCGATAGTGACAGTGTTGCAATGGGAAAAAAACTGTTGTCCGATAGCATGGTAGAGAAACGGGGGCTGGACAAAATCGCACAAAGCAGGCTTTTCCAGATGACTTACATCGGAGTGCCGCTGATCGCCGGCGGACTGATAGAGATGCACGAAGATAAGAAATTCCGCTCATTGCGAAACGACTTCATGCCTCAATTCCACAGTGAGGTTGATAATTACACCCAATACCTTCCGGCAGCAATTCTCATTGGTCTGAAGACATCTGGGGTGAAGAGCCGAAGCTCGTGGGGAAGGATGCTTGTGAGCGATGCCATCGCTATGGCACTCGTCACTGGAACCATACAGGGGCTTAAGCATACAACAACCGTTATGCGGCCCGATGGCTCGAACATGGCAAGTTTTCCATCAGGACACACAGCCACAGCCTTCATGACCGCAACGATGCTCAACAAGGAATACGGACACTACAGCCCATGGGTGGGAATCAGCGCCTATGGAGTTGCCACCGCAACAGGACTGATGAGAATGGCAAACAACAAGCACTGGTTGAGCGATGTCCTGGTGGGAGCTGGCATTGGTATCATTTCGACGGAACTGGGCTACTGGATTGCGGACAAGATCTTCAAAGATAAGGGACTGAACATCACCGAATCCAAGCACGGATATGGCGCAGCGCACAACGTCAAGCCATCATTTCTCGGACTTTACATGGGCTTCAACCTTCCCTTGAGTAAATATGACTTGGATGAGAATAATGAGTTTGAGACATCAACCGGGACTACCATAGGCATTGAGGGAGCATATTTCATTAACCGATATATAGGTTTCGGCGGCAGGGCATCCATCTCCAACCTCCATTTCATCATCAACGAGAGCAAGACCGATGACAACACGTTCCATTATTATTCATTCTACGTTGGACCATATTTCTCACTTCCACTCTCCAACCGTTGGGCAGTGGGCAGCAAACTCCTATTAGGAGAATTGTTTTATCGCCATCCACCCTTCACGAACAAAAACCTAAGTACAAATCGCAGCATCGCCTACGGAACAGGAATCTCGATCGATTACATCATCAGAGCAAAGCTCATGGGCTGCATTTTTCTTGATTATTCCCTCCATCCGCCACATAACGCAAACTCCCACGAGTATTTCCATGCGATGACATTGGGTGCAAAAATTGCTGTTCGCTTCTAACAAATTCTCAAATATTTTTCATTCTATCCATACAAGGCATAGCTTTCACTTTCTGAAAGCTAACCTTTTGTCGTACGATATGTCATGAATGGAAGGGCAAAAGGTCACCTTTTAGTTTTGGAAAAATATCGCACTGATTATCAATACATTACAAAAACACAAATCGAACCCTGTTTTTGTTCATATAGATTCATGACAATAATTAGTCCACAGGTTCGGCATCCAACATCTATTTACCGCCTTTTGAATACGACTTGAACACATAAGGAGACATTAATCAGCACTGGACCGAAACCCGTTAAATCTCATAATTTGATGCAACTGTGCGCGAAGTTCCACAAAACTATATAGGATGCTTTTGGTTCGCTTCTGAATTGTAGCGCATTAAATTTTGCAATTTCGATAATTTGTCGTACCTTTGAACTTTAAACCATGACAACTTATCATCTATGGACGACGACAAGCGAAAAGACAACAACGAAGAGGAAGAGTTGGAACAGGACGGCGAAGGAACTATGGTTGAGGAAGAAGAGATCAGTGAGGAATCACACTCTGATTATAAGCCAGCAGACAGATTCGATGCCTCAGCCGTAAAACACCTTTCTGGAATGTACAAGAACTGGTTCTTGGACTATGCCAGCTATGTGATACTCGAACGCGCCGTGCCCCATATCGAAGACGGTCTGAAACCTGTTCAACGACGAATACTCCACTCCATGAAGCGCATGGATGACGGACGATACAACAAGGTGGCAAACATCGTCGGACACACCATGCAATTCCACCCACACGGCGATGCCTCTATCGGCGATGCCCTGGTACAAATGGGACAAAAAGATTTGCTCATCGACACCCAAGGAAACTGGGGCAATATACTCACCGGCGACAGAGCGGCAGCACCGCGCTACATAGAATCACGTCTGTCGAAGTTTGCCCTTGAGACCGTCTTTAATCCCAAAACCACAGAGTGGCAATTGTCTTACGATGGAAGAAACAAAGAGCCTATCACGCTGCCAGTTAAGTTTCCCTTGCTTTTGGCTCAGGGTGCAGAAGGAATTGCTGTGGGATTATCATCGAAAATACTCCCACACAACCTCAACGAGATATGTGACGCAGCCATAAAGTATCTGAAAGGTAAAGAATTTCACCTCTATCCAGACTTCCCCACTGGCGGAAGCATTGATGTTTCCAAATATAACGACGGACAAAGGGGCGGTTCGCTCAAGGTGCGTGCCAAGATAGAGAAGATTGACAACAAGACACTTGTCATCCGAGAGATACCCTTCTCCAAGACCGCAAGCACACTTCAAGACTCCATAACCAAAGCCGTTGAGAAAGGGAAACTCAAGATTCGCAAGGTGGAAGACATGACGGCATCGGAAGTTGAGATACAATTGCACCTCACTCCAGGCACATCGAGCGACAAGACCATGGACGCTCTCTATGCCTTTACCGATTGTGAGATCAACATTTCGCCGAACTGTTGTGTCATCGCCGATCAGAAGCCACAGTTTCTGACCATATCCGACGTACTCCGCCACTCTGCTGAGCACACGAAAGCGCTCCTTCAGCGTGAATTGGAGATACGCAAGGGCGAGCTTGAAGAACAACTTTTCTTCAACTCTCTCGAACGCATCTTCATAGAAGAGCGCATCTACAAGGAAAGAAAGTTCGAGACTTCGAAAAACATGGATGAGGTAGTGGCCTTCGTTGACTCCAAATTGGAGCCTTACAAGAAAACTTTCATCCGCGAAGTGACGCGCGACGACATACTCCGACTACTGGAAATCAAGATGCAACGTATCTTGAAATTCAACAAAGATAAAGCCGACGAGCTCATTCAGAAGATAAAAGCCGAGATTGCCGATATAGAAAAAGACCTCAATGAGATGGTCAGAGTGACCATAGAGTGGTTCAAACACCTTAAAGACAAATACGGAAAGAACTTCCCCCGACGGACCGAAATCAAGAGTTTCGACACTATCATCGCTGCAAAGGTTGTCGATGCGAACGAGAAACTCTACATTGACCGCAAGGGAGGGTTCATCGGAACAGGACTGAAGAAGGCCGAATTCATACAAAACTGCTCCGACCTTGACGATGTAATCATCTTCTATAAGGATGGAAAATACAAGGTCATACGCATCGCCGACAAGATTTTCGTTGGCAAAAACATACTCCACGTTCAGGTATTTAAGAAGAACGACAAAAGAACCATATACAACACCGTCTATCGTGACGGCGCTGACGGCATCTATTACATCAAGCGATTTAACGTGACATCAATCACCCGCGATAAGGATTACGACCTTACACAAGGTACTCCCGGTTCGAAGGTCATCTACTTCACCGCCAATCCGAACGGAGAAGCCGAAGTTATCAAGGTGACACTCGACCCATCACCCTGCAAAAAGCGAAAGAACATTTTCCTTGAACGCAACTTTTCAGACATCATGATTAAGGGCAAGACGGCCAAAGGCAACATCCTGACAAAGGAAAACATCCACAGAATATCGCTCAAAAGTCACGGACACTCCACGTTAGGTGGGCGAAAAGTATGGTTCGACCCAGATGTGAACCGCATTAACTACGAGGAGCAAGGCGAATTGCTCGGCGAATTCAACGACAACGACAGCATTTTGGTCGTGCTCGATGACGGAAATTTCTACATTACCAACTTCGACTCGTCGAATCACTACGAGGAAAACATCCTCAGACTTGAGAAGTTTGATGCCGACAAGCCGTGGACTGCAGTAGTTTATGATGCCGACAACCAAGGCTATCCTTATTTGAAACGGTTCCAAATGGAAGCGACAAAACGTCATCAGAACTTTATCGGCGAGAATCCGAGTTCCAAACTGGTGCTCCTAACCGACCAAACATATCCCCGTATTGAAGTTACTTATGGCGGTGCCGATGCTGGCAGAGGCAAAGAGGAAATCGATGCCGAGGACTTTGTTGGCGTGAAGGGATTCAAGGCAAAGGGTAAACGCATCTCAACGTTCAAGATTGCCAAAATTACCGAGCTCGAACCACTCCGCTTCCCCGAACCCGAAGAAGTGGAAGAGGACACCGATGAGGAGGAAACACCTGACGCACAGCCTAAGACGGAAGAGGAAAACAATCTTGATCCTGATGCCGGCAAAAGCAAACAGCAGGTGATTGACGAGATTAACGGCCAATTAAACTTATTCCCCGATGAGTAATCGCAACAGAATTAGTGAAAGAACGCATGAGAAAAAGTGGACTAAAAGAATTGTTTACCTTTGCTCCTGTGCGCTTTTCCTTTTTTATTCAGTACAAACCGATGCGCAAGACACACTGCGGACGGGCAAAGTGATAACCAATGCGCAAATAATCGGCATCGGACACGTCAACCAACTCGACACCTATCTTTCACCAGTAGAATACAGAGGCTTCGAATTGCGCTACCTTTCTCACTCAATACGCGAGAACAATACGAGAATTTCGCGAGAGATCATTCACCAAGCACACTTCTCCTCAACGCATAACCGAGCCGAAAACAATAACGAACTGGGCGGACTCTACAACTTTCAGTACAACATTCAGTATGAGTTGGGCAAATGGAACACAGGTAGTGGCACTTTGGTGGTGAAGGCGGGAGGAGGCATCGACGCAAATGTGGGATTCCTTTACAACACCCGCAACTCCAACAATCCCGCACAAGCCTACGTGAACCTCAACCTTGCGCCCAATGCCACCGCAGCCTATCGATTCCGGATGTGGAACCGTCCGTTCCAGATTCGTTACGAGGCACAAGTGCCACTCGTAGGTTTGATGTTCGCTCCGAACTTCGGACAAAGCTACTATGAGATATTTTCTGAGGGCAACTACGACCACAATATCGTGCCGACGACCATCATTTCCACCCCATCGCTCCGCCAAATGCTCACATTCGACTTCACCATCCACCACACGACGGTGCGACTCGGCTATCTCGGCGATTTCCAACAAGCCAAGGTAAACGGGCTGAAGTACCACACATGGAGCAACATGCTCATCGTGGGGCTCGTGAGAAAGTTTTCAATCACTAAGATTCTGCCATAATGCCAACGAACGTTAAATCCACTTTCCGTCATGTACCAGCATTCCTTTGCCTACTACTGACATTGCTTAACCTAAGTTCCTGTGTGACAAACGATGACTACCCCGACAATCCACAAGGCAATTTCGAGGCGCTTTGGAAGATACTGGACGAGCACTACTGCTTCTTCGAACAGAAAGGCATTAACTGGAATGAAGTACACAACCGCTATGCCAAACAGTTTAACGAAGGAATGAGTGAGAGTCAGCAATTTGAAGTACTGGCAAACCTGCTGTCCGAATTGAAAGACGGGCACGTTAATCTCTACACCTCTTTTAATATGGCACGCTATTGGTCGTGGCACGAGAATTACCCGAAGAACTATTCCGACTCTTTGGAACGCAAATACCTCAAGACCGATTACCTCATTGCAAGCGGTATGGACTATACCATCCTCGACGACAACATCGGCTACTTGCGCTGCGAGAGCTTTCAAAGAGGCATTGGGGCGGGAAACCTCGACGATATCCTACTTTACTTTCAGCCTTGCAAAGCCATCATCATCGATATCAGGAATAATGGTGGAGGCGCACTGACCAATGCCGAGGAGCTCGCTGCACGCTTCACCAACAAGGAGATACTCGTTGGCTACATGCAGCACAAGACCGGCAAGGGACATAATGACTTCTCGGCTATGAAAGAGCAAACGCTCAAGCCAGGCAAGGGCATCCGCTGGCAGAAACCCGTCGTTGTCTTGACAAACAGAAGCGTATTCTCGGCTGCCAACGAATTTGTGAAATACATGCGTTGTTGCCCGAACGTACAGACTGTCGGCGACCGAACGGGAGGCGGATCAGGGCTTCCGTTCTCCAGTGAGTTGCCAAATGGATGGAGTGTGCGCTTCTCTGCCTGCCCGATGTACGACAAAGACAAGGTACTAACAGAGTTCGGCATAGATCCAGACTACAAAATCAACCTAACAGACGCTGATTTCCAACAAGGAAAAGACACCATCATCGAGTTCGCGCGTAAACTTCTCAATTCTTAATCCCACTCTTCTATCCCACTACTTCTGAGTTCCTATTTTTGATTATCGAAGGAGAAAACACAATCGGGATATCCATCCCAATTCCTACACTCAACAACGGATTGCACATCTATCTGCCATTTCGTTCAATAAATATACGTTTAATATTTACAAGAGGAACAAAATCCGACAAAATCTGAACTTTTTGATACTAAAGCTTGCTGATATTAATAAAAATAAATATCTTTGCTGATCTGAAACCAAATTACAAGTAGGTAGAACCACTGCCTACAGTGTAAGGAAACTATTTAATTATTTATTATCCATTCTCTATCTACAATTATTTATGAAGAGTATTATCAGCACAGCAGGAATCGGCACGGCATCAATCGGCTCATCAACCTTACAATACCTTTACGATACCAAGACGCACACCATCATGGCAAGTGGCGCCGAGAGTATCCAGCTATACTCTGTTTCGGGCTTGTTGCTCAAACAGGCAGATGGTTCTTCGATGCAGTTAGAGGGTCTTACACCAGGCATCTATGTGGTGCGAATCAACGGGAAGACCACCCTATCGGCGAAGATCAAGATTTAGTTATTGATGTTGACTGAAATTCTGAAGCTCTGTCTGGCAAAATCGCATGCAGCTCTAAGGAGCATAATCTGCCGATTGGACAACGAAGGCAGATTGCGGAATGGGTGTTTAGCGAACATCTATAATTCGGTAATCATTCACGTGTAGGGCTTTCATTACGCACTCTTCCATCGCAGCACGCTACGTTTTTGAAAAATGACAAACGAGCAGGCAAGCATTCAAATAAAATCAGAACAGATTCTGACGATCTAATGGAGTTAAAGGCCTCTTTGGAGGGCCTCTAACTCCTTTTTCCTACCACCCTTGCTATAACTCCAGCCCCCCTTTTCCAAGCCAACGAATAGATATTTCTACAGAGTAAACAAACCTTCGCACCTACCATCAGACAAAGTCAGCACAGACAAGGATGACTGATGGGATTTCAAAAGGTCAGCTTTCAAGAGACAAAAGGTCAGCTTTTGTTGTGCGAAAGGTCAGGTTTCGCACAACGATTCCTATCGCACTCATTTACAACATGCTACAAACCAGATAAAAATAATTGAGCCTTGCTCCCCCATTTTCTCGATATTATGATGTCTTTAACATAAATTGGTCATTTGAACCTGAACCGTTTTCAATTCGATTGTCGTCGAAAACATCGGGTCAGTCGTAAAACCCAGTTGCATCCCCTCCCTCTCATGCACATAATTTCATAAGTATTTGTTATCTTTGCATCATGAAGACCGAGCAATTGTTG
>QWCY01001833.1_pt1 | contig 29992 bp, 49 predicted proteins | sample 1972631 | NCBI WGS metagenome assembly QWCY01 (sample SAMN09866696, study PRJNA288562) | Human gut metagenome isolate pre1_stool, whole genome shotgun sequencing... | isolation source: gut | host: Homo sapiens | place: USA: California
GGCGTCTCCGTCCTCACCAGACTTGGGCGTCCGCCGTGGGCCCCGCTTATACTGGATGCCGCAGGCCGCCAGATGCGGCTCCAGCACATCCAGATAGAGATTGTTGTGGGTGGTCTCGTCACACCCCGCCACGGCACAGGGGTTCCAGTAGTGATACGCCGGGGACAGATACACCTTAGGCATTGTCATCACCATCTTCCAGCTGAGCCGTTTTCTGCTCGATATTTACTTTCAGCCGCCGAATCAGTTTCCGCAGAAACTCCGGTACCGGACCGCCAAGTGCTGCCACATTCTCCAGGATGGAGATCAATTCGTTGATGACCAGCCAGACGATCACAATGACCGCAATCAAAAACTCCGCCTTGAATTCCACGCCTACGCTGGCGAGGCCATACCGGATCAACCAGTCCACCACGCCGGCCACCCCGACGATGACCAGATACCCCAGCTTTTTCAGGATGCCCAGCAGGCCGATACGGCTGCTGAGCTGGCCGGAACTATACGCCTTGGCCATGCCTGTAACATAGTCCAGCAACATCACCGCCACCAGCACCAGCACCGGGATAACCAACTGGAGTGCATAGGAGCACAGCGCCCCCAGTGCCGCCGCCAGCACCGCTTTAATTGTGTTTTCGTGCATTTTTCATTCCTCACTTTCCGCCCTCGTCCAGGGCTGCTCTCATTGTGTGTAGCTATGTTATAAGGTGGTATCACCTCCTTACACCCGACATCTCCCACTGACCCACAGCGAGACGATTAGGCTGTTCGCCGCCAAGCATACACCGTCAGATATGGCGGCATATTGTTATGCGCCTTCCCGCCGCCGGTCGCACCGGTCGCCGTGTTGCGGCTGATGTCGAAGTCCGCCGGTGCGTAGGGGTAATATCTCCCGCTTCCGCTCTGCGATCCCATGTCGCCTATGGCGAACGCCTTCTGACTGTTGGTGATAAAGCCGTAGTACCCTGCTTGATTGGCCGGATTGTGCGTATGGCTCGGCATTTCCGCTGTCGTCAGGGTGTGGCTGGCCTCGCCGCCGGCGGAACCAGCTGCGAATGTATCACCCGCCGCCAGCAAGAATACATCCTTTATGCGCTCCCATGTCCCGCCGCCAAAAAGATCGGCCGGGTCGGTGGCCGCAGTAGATATATATACACTCCCCACCGGATGCGCATAATCAAGCAACGTTGCCCCTCCTACCACCAGGGTGCCATCTATCTGCACGTCTCGGTCGAAGTAGGCGGATAGCCCTACCTGTATGGCATTGGCCTTATCGCAGAGGCGGCCCAGCCCCACAGACAGCAGATGCTTTGCCAGATGGTAAAGCGCATAGGCCGCCGGCAGATCTCTCAGCGAGGAGCCCACACTCTCCCATGCATCCGTCGCCACCACACGCACCTCATAGCGTTTGCTCTTGTCCGCCGCAAATACTACGGATACGTCCGTGGGAGTATACTCTCCCGCCGCCGGGCGTCCTGCCGTGGTCCAATCCTCAGCGCCGACTTCTCGATACTGTACCGCATAGGTGGCGCTATTCTTTGCGCTCAGTGACGTCACAGCCCCGGAAAACGTCACCTTGCCATATGTCCCTGCCCGATTGGCGGTACCGTTGGCATTGCAGCGGGCCGCCGTGATGGCTGAGACCGTAGGGCGTGCGTAGGCCAGCACCGTAATACTCTGGGTCTTTGTGGTGGTTCGGCCTCGGCTGTCGGTCACAGAACAGGTGACGGTCAGCGTCCCGGCATCCGGTAGGTAGTCCGTAGTGCCGGTGGCGGAGGCTCCTGCGTAGATACTGCCCACCTTGACACTGTACGCTTTGATGATGCTCCCCTGCGCCCCGGATGCGGTCAACGCCACCTTGAGCTTACTTCGCAGCTGCACATAACCGCCATAGGTGGTGCTTACGTTGGTAGGGTCGCTGAGAGCCACCGTCAGCGACGGCACCACATTCGTCGGCACAGCCAACGATAGCTGCAGGGTAGATGCTCCTACATATGTACTCCCATTGTACGTCTCTACCAGCAGCGCCACCGCCACCGTGGCGGCATTGGGGGCCTGCTGAGCCAGAGACACCGGCGGTGTCCAGCTATAGGACGTTCCTACCCCAGTGGCGATGGTCTGTTTGCCGAGCTGGCCGCAGGAGTAGTACAGCCGGTGTGTAAATCCGCCGCTGGCTCTCTTGATGGTGATGGTCAGCGCCGTCCCCAGTGTATCGCCGGAGACGGTAGCCGTGGACGCTCTGGGGATGGTAGTCAGCGTTACCGTCTCCGACAGAGAGAGGTGGCGAGGCGTATAGGAACTATCAAACCCACAATCCCATTCTGCTGTCAATGCGAGACTCTTTGTGCCGTCGGCGTTGTGGCTGACCGTGATAGATCTGCTGCCCAGCTTGTACCAGCCGGTCGAGCTGTAATTATATGGGCTCCAGGACTTGCTTCCCTGTAGGATATAGTAAGCCTCGCCGGAACTTTCGTTCTGGCTGTATCCGCTCCCGTCATATATCCAGAGCGCCAGACTCAGAGTACTGGTGTTGTTGGCGATAGACTGGCCGGTAATGGACCAGTCCAGCCGCAGACGCCAGCCCTTATTGGTGCTGCCATAGATAGATGCCATGTACTCCTCCCGTCAGGCGGCAATCACGTCGCCGTTTTCATCTTCCATCCACACCACATTGCCAATGCACAGGATGGAAACCTTGATACGCATGGCCTCTACACCCTCGGCGGTGATCTGCAATTCAGGGGTATTGTTCCGCACGAACTGCAGTACGTCGTTATCCAGCCGCAGCAGTATCTCGTTCCCGCTTTCACCTATAATTAAGCCATCAGATGTAAATCTGAACGCTTTGGTGATCTCACTGTACTTGCTCTGTAGATCACCATCCACATCGTCGATGCGCTCTGTGATACGGGTAATGTCAATGCTGAGCTGATCGGTCAGCACCGAGAGTTTGGTAGAGACCTCCTCCTTGTAAGACTCGAAGTCTCCGGTTTCCACATATCTCTCCAAGGCGGAGAGGATAATACTGTCGACATTCCTCTGCAGATCGGTAATTTGCTGACTGGTGGACCGGATCACCTGATCCAACTGCTGCCGGGTATCCTCTTTGATATTTTCCTCCCGGCGGTTGGTTTCCTCGTCCCGCCGCCAGTCCTCCTCTATCTGTGTCCCGGTGTAGGTGGCTCTTGTAGCCCCCATGGTAATCTGCGTGTTGCCGGGGTCCAGAATATCCGGTGACAACTCCAGCAATGGGTACGAGGCTCTGTATCCATGCGGTGTGCTGGCCAACAACGTCATGCGTCCTACCCTGAAGTGCTGTACCGCATCTTGCCACCCCAAGTCTACCGCCCGGACGGTAATAGTCTCCGGCATAGCGAGGCCGTTGTCTGCCAGCGCCGCCTTTGCCTTGGTCTGCAGGTTGGCCGGGACGGTCACATCGTCCCACTTGATGCAGCGGGTAATGCGGCCATGAGCGGCAATACCGGACTTGCTATAGATGATCTTGCCACTCTTGACGAGATCGTCCGTCAGGTCAGTGTCTGACAGCTCAGCGATGGTCAGGCCATCCTTCCCCAGCGGCAGGATGGCCGTATAGATGTCGGTGCCGTCCAATTCTGCGGTCAGATCCAGCAGATTGGCCGCAAACTCCACCGGCTGCGTGTTGGTCAGGGGCAGGTCTGCATAGTAATCCAGATAATTGCCGTCCGTCTCGTAGCGAATCAGCAGATGCCCGCCCAACGAGGAGCCGAAAAGTTTACTCCTAATTGCCTCCATTGTGGTCTGATAGTCGGTGCTGCTGCGGGTAATATAATTGTTAGGATCCGTCACTGTACAAGTGCCGGGCTTGAGTTGCTGCTCGGTAGATACCTGTGCATTGTGCTGGGCCAAAAGCCAGCGGAACAGATACTCTACCACATTCCCGGCGGCCGCTGCCTCCTGATACCCGGCGTCCTCCGTAAAGTCCTCCGGATATGTGAATGGCTCGATGATGCTGTCATTGAGACAGGCCAGCAGGCCCTCGGTCTACACGGTGTGGACGCCATAGAAATCTATCGTGTCTCTGGTAATGCGGCCCCGGTAGATAGGGGTAGCGCCGTCTGTCAGTTCCACCACGCCGCTCATTTTGCGGAGCTTATCCACATATGGATGCTCCGGCTGCAGCAGGAAGGACATTTCGCCGGCCTTGTCCACTGCCAGATGGACCTTCGGATCCCGGATGATCAGCCTGTCCTCCGGTGTGGCAAGCCTTGGATCGTACAGGATATAATCCTCATATGTAAGGCGGTACATTACAGGCTCGCCTCCTGATACTCCACAGAGATACTCCCGGTGCCGCTGGCCACCTTGGCCTTGAGGATGTTGGTCCCAGCCGCCAGACAGATATCCGCCCGGCGGTAGGTCCCGGCCGACAGAGTGATGGTACTGCCACCCCACAGCAGGGTGGTGGCCTGCTCTACCGTGATAGTCGGGATGACCGGCCGCCGCTCGTTGGGCAGAGACAGTTGCTTGTAGGCCGTCCCCAGATCGGAGCGGGCCACCGTAGTAGGTGCCAGCTTGTAGCGCCAAGGATCTGCCAGCATCGTCACCGGGATCCTCCCGCTATTGTACTCACTCACTGCGCCTATTTTCAGCGTTCCCATCCGATAATGCGCTACATCGGGCGGGAATACCACCTTCACACGCTGGCCGTGGTAGCTGTTTAGCAGCTCCATTCGGATATTCGACAACTCCGCATCTGGTTTCCCGGCGAACAGTGTGAATGTGATCTCCACATCATCAAACACCGGTTCTCCGGTCAGCGCACGACTGGCATCAATGCTGCCGTCCATTCCCGGCACGGTGTATCTGGTCTCCCTTGGCGATGGGGCCGGAATGACGGCATCCGCCAACAAGCACAGGCCGTATTTCTCCAGCACATCCACACCGTTGATGCTTATACCGTACAACATATCACACCACACCTCTTTCCTGCTTCCCACTGCTGCGCCGCAGGCCGGTGTCTACCCAGCCCACCACCTCGCCGCTGTCCAACACCACCTGCATCTTCTGCAGGCGCATGACCAGCATTTCCAGCAGCGTAATAACGGAGCCCCAGCCGGCATCCGTCTCCGCCGGTCTGCCCATATCTCCGGACACGCTCATGGCCAGTCTGCTTTCCACACTGCCCGTAGTCATTTGAGTCACTTCATCCATGGCCGATCTGATGGGGTGGAGGTTATCTGTAATACCGTCCGCAAGACCCTGATCCAGCATCTTACCCATCCAAGCCATCTCGGTAGACGGCGAGTGGATGCCGAAGATCGACTTGATGCCGTTTAAGATGCTTTTCCCGAAGCCCTTGATCTTATCCAGCACCCAGCCGGTTACATCACTGATACCGTTCCACAGGCCTTTAACAAGATTGCTGCCAACACTTCCCATTGCATCCAGCAGGCTTCCCAGCACCTTTGGTACAGCACCAATGATACTAAGAAGCGCCTGTACCGCCGCAGACAGTATCTTTGGCTGTGCGTCAATGAGCGCTTCCGTAATTGTCCATATGATGTGGGGCAGCTCCGGTATCAGCGCATCAATGATGATGGGTATCGCATTGATGATCCCGTAATTCATTTGCACCGCAGCGTCCACGATGGTCTGCACATTGGAGGTCAAGAAGGAAACTATCGTCTCGATGATTTCCGGTATCGCCTCCAGCAGCGGCGGTATGATGATCGGGATTGCCTGCACAACTGCGTCAAACAACTGCGTAGCCGCCGCCAAGATGATGTCAATGCTTCCACTCAGGCACTCGGTGATCGCCGTCACGATCATAGGCAGCTGGGCAACGAGGATCGGCATGGTTTGCGTGATCCCTTCAAGGATAGCGTTCAAGATGCTCCCTCCGCCTTCCAGCAGCTGAGGTACACCTTCCGCAATCGCTTCTACGATGTGCGGTATCATCAGGGCAATATTCAGAGCTACGTTCGGGATAGCCTCCGCAAATCCCTGAAGCATCCCATTTGCTGCCTGTATTCCGGTCTCGATAAGCCCCGGCAGAATAGCGACTACCACCTGCATGGCCGCAGCAGGGAGCGTTGTGATGACATTTGCCAGTGCCGGCAGGAGGTTATTTGCAAAGTTGATAATGGTCGTTTTCAAGGCGGCAAGCGACGGCGCAACGTTTTCCCCCAGCGCCATATTGCCCAGCACATCCTGCAGGGCCGCCTTCACAGCTCCCATAGAACCGGAGAGTGTTTCTTCGGATTCTCTGGCAAAGTTTCCTGCGTACTGCTCTGTCCGCTCGAAAAACATTTGCATGGCAAGCTGCGCCTTCTCCGCATTGCTGGCTGTATTCCACTCGAAATTGATGCCCTTCTCCAGCGCATAGGCCTGTAGCGTTGTGGCGTTCATAGCCACGCCCAGATTGTCCATCATGGTAAAATTGCCCTTTGCGGCACCGGCGATAGATTCCAGTGCCATAGAGGTGTCAATGCCCATAACCGAGGCCACATCCGCCGCCCGCTGCATGGCCTTGGCCGTCAAGTCAAGGCTTTCCTGCTGCTGCAGCCCGGAGCCCTGAAACAGGGCTCCCATTTTATTGGCCGTGGCCATGTACTCCGATGCGCTGGTGCCCATGTTCTTGTAGGCCGTCTTTGCAGTCTCCTGAATGGATGCGGCAAAATCTCCGAATACCGCTTCTGTACCGCCGAGGTTCTGTTCCAGGTCCATTCCCTCTGTAATGGCCTGTTTGATAGCAGTGCCGATTCCAATAGCGGTGATGGCTTTTTTGATGGCGGCGCCCAGTCTTGCCCCTGCATCGCTCCCTGCCTTTTCCGCAGGGCCGCCCATTTCCTCTTTCAGTTTATTGGTCATGCCCTTTGCAGATGGCAGGATCTGCACATATGCTTTTGCCAGTTTAGTCGCCATAGATGATCCGCCTCCTTGCTTCCTCGAACTCCTCCGGAGATGCGAAGCCTATTGTCTCCGTCTGTCCTCCGGTCATGGCCTCGATAATAGACTGCGGGCGATTTACACCACGCTGTCCGTCTCTCGTCTGGTGCCACACCAGCAGGCCCAGCCGGTCAGCAATGGTTGCCAGCAGCATGGTTTCTGTGGCAAACTCCTGTTTGTTGAGCCGCTGCATGATGCGGCTGTCTGCCCTCAGGCCAAAAGCGAGGACTGCCAGCATCCTGCCCGGCAGCCCTCTCAGATCATAGATGTGGTAGGTCTCCGCCATGTCACAGATCAGCGCATCTCGATCCACGGAGATCATTTTGGCGAGGGCCATTATTTTTTTCCGGAGTCACCCATTGCGGTGATAATCTCGGCCAATGCCGCAGACACTGCCGAGATAGGCACACGGCCCTCCTCTGTTTTCAGGTGCTCGTACAGGGCCCGCTTACCGGGTTCCCCCAGCAGTCGCCGCAGGACCTCCGGCACCTTCAAGAGGTCCCCTTGGTCCAATGCCGCCAGATCCTCGATCACCAGAATATCGTCCATCACAGCCGGGTCCATGTCCCACTCGAAGCCGGCAGAGGTTTGGATATGCATTTTCTCCATATATCCTCCTTACGACGCCGCCTTGATGTATTCGTAATGGGTGTTGCCGCTGCCGTCCGGCTCTGCGGAAATGGTAACAGCATAGCCAATGGCTCCGTCATCCTTGTAGGCGATCTCGCCTACCTCCGTGATCGTTCCTTTCGGGATCACGATACGCTTCAGTGCACCGCCCTTCAGGATCATGTCCACTGCCCAGCAGCACGCTTCCGGCTCATCCGCATTTGCCTTCACCGTGATCCCTGTCTCCAGCGTCCCTGTAACGTTGCTCTTGCCGTAAACAGCTTTCAGCACATCCACGTTCATGGACTCGATCAGCGTCACCTTGAATTTGTCCGGCTTGGATTTCTGCGGCGTCAGTACCGTGTCCCCGCCCCACGCCTTGACCTCCTCCGTTTCCGGCGAGTTCTCGTTGGTCAGGCCATCGTCCGAACAATAGCCCAGACTGGCGAAGGCCTTATCCAGTGCCGTCGTGGCATCAGTAGGCAGCGTTGTCCCCAGCGCCGCACAGCTGACTGCACCGCCGATTTTTGCTTTGCCGGCAGATACATTTGCGGTATCGCTCATATAGCACCTCCTAAAAAGTAATGTCATATACCGCCTGATAGCGGTATGTCTTGGTTTCAGTGTCCGTATAGTTGTAGTCACTGTTGAGCGCCGAGCGAAACACCTCTGACCGCTCCGGCAGCGTATCCATGGCTGCTTTTGCAGCCTCGTTGATCTCCGCCGCACGCAGTAGGGATATCCGGCTGCAGGACTTCACTGCGATCGTGGCCCGCTCGATGTGATCTGTACGTCCGCTGCCGGTCTTTTCGATGATAATGTACTCATTCTCTGGCCGCTCCGGAACCTCCGGATAGCACGGCAGCTTTGTTTTCTCTTCCAGATGACGCAAAACAACGGTCTCAATCACTTTCCGCCACCTCCCACAGCTTTCAACAGTTCATCATGCTTCAGGCAGGCACGTATAGCACGCTCTCTGGTTGCGTGGATGCCAACGTTCCACCTCTTTGCGCCGCAGTAGTCAGATATCTCATAATCTTCAGACGGCAAGCGGGCCATGATCTCTTGTCCCTGCTCCATCAACATATCGTGCACCTCGTCGGAGCGGAGCAATTCCCGCACACCGGTGAGCTTAATTTCCAACTTTGCCACAGCAGCTCTCCACCGTCACTTTCTGATTCCACTCCAGCGGGATCAGTTCCTCTATCCCTCTTATCGGCTTACCGATGACCCGCCATGTCTCCCCGAAGAATTGGACTCGCTGACCCTCCCAGATATGAGGATCACCCTTAGGGATAGCCAACTGGTACTCAGCCCTTCTGCCGGTCAAATTCAGTGTATCAAGCACCTCTTGTTCACTGACAGGGGCCACCAGCACATTTTCCACAGGGATAGATATCTCACTGTAAGTAGGGCGATTGAATGCATCTGTACCTGTCTGCTGCTTACTCAGCAGCGTCACGGTTATCCCGGTCATACAGTTCGATCACCTCCACCCTCTGGCGAAGCAGGCCCAGCCGGGCCAGTTCCGACCGTTTGATGAACAATCCGCCGCCGGGAACCAGAAAGGTCCCGCTGACGGAATATCCCAATGCACTCTGCGACATTTGAGTCATGGGCGCACCGCTGGTAGGCGTCATGATGGTCCTTGCGACTACATCAACAACTACGGACTTGACCACGGCGAGGAGCACCCGCCCCTCCTGTAGCATAGCGTCAAGATTTCTTCCGACGTTTAGTGCCTCCTGCCTGAGGCTGTCCGACACCAGCGGCAGCAGCTTCTCAGCCCGCTGCGTCTCCTCCGGTGTCAGTGCTCTCCACAGATCTATCACGTCCTGCAGTGTCGCAAAGCTTTCGCTCATCTGCATCCTCCTTATGCTCAGGGGCAGGAGGCTGCACGGCCTCCCAATCCCCACCAGACACGGTGCAATCCGTCTGGATCACCGCACCCGTGACTTTATTTCTGTATTCCATCAGCCGCCGCCCCCGCCAGATGCGGCAGCCTTCACCAACGCAAAGGCATTGGGTGCCAGGATGCCCCAGCCGAGGTATGCCTCTGCACGCAGATACACCTGATTATGGCCCTTCAGGTCGCCCATAGTCGTATCGTTGTCGGGGTTGCCGTAGCGGATGATCTCCATGGGGATTTCCTTGGCAAAGCCCCATCGGAAGTAATTGAAGTCGCCCACCAGCGCCCGGTCGAGGCTGGAATTGGCGGACAGGGTCAGGTTGCTCTCAGCACGCAGGCCGTTGATGGTGCTGGGTGCATTGCCCCAAGCCAGCTCCGGATAAATCTTGCGGCCATCGGTGGCGACCATAGCCGCAAGAGCGGACTTGAACGCCGGGGCCATGATGATGCCATTGACGTCGTACTCGCTGCCCTGTACCAGAGCAATGGCCGACTCCACGTTGGCATCCGGCTTATCGCTTGCGGCAATGGTCACCTTCTGCGTAACCTTGGAGTCGAAATGATTGGCGCCGATCACGGAGGACGCCGCAGCCGTGCGGGGATTGATGCCGTGGAAGGCCATCAGGTCGAAGCCCTTGGCCAGCTTCGCTGCAAAGCCATCGGAAAAGGCCCGCATATAGTCCAGCTTCACATCCTCGGACGAATAGAGGAATTCATCCGAAATGCGAACACCGTACTCCACCTTCACGGGAACGACGGTCACAGGCGTAGCGGTGGCACCGCCCTTGGACTTCGCTCCATTCTCGGCTACCACGTCCACCTCACGGTCCAGCGAGAAGGTGAACTCCTTCATCCCGTTAAAGGGGATCGGCTTTGCCGGGCACAGGGCGGCCAGTGCGCTCTTGCCCTTGGTGAGGTTTACCAGCTCCGGCACCAGCTCCTCCGGGAACATACTGCCTCTGCTCAGAATATCTGCCATAATTTACTCTCCTTTTGTCAAATTCTGTGTAAGCTGCCGCAGGGCAGCTTCCTTCGGGTCCACAGGATCACCCTCACAGTTTCTCAGGGGCGGTGCTCCCTTTGCTTTGGCAAACAGGGATGCCAGCGATTCCGCATCCTGCCGGATGCTCGCCTCGTCCTCTCCTGTCAGTCTGGATGCCATCGCAGCCGGCAAACCGAGTTCCAGCGCAACTTTCGTTTTTACCGAGTCGGTCTCGTATCGCTTGTTTTTCGCCGTCAGCTCGTCAATCTGTCTCTGCAGTTCTGCGGTCTCATCGGCTCTCTGCTGCTCCGTCTGCTGGAAGGTGCTGATCTGCTCCTCATAGGTGCTAATCTTGCCCTTCAGCTCGTCATAATCTGCGTATTTTTCCGCAGTGACCCGGCGCTCACGAGCCAACCGGTCCTTAATGGCCTCGTTGAACTCTTCCTGCGTGGTGATGGGTGTGAACTCCATGCCTTGCTCCTCTCCCCGCTTACCCGGCGGTCGGTATTCATGTTAAAATCATACAGCACCCCCGCACGTAAAAAGTCGCCCCGTTTCGCTGTGCGAAAACGGGGCGACTGTGAATTATGCGATTAGTAGCTGATACGTTGCTTTACTGGCACGTCACGGGCCTCATTGGCCGCTGCATATGCGAGGATCACACTGTCCAGCAGCGAGATTTCAACGCTTTCTTTGATAGAACGATACCCGAAGCCGCCGTTTGAGCCGATGGCTCGTTTTTCGCTGTTGGTGGCCGCCTGTTCCAATGCCGGCTGCCCCATGTGGCAGATCCTGCCGGAATACAGGCCCTGCTCAAAAGAGGCGTTGGCCACAATGATCTGTTTCACAGACGGCAACTCCGGAGATTTGATCTTGGCATCCTTCATCTCCGTCGCCAGAAGACTCTGCCCATTGGCGCCGTCCACCACCACCTTCCGAACAGCCGGTCCCGCCGCCCGGATAAAGTCTATGATCCATCCATTGCCCGCTCGGACCGGACGACAGTCTATGGACTCCACGAAGATCCTGGCATCCGTGGTCTTGATGGCAATGGACAGACTGACATACTCTCCATCGTGGCCATACTTCACGCCGACGAACATTCCACCCTGAAGCTCCGGCAATACCATCTCTCGGAGCTGCCGCCATTCATCCGGTGTAATAGCTGACTTCTGATTGTACCGTATCCAGAGGCCCAGACGTTGGATATTGAAATCGACCTTATCCGAACCGATCTCGTCCGCTACCGCACGCTCCTGAAGTACGGTGCCAAGAGACGGATTGGTCCGGTACCACGCTTCCCGGTCATGCGGATCTGTCTCGTGCTCCACACTCCATTCGGCCCATCCGGCATTTTCCTTCGTGCCGGCCAACACATCGGTGCGGAACTTGGTAAATACCGTGCCGCTGGATACCGGTGTGGGCGGCGTCCCGATGAATATGGTCTGCGGATTCTTGGAGTCCGTCACCACGTACTTCAGGGCACTCTCCTGGTCATCCTGATACTCCTGCGCCTCATCGATCACCAGAAGGTCGAAGCCTTCGCCCAGACCGCCCTTGCTGGTGCGGGTGCGGAACTCGATTTTCCCGCCGTTAGATAGCTCGATGTGCTCCTTGCCATACGCTCGATAGGAGGACACGATCTCTATGCCCTCCAGCTTTTCCAGGCGATCATACAAGCGCTCCCAAGCAGCGTGCGTGGTGGTGGTCCGGTGTGCCGTGTGCAGAATGTGTTCCCCCAGCTCCGCCAGCCCGTACATCTCACGAATCAGCAGCACCTCATTCTTACCGTTCCGGCGAGGAACAGAAAAGCCGAACTTCGTGTGGACCCACAGCCCCTTTCCCTGTGTGCAGGCCATTATGTCCTTCAGCATCCGCTTCTGCCATTCCTGTGCCTTGCGGCCGCTGGTGTTGTACAAAGCCGCAGCCTTAGTCCCAAGGCTGCGGCGATACGGGAGGATATGCGATTGTGTCGGTGTCTGCTGCCCTTTTCGGTTGGCCATCACTTTCTCACTCCACTCAGATACGCTTTATCGATGTCAAAGTCAAGGCCCACTGCACGCCGCATATCCAATGGGCATACATCCTGAAGCACATTCAGTGCCTCTGCGTAGCCAAGCAGTTCTCCCACCTCTACATCGGTCCTGCGTTCTTTTCGACTAAGTTCCTGTGCATATTCCTTGATAAGCACAACAGCGTCTTTGATTACATTAGCCTCATTCATTTGGGTGCCGCTCCTTCCATACACGAATTTCCACACTTGCCTGCTCCGCATTGCGGCGCATATCTTTCTCCCATTTTTGCAAAATACCAGCCTGTTCTTCCGCAGGTTTTTCTTTCCATGTTGGGATATATGCTTCCGGGTCTGCAATTTTATCAGCATGATGCTTTACTTGTGCAACACGACTTGAGATAGATTTCCGCAAGGAGCTGTCCGAATACCTAATTGCCTCTCGGTATACCCCGCCATGCCTGCGGCCATCGATTGCCGCCGAATATATGCTATCCTCGTCCAAGTCTGAAACGAACCTGTTCATTTGCTCACGTTTCGCCTCTGTATCAAATCTTGCCCCAACCAGCGAAGCCTGTTCTCGCCGGCTGTGCAACACTTGCGGTTCTGCAGCGTACCACTTCCGGCTGTGAACATCCTGCACCTTCCCGGTACCGGGATCGTAGATCACAGCACAGCGGCAATGATCGTGACGGCGGTAAAAGTCCGGTTTCGGCTCTGTGCCATAGTCATACGTCCCGGCCAGAGCGGCGCACCAGTCACAGCAGCTGCCCACCACCCGACGGGTGATTTTTGGTCTCATGCCCATTTGCCGCAGCTGGTCGGCGTTATTCCGCACGAAATCATCCACGAAGCTCTGCATGGTGTTTTTTACCGGCTCATCCAGCACATAGGCTACATCGTCAAAGCTCTCGCCGCTGCAGGCCTTTTCGATGATAGCCTTTACTCGCCCCTCATCCATGCCGGGCCATCTGGGGTTGATCCCAATCCCCGCCCGACGGCGCAGCTCTCGCTCCACCTCGTCTGCGGTCGTGGTAATCATTTGATGCCCCGTCTGCATAGCGGGCAGGATGGTCCTCTGGGCGATATTATAATACATTTTCCCGTCCGGTAAAACCCCTGAATTGAGTTTTGACACCATTACCGTGGACACCAGATCTCCCACTCTGGCTGCATAGGCCTGTGTATCCATGTGCGTCACCGTGCCGGCCTGTATCTTGGTCAGGATTGCTGCGATTTTCCGATCTGCCCGATATAGCTCTTCAAAGCTCTGCTGCATCTTCTGCAGCAGCTGCAGTGCTACATCATCCGCTTCATTGCCCTGTACCCCTTGCGTCATCTTCTGGATGAACGACAGCGTTGTGTCCAGGCTCATGCGTTATCCCCCGGCTGGATGCCGCTGATATCCCGCAGGGTCCGCTTATCGAAGTACCCCGGTATCGCCTGATTGATTTTCAGGGCGGCGTCTCCGACCTGGGAAAGCGTCGCCGCATCCGGCTCGAACACCGGCTCCCATATCGGCTTGGTCAAGTAGAGCTGATCTCTCCGGTACTGGTAATTGTCCCGCAGACACGCCGCCAGATACCCTGCATTGAGAAAGCCGCTCCCGAAGGTCCGCTGTGCCTTTCTGGCCGTCAGGCGCATGGTCTCATGCGCCGCCTTGATTGCTTCCGATGAGCTGGGGTTGTCCGACGGAAAGCCAAGATCATCCAGCGTCAGGCCTGTCTCTCCGGCGAAGAGTGCTGCAAACATCCGCAGCTGCTCCGTATGCGGTGCCATGCTCTGCTGCTGGAATTGCCCAACGGTGGGCGAATCGCCGTCCCCGTCCTTCCCGAACGCCAACAGTGAACTCATCGATGCCTTCCATGCGTTCAGCGCTTCATGGTCATCTGACAGCCCCACCACCCACTTCTGTGGGAACGAATAATACTCGGCGCTGACCTCGGAGCGTTTGACGGTCCGCATAGCGGAGCCCACCAGTGACATACAGGCTCTCGAAATACGGCTGTGTCCAAACGGCCGCACCGCATCCGGTCTATAGATGATCGGCACCAGCAGCGGCCGCCCTACCGGGTGATAGTCCACCCGCACCGGCTTGCCGGCTGCAATGTACTCCGTGCGGTCCGATGTGAAATATGCCTCCAGCTTCGGAGCCCCGGTATCCGTACGATCCAGCACCGCATAGCCCTCATCCAGCAGTCCCGTAATGGGGTCGATGCAGCCGGTGGCATTTCCACCGTCAATGACCTGCATACGTGGGAAGCCGTCCTCATCCGGCGAAATGCAAATAAAGCAGCAGGAGGAGATCAGCGCCGACAGGACAGCGCTGTCGAACAGTGTGTCCGGGTTGTTCATGGCGTAGATGGTGTTCAGGTCAAAGTCATCGCCCCGAAATTCACAGAATTGCAGCCTATCCGCCAGGCTATCTACTGCCCGTCCGCACCATCCAAGCACGGATCTCCATGTTTTCAAGCTTGGCGGCGTGGAGATATCAAAATCCGCCGCCAGGTGCTTCATCTCGTAGTATTTATACCGTGTGAGCACTCTGGTTCTCTTGGCTGCCAGCTTTCGGCGCATATAGTCAATGCCCTTCAGTTCGTAAGCCATTTGCCTCTCACCTCCGTGTATTTCTCATGTGTTTTTCGTGTGTTTTTTTGCGTACGGACGGCGTGAACCTCGCACACGCATGCGGGAGGGGGGGGCCCCCCCTATCCTCGATAGTTCTTCCAGTCGAACGACTGCGGCAAATTGCGATTGGAAATCAGCTGCTGTGCGGCGCCTCCGTTTTCCGCTTCATTTGCCAACTTGTCCGCTTTCTGCCGGTTACAGGCCCAGTGTGCAAGCTGCAGATTCTCGATGTCTGACGGGTGCCCGCCCCGTGCGATAGGGATGATATGATCCACACACGGAGCCATCGGGTCTGGATAACGCAAGGTTTTATCTACCGGCCGGCCACATATCCCGCAAATTGTTTGCGTTGCATAGATACGCTTTTTGTTCTTGTCAAAAGCGGTCCTGTGCGGACCAGCCTGATCCTCACGGTATACTCTCGGCATATGTCCTCACTCCTTCAAGTATTTTGTATCACAAAATACTTGCGGGCGGGCCGCCCCGTTTGGCACAAACATATCCAGCATCCAGAAGAATTTCGCACGATACACCCGGAAGGTATCCCGATTGCACGGCAGTCCCGCCGCCTCAAGCGCAGCCAAGGAGCAGGATTCCGTAACCTGCTTTCGTATGTAGGCCGCCAAAGCATCATCCGTCGTTCTTCTCAGCGCCGCAGTGATTTCCGGGTTCCTTCTATGCTGCACACAGTATGCCTTCAATTCACGGTACCTGCGGGCCGGAAGCCTATACCGTTCCATCTTCCCCTTGTAATTTCTCACGGTCTCCTCCTTTCTCCGGTGCCAGATAGCGGATGTAGTGGCAGCCGGTGGCGGCATCGTATTGACTGGACTCCAGCAGGTAGGCACGGGCAGGCTGGCGCATGGCGTTGGACGTGTGGACAATGCGCTCCGTAATCTCCGGCTGGATCATGTTGCGGCTGGTGGTGTATGCCTTGGCATCCGGCACATCCCGCCGGGCCTGCCGCAGCATATACAGCGCCACCGGCGTATAGTCGTGCTGGCCACGCAGCGGCTCGGCATAGATAGACCCCATGCCCCAGATATCCTCCAGCGTCTCCTCGCCCACATACCACGCACCATCACGCCACTGGATACCGGCCCCGGTGAGCACCATGTGGACGTGGAGCCGCTTCCGTGCGCCGGTCTCTCCGTCCTTCTCGGAGGGTACCGCTACCCACTTGAGCTCCAGCCCCAGCTTCCGGAGCTTCCGCCGGAGGCGACGGAGGAAATTCCCCAGCAGGCGGGACAGCTCTGCATAGTCGCCGCCGATCTGGGCCAGATACTCGTCCGTAAACTTGCACGTGACGTAGAGGTCGCCTTTGGAGAAATTGCAGTTGAGCGTCCTGGCCAAGACGTGAACAGCCCGCCGGGCGTTCTGGTCCCGCTTGGCGGAAGATGTGTTGCCCTTCACCCGGCCCGCTCTTGCCTTGGTGTTGGCCGGGACCCAGAACTTGCTCTTCTCGATCACCCGGCCCGCCTTGTAAGTGCGTATCATCCATTTGCCTCCCATCGTTTTCTCCTCCGTGGTCCTACTCTTAGGCTCTTAAGAGCCATCCAAAATACGCACGTGCGTGCGTATATATAATGAGCGTCCGTTTCCTCCTGTGCTTTCGCCCAAGGAGCGGACTTGACCGTCCGCCCCTTGGGCGCTGCCCTGCCTCCATCTCAGGAGGAGCCGCATACCGAGTATGCGGAGCCGGTCCTTACGGGCTCAGCTTCTACAGGAGAAAAACAACGTGGGAGTCGGGCGTGTGCGAAGCACCCGGCTCCTCCGACGGTCTCCGAAACGCAGAAGGCCGCCGGAGGAACCGCCGAGGTATATTCCTCGGCAGTCTCCGTTAAATTATCGTTTCTTGGGGCGGCCATGCTTGGTATTTCCCGGCAAGCCTTTTTGCCGGCGCCAGCTGAGGACCTGCGAATATTTGACGCCGGTGATCTTGGCGATCTGTCTGTCTGCAATGCCGCCCTCATAGAGCCGCAGGAACTCTTTTTCCTGTGCCTGGCGGCTGCGGCGGCCCTGCCCCTTACTCAGTCTGGATATGCTGCGGAACGGGCTGTCCTGGCGCTCGCCCTCCTGAAAGGCGATGCAGGGATACCCCTCCGTCTCGCACAGCTCTTGCGGCAGGGCGTGGGGAAACGCCAGCCGCTTGCTGACTCCCACGATATCTATGTAGGCACAGCTCCACAGGGTGGTGTTGTTGCGAAACCGGCATTTGCTGCAGCGAGTCTCCGTCTCGACCGGGGTCTCGATGATTTCCAGCGCCTCGGCAAGCTCCTTACACCTCGGCATGGTCGTCCTCCTTCCGCCGTCCGGACGCACAAAAGAAATCCGGCTTAACAATAGTGCCCTCGTTTGGGGTCGTCACTCTGCCGCATATCAAGTAGCCACAGTAGTCCACATGATGCATACACTCTCGGCATCGTACCACCGGTGCTACATCCGAACTATCTAACCGCCATTCCGCCGCTCGCAGAATAGCGCATCCGTGGATACCGCAGTCATGCTCATATCCACAGCCGAGGCAGGCGAGACTACCTGTCTCTACCTTGAGACGACGAATGGCCTGCAGCAACTCAGGCAATGACAAATCGCCGCTCGCCGTGCCGGCCAATTTTGCACCCTTCTTGGCCTTGATACACCGTCTTCGGTATGTCCTGAGATCATGCTGCCTTACGCAATTCTGATAGTCCGGGCAGTCTTTGCATCTCATACCCACGCCTCCTGCTGCTGCGCCAGCAGCGCACGGACGGCCCCGGCCAGCTTGTCACCCTTTTCCGGGTCCTTTTCTGACACCCGGCCCGCCGCCTCCTCCAGCCGCCGGAAATCCTCCTGCACGGCCGTGAACCACGTCTTAAATACCGCCGTGTCCGGATCCGCCGCCGAGAGCCGCTTCTGGAGATTTTCCACCTGTGCCGCCGCCAGCGCTGCCCGGCTCTCTGCCTTTTCCAGCTCCTTCGCCGCCTGACGCTTGGTCTCCTCCATGTTTGCCGCCGCCTGCTCCGCTGCGTCCTTCTCGATGCGCCGGCGCATCTCCTCCATGACATCCTGCGGCACCTCCGGTTTTTCCCGCAGCTCCTTCAGTGCCGCCCGGCTCTCCTCCGCTGACTTTCTGGCCATCTCCGCATCCTTCTTAGCCCGCTCCAACAGGCCCTTGGCATTGCTCGCCTCACCTCTGGCCTCCTGCAGTTCTTTGGCAATTCTCTCCGCTGCGGCCTCCGCATCCCGGCGGGCCTCATCGGCTTTCTCCGCTATTTTCGCCGCCTCGTCGAGGGCGTCCTTGGCACTCTTGGCGTCTGCCTGGGCCTCGTCCCGTTCCCGCAGCAGCTTCTCCAGCTCCCGGCTGGAGATGTCCTCCACATGATGCTCCTGAGCAAACTCTTCCCGCTCCTCCGCCGGCAGTGCCAGCAGCTTCAGGGCGTGGGTATAGGGCAGATTCCCAAGCGTTTGGGATTCTGCGTCCCCAAACAGGGAGACCTGTTTGGCCCCGTACTCCTCGAAGATCCGCATGAAGTTCTGGGCGGAGGACTGGGAGAACTCCACCTCCTCCTTCAGCCACTGCCCCCACTGCCCATAGGGCAGCATGGCCTTTGCCTCCACCAGCTTCCGTCCGATCTCGATGGCGTAGCCCAGCACCATACACTGGGCCTGACGGTGCAGCTGCCGGATCTCTGCCGTCACCGTCTGGATATCTCTCTGTGCCGCCATAGGCACGTTGACAATGTCGCTCATTTATGCGATCTCCTTTCTTTTGGGCTGTATCGGCAGCCCATGCTTGTCTCGTCTGCTCCCGGCCTTCAGCCATGCCAGCCAGCCCGCCAAAAAGTCCGCATACAGCGTCCTTGGGTCTGTCTTGTTGGGATTGTCCGGACAGGCCGTCTGCTCATTATCCCAGCCGTGGATCTGTCGGATGGTATTGCCGTTTACCTCGATGGTGCATAGCGGTCGGCCCGGACGGTCCCGCCGCCGCAAAAACAGGATTGTGGTGGCGCCGTTGAGGTGCCGGTCCACATAGCCGCCCACACAGTGATGCAGCTTCTGCCCCTCCCGGACGATCTCGTGTCCGTTCACCGGCGGGCGGATTAGATAGGTGCCGTCTGTGTAGGTGTATCTCTGCACCAGCTTTTGCAGCCGCCGATGATATTTCTCCACCTTGGCCTTGCCCTGCAGGGCCGCCCATGCGTCCGTGATCTCATCGTGTTTCCCGGACAGATCTCTCGGCAGCAGGTGTATCACGTTGGCGAGGTCCAACCCCACGCCCTCCGCCGCCTCGATATAATCCACCCATAATTGCATACGGTGCACGATCCCGCCGCCCGCCGCCGTGTTGCGCTCCAAATAGTGCATCAGCCGTCCCGGAGGCAGGCCGTGGCGTTTCAGCAGCGGTATGACCCTATCCGTGTTCCCGGCCTGCCGCAGCTCGTTGCAGTCCTCCGGCTTGCCCCACGCCTTAGTTCCCCGGAGCCTCTGCCAGATGGTAAGGCTCTCTATGGTCGCATCCGACGAACGGCACACCTCCCGGAAGTGCTGCAGCTCCTTCATCGGCAGCGGCAGAAATTCCCGTGAGCTTTGTGCGTCCCAGCGAATGATCTTTGCATTTTTCACGCCCCGATTCACCAGATCTGCCACGGCGCTCTCCAGACGCAGTTTGGCCAGCCACTCGATTTGCTGGGGATAAAAGCAGCAGGCGGTCAGCAGCTTAATGCAGTCGCAGCGGCTCTGCAAGTCCCCGATGCAGCAGTACCGGAACGCACTCTTTGTCAGCTCCTCCAGTCCTACCACCTCGTAACCCTTGCCATACTCAGAGCAAAATCCGTAAGGAGCTGATAGCTCCCAAATCTTATGACCACGGCCCGGAGCCGTCTGGCATATGTAGCCGTGGAGCGGTGCCTCGTCATACCATATCCGGGATATTTCTTCTGCCTTGCCGGGGCGGAAGCGATAGACGCCCAGCAGCTTCGCCTTCGGCAGGTGCGTCAGCTCCCGCCCGTAGTCCTTAAAGCAATCATAGGCACAGGCCCACAGAGCGCCCCGCCACTGACGGAATACCGCCGCCCGGCGGTATTCCCACAGATTTTTCCGCTGCCCGGTATATTGCAGCTCCTTGGGGATGGTCTCCTTGCCGCACCACGGGCAGGCGATGCGCCGCTTCGCCTCCCGCTCATTGGTCATCCGTCCCCAGCGATACACCGGCACCGGAGCGTGCTCCGCCTCCAGTGCCAGCCGCTCCGCCGCCGTGGCCCGCTCCTCCCGGATCACCTTGTGCTTGCCGCAGCAGGTGGTCCACAGTTCCCCCGTCTTGCTCCGCCGGAAGGTGTAGGCCGTAAACAGGCCGTTGATCTCCTGCAGCTCCTTGTCCGTCAGGACCGGCGCCAGCCGCTGGAGTTTTTCTTCCATCTTTTCCATGGCCGCCTCACAGAAAATCCGTCAGATCCAGCAGCTTGGGCTGCTTCTTCTGCGCCGCCGGTTCCTCCGGCTCTGCCGGCTGCACACGGTTGGGGCAGACGTCAATCTCCATGGTCATGCGGATCTCCGCCCCCGGAAAGTAAAACTGCACCGCCTTGCGGTATGCGTCCAGATCCGAGATGCTGTTTCCGGTGGCCCGCTCCAATGCCGTCATGCAGTCCACGAAAGATCCGCCCTGTGCGATGGCCTGTGCAAACTCCTCGTCCTGCCGTGCGAAGGATTCCAGCGCTTCCCGCACAGCTCCCTTCATAATCGCCGCCTTTCCGCCCTTGATGGCGGCACTCTCCTTCTTCAGGCGCTCCAACGCCTGCTCCAAAAACTCGCTCATTTTTCTCCTTGCCTTTCCCGCCGCTATGGTGTATCATAGGGGCGTAGATATTGTTGTGGATATCTTGCCCTTACGGAGTGCCTGCTCCGTAAGGGCCCTTTTTTTATTCCCGCAGGCCCGTCAGGGTCTCCCGAAAGCTCTCCGCCACACAGGTGGCGATCACCTCCGCCGTGTGGCCCGTCTCCTGACGCACCAGCTCCTCGATGTCCGACAGGATCGTGCAGGCGGCGCAAATATCGTCCAGCTCGGTCTGCTCCTGTGCCTCCAGTGCATAGCGGCACCGGTCGCAGATGCTCTCCATCACATCGTCCAGCGTCATTCCTGCACCTCCCGAATACTCAGTACGGCATAGCCGGGGATTAGCCCCTGCACATTGGTCAGTACATGGGTGATGGTATAGCGTTTGTCCGTGATCTCGTGTTCTGCCGGACGACCTTCGTCCGTCACCGGCAGGAAGCGAATGGTGTCACCCTTTTGGTAGTCCCTGTCGTTGATCCGCAGCTCCGCCCGCTTGTCTCGCATCATCACGGTATCACAATAGCACTCCTGCAGCTTGATTCGATGCTCTCTACTCATGATTCTCCACCTTCCTCGTTAGAAAGTTCCCTTCCACCTGCGTCTTGTCCCACGTCGGTGCATCCGGATCGGCAGCCGCAATAACGATGCACCGCTTGAAAAGCTCCGCCGCCGCAGGATTGTTCTGGTGCATTCCGGCATACATCCTCTGGATCACACAGGCGAGCTCTGCGCATATCATCTTTGTGTCTCCCGATGCGATGCACTCGATTTGACTTTTTGTGGCGTCCACATACAGTTTGATCATCTCACGCCCTCCTCCGGATAGTAGCAGTCCAGTACCTTCCGCAGATGCTCCCGGATACCCACGCCGGCCAGAAAGCCCACCAGCTCCTCCGGGCGCTCTCCATGCTGCGCCGCAATGCGGCAGATACGCCGCCACAGCGGATCCTCCGCTGTCAGCGTGACCTTAGCCACGCACTCTACATATTCGCTCATTTGCCGCCCTCCAGTCTCTCCAGAAGCCGCACAAGGCCCCAACTCACAGTTGCCGCCCCCACATAGGTGAGGATCCACATCATGGTCATTGCTTGTCCTCCTTACAGATAATTCCGGCCGAACTCCCGGCGGAAGTCCTCCACCGTGGCGTCCTGCTCCTCCATATACTTCCGCTGGCCGTACTGATGCAGCGCCAGCGCCGTCTCCTTGCAGCGATGTGCGGCCCGTGGCCCGTTGCGGTGGCAGCTCTCGCCGCACAGCAGCACCGTCAGGCCGTACCGCTCCGATTTCCTCCGGTTGGCCGTGCCGCCGAAGATGTGATGCTCCTCCATCTGGCCCCAGCGGCCGCAGAGCCAACAGCGCCCGAACACCGCTTACACCAGCGGCGTCTGCTCCAGCACCGCCGCCAGCTCCTCTCCAATGATTTCCCGGCCCGGCAGTACCACCACCAGGCCACCCTCGTCATCCCACACCAGCATATCGCCGTAGGCCCTTGGGTCTCCCACGCCGATCCACACCAGCTCCGGGTCGTAGGCCGTCACCTTCAGGGTGGCCGGTCGCTGCCACACCTCGTAGCCCTTCCACGTCATGTTGGTGCGGAGGATCGTCTCGCCGTCGCTCTCAGCGATCCGCCGCCGCAGGTTGTCCATATGGCCCAGCACCATGTCCATCATCTGACTCTGAGCGCCCCGGCCCTTCTGGACGGTCCATGCCGTGGCATCCGGGATATCCCCCAGATGCTCCGCCAGCAGCCCCAGCACCTTCCGACTGGTCGTCCGCCGGGGCATGACCGCCAGCCACGACGCACCGTTGAGGCACAGCGTCCGCTCGTCGCCGCTGCCATAGCCTGCCACGGCGTAGCCCTCATGCCGCCATGTGTCCTTGATGGCTGCCACCAGCCCTCTCTCGTCGATCATGTCTATACTCCTTCCCGCCCCACCTCCGGGGCCTCGCCTCTTACCATCTCCTGCATCCAGAACTCACGACGGCAATCTGTGCACCCTTTTTCTGGTTGCTTACACCGCCCCTCGCTCTCTCTATAAGCAGGAGAAATAAAGCACGGACAACATCGCAGTACACCATATTTATCAAGATCAGCCTCCGGATATTGCTCCAAAAACTCGTCCTGCCGGGTCTTACGTGGATGCTCCTTCGCCCACGCCTCGACGATCTGAACAAGCCTTTCGGCGTCATTCTTCTCCCCTATTGTGCCGCATATCACACCATGCGCAGGGCACTCGGCACACCAACGAAAATGCTTACACATCCGGTTTCGCTCCCGGATAAACTCCATTGCATCCATCTCTATCACTCCTTCCCGCCGCCGGTGGCGGCGCTGTTATGCACCGAAGGCGCTGTCCTTTGCGCCCAGATACCACGTCTTTTTCAGCCGTCGGGCCGTCTCCCGCTCCTCGGTGTGCAAGATCTTGATGCACGCCTCACACAAGTCCCCCGGCGAGTGGAAGATCCGCCCGCACCGGCAGCACAGGTGACGGCGGGCCTCCTTCTTCTGCCGCAGCTCCATCCCGGCCACGTATTTGCCCCACGGCACACCCCAGAAATCCGCCGCCGCTACCGTCGCCTGCTCCCAGCTGTCCGCCGTCACAAACGCCGTCCCGATCTCCGGGTGAGCCACCACCCAACAGATCTGTTTCTTACTCCTCGCCATGCTCCTCCGCTCCCTTCACCCCCAGATACTGCAGAAACGGTATCCGGGGGATTTTTACCCGGCTCCCCATGATGATGGTGGGGAAGCCCAGCAGATCCGGCCGCTGCCTGGCGCAGACCCGCACCTGCTGATCCGTGGTGCCAAGCACCCCTGCCACCTCACAGGGCGTCAGGTACGCCTTGTTGCTGGCCAGCAGCTCCTCCATTGTCTTATAGGCCATTCCGGCCGCCTCCTCTCTTTATCCCGCCGCCTGCTGGAACTCGACCATCTTGGCGCCGTCCGCCAAGCCCATGCCGTAGGCCAGCCACAGCGTTCGTGCTTCCGCCGTCATTTTCTCGGCCAGCTCTGCCAGTATCTCTACCTGCTTCCGCTCGTTATCGCTCATATGCTCCTCCTCTCTGCTGCAATTCACCAAATTGGTTAACCCATTGCAAATTTACACCATTATGGTGAATATGTCAAGTTATTTTTGTTTCTGTTTGACAAGCTGGTAAAAATCGTTGTATAGTATCGATGAAAGGATGTGATTCCATGACCATCGGCGAAAGAATCCGGCAAGTCCGGCAGCAACGTGGCCTTACAATGGCAGAACTGGGTGCAAAGGTTGGCTTGACAGCCGCTGCAATCAGTCGGTATGAATTGGGCCAGCGCAAGCTGTCCTTTGGGGCAATCACTCAAATCGCAGATGCGTTAGAGGTTCCTCTGCGTTCTATTCTTCCCCCCGATGAATTAAGCGGCGATTTCTTCAGCTTCGATGCGCTCTTTGATACGCTCGATGACAACCTCTTTCGGGTTCGTCAAGCCTACCAGCTCCTGAATCCGCAGGGGCAGGAGGAGGCCGCCAAGCGTATGGAGGAATTGGCCGAAATCCCAAAGTATAGGGACCCCCCCTCCGATAAGAAGTAACCCTCCTCCCCTTGCATCTGCACAGGGGAGGTCTTTTCACGCCCGGTGCACCTCCTCGACGCACCGGATGGCCTCCCGCAGCGCCTCGGCGTATTCATCCGCTGGTCCCGCCGCCGGTGCTTCTCCGGCAATGGCGGCCTCCACGCTCTCGTGGTAGTGCAGCAGCGCCGTCAGAATGGAAATTGTCCGCTCTCCCCTCTGGCCGCTCCCGCCGCCCCGCTCTGCGGGAAGAAGCGCCTGCATCGGCACCCCCAGCGCCTCGGCAATCCTTGCCGCCAGCTCCACGGATATCTTCCGCTGTCCCAGCTCGTACCGGCTCATGGCTGCCGCCGTCAGGCCTACCTTCGCTCCCAGCTCCTCCAGCTTCACCCCCTTCTTCCATCGAAGCTTCCGGATCCGCTCTCCAACGTTCATGTCCTCACCTCCTCCCTAAGCTTCTCTTATGCACCTCCTTAACTCCCCTTGGTCTGGCCTTCCGAAGTGTCTGCCTTCCTCTCGATAGCGGCTCCGGCCAGTCTGATTAGCTCCTCGATCCTTTCAGTGAGGCACTCCATATAGTTGTCCATAGAGTGGAAGTGCGCCATTGTAACAAGTGCGGACACCGCCGCTGATAAGACTACTGATGTGATTACGACCAATGTCATCCCCTTCGCCTCCTCTCTTGCGCTCCTTCCCGCCGCCATGCTATACTGGTGACGGAAAGGAGGTGATTTTGTGAAACTGAATTTTGATTGTATCCGGGCTACTATGCTTTCCCTCGAAAAGCTACTTACCATTCAGCATGACCATCGAGACAACCTCTATATGGAGGCCGTGGACCTGCGGGCCCTATATGCAGACCTACCCAAGTTCTCCAGAGAGGATATCTACTATGCAGTCGTCAACCTCGCTCAGGCTGGATACATTGATTTCAATGGGCAATATGCAGACGGCGGCCTCCTCCTATACGGCGAAGTTTCGGATATCAACTTTGCCGGCCACGAATTTCTCGGCCAAATACGGGACAAAGAGCAATGGAGCATCGTCAAGACCGGGCTCTCCAAGGTGCGTGATTACTCGCTTTCCGCCATCTCTGCTATTGCCGAAGGAATTACAAAGGTTGCCATAGACAAGTACATTGGCTCGTTGTCTTGATTACGCCGTCTCCCAGTCGTCCGCCAGCAGGTCCGCCTCTGTCGGACTCCACCCCGCCAGCAGCGTTGTGTTTGTCAGGCTGTCGATCAGACACCCCTCCGGTGTATTCGTCGGAATGATGCGGTACTTCGGCTGCATCACCATAGGGCGCTTTTCGTTCCCCACCGTCAGCCAGTAATCCCATGCCTTTCGGCGGATTGCTGGCTGAACCCTTGTTCTGGCCTGCATCGCCTCGTAGATGTTCATTTTCTTTTCCTCCCTTGTCTTATAGCACTTCGGTTATGACAACACACGCAAGCATCAAGATCGCCTCGAAAACAAGGATGTAGACCAGGAGAAGCCCTGCGTCTACCAAAACAAAGGTCAAGTCGCCACGCTCATGAACGATGATCCCCACAAGACCGATTACAAGGAGGACAATCGGTGTAAGTATCAACAGTTCTTTCATAGGTATCACCTCCCTCCCATCAGAATCCTTTTTTCGTCCGAAACTCACACAAATAGCCAAAACGCTTCTGGGTTATATCAGTTTATGTTCTACGCATATTAAATCATGCTCTGCCAATTTTGTCAAGTATATTTTTATGTGTAAGGCATAATTTTCATTGACATAAATTGTTTTCCGTGGTTTAATAAGGCCAAAGGAGGTGAAGTATGAGCGAAATCAATACCCGCATTGCGGAGGTGATCCGGGCCAGCGGACTTACCAAAACGGCATTCGCCGAAAGGATTAACGTTTCGCAGCCTCACATATCAAGGGTAGCAAGTGGCGGTTCAGCCCCCAGTGACCGCACGATTGCGGATATCTGCCGGGAGTTCGGCGTCAACGAGCGCTGGCTCCGCACTGGCGAGGGTGAGATGCTGATGCACCTGTCCCGTGAGGAGGAGATCATGCGCTTCGCCGCCACGGTGGTCCGGGACCCCTCCAGCGAGTTCCAGCGGCGCTTTGTCTCCGTCCTGGCCCGCCTCACCCCGGAGCAGTGGCAGCTCATGGAAGAGATGGCCCGTAAGCTGCTCCAGGAGCAAGCCGCAGATTCCCCGCAGCCTGAAGAGTCCCCCACCGACGCAAAATAAGAGAGCGGAGACCACCCGGTCTCCGCTCTCTTGTCATATTTGTGTGAAATCGCTGCTAATATTGTCTATTTTCCCGGTTTACGTCATATATGCGCTTATGATACACTGATTCCAATAACACTCAGGAGGTGCTTTTTTGTGAATCCTTGGGCAAAATTCTTCGTCACCTTATTTTTCGGTATGTTCGGCATCCACAAATTCGCTGAGCGGAAAATCGGGCCGGGTCTGGCCTACTTGTTCACCGCCGGGCTTTTCGGCGTTGGTTGGCTGTATGACACCGTTTGCAGCTTGGCAGCCGCCTTACAGTCCTCCGGACATAGCTCAGCTCCCGCCGCTAATAAGGGCGCTACCGTACAAAGCGCCGCCCCTGCCGTGCAGGCCCCTCTCAAACCCAAAACGCTTACCGACAACAGCAAGGCAAGGAAAGCCTATCTCCAAGAGCGTCAGCGTCAATTCTCCGCCCAGCTGGACGCCCTTGAGCGTGCTCCCATCGGCACAGACGGCCGAAAGGGGACTATCCGGATGTTGGACGTGGATGATCTGCATTTTTCCACCGTCACTACCCGGTCCAAGCTCTCCAATCTCGGCAACTATGTCGCCATCGACATCGAGACCAGTGGCCTCCGGGCCACCATGCCTATCCTTGAGGTCTCCGCCGTCCGTTTCGACGATTTCCAGCCCGTGGCAGCTTATACCACGCTGATCGACCCCGGCAAGCCCATTCCGTCGGAGGCTACGCAGGTCAACGGCATAACGGATGATATGGTGTGTGGCTGCCCCACCATCTGGCAGATTGTCCCGTCCCTTAATGCTTTCGTCGGCGGCCGCCCCATTGTCGGGCATAATCTCCGCTTCGACCTGCGATTCCTGTATCGCTACGGCTTCGACATTGCCGAAAAGCAAAAGCTTTTTGATACGCTCATTCTGGGGCGGCGCATCGTCCCCCGCTCCGATACCGAAAACTACAAGCTTGTCAGCCTCTGCGAGTATTACGGGATAGACTACTTCGGTGCCCACCGCTCTCTGGCCGACGCCTACGTTACAGGGCAGCTCTTCGAGCTGCTGGCAAAGGAGCGCACCAGCGTTGAGTAGCTATGGCAAGTTACCAGTTGACTTTTTTCAACTCCGGGTATAATATGAGTGTACAACAAAGTAACGCCATCGTTGCCCGTGTTGTGCAATAAGCCCTTGGAATAGGTCCCCCACGATAAGGGGAGTGCCCGTTCTAAGGGCTTTTATACTTAACAAGAGGCCTTCGCAGCTGCGGGAACCCCTTCACCACAATCGCCCGAAAGAAGCACGATCAGCAGTAAACAAGAGAGCGGAGACCACCCGGTCTCCGCTCTCTTATTTGTCATCCGTTAAATATGCAGCTCCGTTTTTTTCAAAAAGAAAAGGGGCGGTCCCGCCGCCCCTCTCTTGCCGGAATCCCAAGCGTTTGGGATTCTGCCGCCGCCCTCACACTATGTACAGCGCCGCCGTGTAAAGGACCCGCAGCTGCTCCTCCGTGGCCAATTCCAGCAACCGGAGGATCTGTTCCATCCACATCTGTCTATTGTCCATAATAGTCCTCGCTCCATAACTCCTCGACGGTGGTGTGCAGCGCCTTGGCAATGCGGATAGCCGTTACCACGTTCGGCAGTCTCTCCCCCCTCTCTATCTCTCCGATGGTGGTTTTCCCGACGCCTACCAGCGCCGCCAGCTGGCGCTGTGAGAGCTCCAATCGCTCTCGCTCCCTTTTGATTGTTTTCCTCATTCCGCCGCCATTGTAGCACATATTGGGCGTTGTGTCCCATTTTGGCCGGGATTCAGTCCAAAATATCGTGATATACTACACCCATCCCGCCGCCGGAGCCCTTGACACCATGCCCGGAGCTGCCCTATAGTGTAAGTATCTCCCCGGCATTGGCAGCTATGCACCGCCGGGGCATGAAAAAAGCCGCTCCGGTCGAACACCGGAACGGCTGAAATGATAGAAGGAGGAACGCCTATGGTCTGCCGCAAATGCCGCACCGCCCTGCCGGACGGCTCCAAGTATTGCCTGTCCTGCGGGGCCAAGCAGGATATCACCCGCCGCCCCCGGAGCCGTGGCAATGGCACCGGCAGCGTCTACCAGCTGCCCAGCAAGACATGGATCGCCGTGCGGATCTGCGGCTGGTACACCGCCGAGGACGGCAGCATCCACCGCAAGACTCGCTCCAAGTCCGGCTTCCGCACCAAAAAGGAGGCGCTGGAGTATCTGCCGCTGCTGGCCGTCACTCCGGCACAGGAGCGCAGCCGGCACATCACCTACAAGGAGCTGTATGACAAGTGGTATCCTACCCACCGGGCCGGTGAGTCCACCCTCGGCTGTTACCGTGCCGCCATCAAGCACTTCCGCCCCCTCTGGAGTGCTCAGCTGGCCGACATCGACGTGGACGACCTGCAGGAGTGCATGGATGACTGCCCCGCCGGGAAGCGCACCAGGGAGAACATGAAGGCCCTCTGCGGCCTGCTCTACAAGTACGCCATCCCCCGACATCTGGCCACCCTGAATCTGGGGGAATATCTCATCGTGGGCGGCGGCGTGTCCGAGGAGAAGCGTGCGCTTCCCATGGAGGCCGTGCAGGCCCTCCAGCAGGCCGGGGCGTCTATCCCCTACGGGGAGTACATCGTGGCCCAGTGCTATCTCGGCTTCCGGCCCTCGGAGCTGCTGGCGCTGGATATCGAGGACTACGACCCCCGACTGCGGAGCTTTGTTGGCGGCGCTAAGACGGAGGCGGGCCGCAGCCGTATCGTCACGATCTCGCCCAAGATCCAGCCCATCATTGACCGGCTGGTGGCCGGCCGGACCTCCGGGCCTGTGTTTGTCAGCGCCTCCGGCGGACGCCTGAGTCTCCGAGACTATCGGACAGCATTTTACGCCGCTCTGGACACCATCGGCTTTGACAATCCCATGGAGGAGAGCAACGGCGTCGTTCGTCACCGCTACACGCCCCACAGCTGCCGCCATACCTTTGCCACACTCCTTAAGGACGTGCCGGCCCCCGACAAGGACAAGCTGCGTCTCATCGGCCACACCTCCGCCGAAATGCTCCGGCACTATCAGGATGTGGATGTGGATAGTCTCCGCCGCATCACCGACGCTTTGTAGCCGTTTCGGTCATTGGTAGTAGATTGGTAGTAGCGCAAGTTTTAGGAAAATAATATCCTCTAAAAAGTTATAAAAACAGGGTATTTTCATCGAAAATACCCTGTTTTGGTGGAGATAAGCGGGATCGAACCGCTGACCTCTTGAATGCCATTCAAGCGCTCTCCCAGCTGAGCTATACCCCCATGTTGCCAGAAACCCTTGA
>QWCY01002112.1_pt1 | contig 29988 bp, 31 predicted proteins | sample 1972631 | NCBI WGS metagenome assembly QWCY01 (sample SAMN09866696, study PRJNA288562) | Human gut metagenome isolate pre1_stool, whole genome shotgun sequencing... | isolation source: gut | host: Homo sapiens | place: USA: California
TCCGAACACAGAAGTTAAGCTCACTCGTGCCCAAGATAGTTCGCTGGAAACGGCGCGTGAAAATAGGTAGTCGCCGACTTACATGAAACCCCTGAGGAAGAAATTCTTCAGGGGTTTGTTGTTTGAAAAAAATTTTGTAGCTTCTGCCTTAAAACCCGTCCCTGAATCGTATATGGGATAAGCATGTATTCCGTCTGCGGTGAGATCGCAAAAGAGGAGGGGCAGGATGAAGCTTTTATTCAAACAACGGATGTTTTCGTGGTTCGACAGCTACGATATCTATGATGAAAACGAGAACACGGTCTATGTGGTAAAAGGGCAGCTCTCGTGGGGGCACTGCCTGAAAATCTTCGACACGGAAGAGAACGAGCTTGGTACAGTCAAGCAGGAGGTGCTGACCTGGCTGCCCAAGTTTGAACTCTATGAGGGTGAAAATTATATCGGCTGCCTCGAAAAGGAACTGGGCTGGTTCAAGCCCAAGTACAACATCGATTTTAACGGCTGGCATGTGGAGGGAGATTTCCCTGGGTGGGATTACACCATTACAAAGCCGGTGGGAGAGACAGTCGCAACGGTTTCCAAAGAGCTGCTGCAATGGACGGACACCTATGTGCTGGATATCGTTGACCCGGCAGACGCGCTCTATGTGCTGATGTTCGTGCTGGCTATCGATGCCGAAAAGTGTTCTGCAAAATGAAACTGGATCTGCCCGGCTGTGTGGGAATGCCCGCATGGCCGGGCTTTTTACGTTGCATGGGTTGGGAAACAGTGGTATCATTAAAAAGTACGATAAAACCTGAAAATAACGAGGTGCAAATGGAAGTATTTGAAATCGAGACAGAGCGTCTGCAGCTGCGGCAGTTCCGGGTGGAGGACGCGCAGGACGTATTTGCGATTTTCTCGGATGAGCAGACCACGCTGGATTGCGGCGGTTATCATGCCTTTGATGCAATGGATGAGGAATATGACCGTCTGATGCAGAAATTTGCGGGACAGACCCGTTACAGCGTTGTCCGCAAGGCAGATGGGCGTGTGATCGGCGTGATCTCGCTGATGGATGCCGAGCGTGCCGTGCCCGGCTGGGAGCTGGGCATTGAGATGGCCCCGGATGTCCGGCGGCAGGGCTATGCCCGGGAAGCGCTGGCGGCTGTGATTCAGGCGTTCTTCGAGAAAACGGACACGGTGCTTTTCACGGGTGGGCATTATGCCTATAACACCATCTCCGGGGAGCTGATGAAAAAACTGGGCTTCACCCATGAGGGCATCGAACACAAGGCCATGCGCCATGCAGAGCGCGGCCCCACGGATCTGGTGTGCTATTATCTGGAAAAATAAGTTCTCCCTCAGAATTCCTACAGATTTCCCTGTTACAATGATAGCATCATCGAAAGGGGAATTTGTATGCTGACAAAATTGAAAAACGGGCTGGACGGTACCCAGCTCAAGACCATTGCACTGGCGCTGATGGTGCTGGATCACATTCATTATTTCTTCGAGTTCACCGGCTGCATCCCAACGGTGTTCAGTATGCTGGGGCGGCTCAGCGCACCGCTGTTTCTGTTCTGCACGGTGGAGGGCTTTGCCCACACCCATGACCGCAGGCGGTATTTTATCCGCATCTGGGGTATCGGAACGGCCATGGCGGCGCTGGAATTTTTTATGATCTACGCCAAAGCCTTCCGGCGCGGGGATGGCTTCTACCCGCTGAACGCTATTTTTCAGGATCTGATGCTGCTGTGCATCGTCTGGCAGGGCATCGATTGGCTGCGGGAAAAGAAATTTGCAAAAGGCATAGCTGCCATTGCCGCCGTTTTGTGCTGGCCGTTTGTGATGGTGGCGTTTCTGAGCGCCTTCCCCCAGATCCAGCAGATGCCGTGGGCTTCCACGGTGGTGGCGTTTGTCATCACCAGCCCGCTGCCCCTGTGGACCAGCATCACGGACGGCAGCTGGAGCTTTCTGCTGGGCGGTGCGCTGCTGTATGCATTGCGTGGACGGCGCAAAGTGCAGCTGACGGTATGGGCACTGGTGATCTTCTTGTGTGATTTTGTGCTGACCTTCGGGATGGCTTGCCGGCAGGAGGGCTTTGTCTGGACCCAGATGTTCACCAACAACTATGAGTGGTTCGGGGTGGCGGCGGTGCTGCTGATGCTGCTGTACAACGGGCAGCGTGGCAGCGGACACAAGCAGCTGTTCTACTGGTTCTACCCGGCCCATGTGTATCTGCTGTATGGTGCGTCCTGCCTGCTTTATAACGTTTTGAGGTGATCTTGTGGCAAATATTCTGGCAGTGGATGACAATATAGAACTCTGCAAGCTGATCCGCACTGCCTTGGAGCGGGACGGCCACCGGGTGGAAACGCGGCTCTCCGGCGCGGAGCTTACCGAACAACTCTGCCATTGGGCGGACTGCATCCTGCTGGATGTGATGATGCCCGGGGAGGATGGCTTTGCCGTCTGCCGCCGCATCCGGGGCCTGACCGATGCCCCCATTCTGTTTCTGACGGCCCGGACAGACGAAGCGTCTGTTCTGGAGGGGCTGGGCATTGGGGCAGACGACTTTTTGTCCAAGCCCTTCCGGGTGGCAGAGCTGCGCGCCCGGGTGGCGGCGCATCTGCGGCGGCAGAACCGCACCCCGGTGCATCGGTTGGTGCGCGGCGGGGTCAGTTTTGACCTGTCCGCGCGGGAGGCAGCGGTGGGAGAAACTCCTCTGCCGCTGACCCGCTCCGAGTATGCCATCTGCGAGTATCTGGCGCTGCACGCCGGGCAGACCTTTACCAAGGAGCAAATTTACGAAGCGGTTTTTGGTATTGACGGCACTGCGGACATATCAATGGAAAAACGAGGGCTGATTTCCCTGCGAGGCGTACTGCTGCGATATCTGGTGCAGACCGTCTTTTGCTGTGTGCTGGCGCTGCTGTTGTGGTTTGCGGCGCTGATGTGCGTCATCAACAGCGGGCTGGCGCTCCCGGCCAATCAGGCCGCGCAGGCCTGCCAGAAGGCTGCGCAGGACGTTTTGCCGGGCATGACTGCTGCCACCTTTGATGAGACCCAGCTGGACTCCTTGTGCCGTTACGCCCTGTTTGCCGCGCCGGACAGCAGCGAGGTGCTGGCCACCAACATGGATGCCGGGCACTTGCAGCGGGCAATGGAGAACCGGCAGGGGAAAACCGTGCCCTACGCCGCCCCTGCGCTGCGGGGAAAGCTGCCAGATGTGCAGACGGTGCACTGCATTCTGGGCATTCTGCTGCTGGTGGGAGCGGTGGTGTGGAGCACCCACCGCTCCAGAAAGTTTCTGGCCCGGGAGACGGCCCGCCTGACCGAGGTCTCCCGGCAGGTGGCTGAGAAAAAGGGCGTGGAAGAGATCGACTTTTCCGGGGCGCAGGTGCGGGAATACGCCGAGACACTGGCTGCCCTGCAGACCATGGGGCAGGAGCTGACAGCCAGCCTGCAGGCCCAATGGAAAATGGAGCAGCAGCAGCGGGAGCAGATCATCCAGCTTTCCCATGAGCTCAAAACGCCGCTGGCCGTCATTGAGGGCAACGCCGACCTGCTGGCCGAGGACGAGGCCCTGACCCCGGAGCAGCGGGAACAGGTGGAGGCCATCCTGCGGGGCACCGAGCAGACCCGGACCTATCTGCTCAAGATCCGTGCTCAGGTGCAGACACCGCTGAAATATAAACGGCCCTGAGCAGGCCCGAATGATGAAAAAGGAAGCCGCCCGGCTGTGTGGGAACGCCCGCATGGCCGGGCATTTTGCATTGCATGAGCAGAAAAACCGTGGTATCATAAAAAACGATAGGGTCTGAAAATAGAGGGGAAAATGAACACTTACGGCCATTCGTTTGTCTATCCAAAAAAGAGAGGGGAAAAACAATGAATTTTGAAGAGACAGAAGTCCTTTACAATGTTTACCGTGGAATCCTGCGGAACAATCGGAGCTTTCAACCGGGAAAGAGCACGGCGGTGGAATATCGCATGGACTGCCCGGAGTATGCCGACCTCCTGAAAAAGTATCCCTTTGAGAAAATTGCAGGAAAAGGCACGGACCTGCAGCGGGCAATTCGGGTGCTGAAATACCTCTCGCCTAAGCTGACGCACAGCCCGTGGTACGACGGCCATGTGGACTGCAACGCCCTGGCGCTTTTGGATTACAGTCTGGAGAAACCGGAACAGGGCATCAACTGCCTGAATAAGGCTAAAATTCTGGAGGAGGTCTGCCTGGCACTGGGAATCTACGCACGGCGGGTGCGCTTCCTGCCCTATTCTCCCTTCGATTTTGATTGTCACGTTGTCACGGAGATCTACGACCGGACGCAGGAAAAGTGGTATATGCTGGACCCAACGACCAACGGGTATCTGGTAGATGAGCAGGGCACGATCCTGAGCCTGCTGGAAGCCAGAGAGCGGATGGCAGACACCCGATTTGTGACGTATTGCAAGGCGACGAGCCGGGAAAAGAATCTGCAGAAGCTCTACCGGAAAAATATCGCAAGGACCGCTTACTATGCGAAGAATCTGTTCCGCATTCAGGTGGACGCGGTCTCGCAGTTTGGAGAGAGTGGAAACTGGCTGAATTTTCCGCCGGAGCACTTTTCTATCCGGGAATGGAGCGTTGCAAGTGCAGAATACCGGTTGGAGATGGTGCCTGCCTACGCAAAGGGATATGCGGATTTTGATGAAGCCGTCCAGCTGCCGCGGATGCGTGAGGCCGTGGAGCGGACGCGAAACATGGAGGAGCCGGAGGCGATCTCTGCCGCCGCTCTGACCGAAAAGCCGATATCATAAAAAACAGATCGCCGCTGCTTTCCTGACGGAGAGCGGCGGCTTTTTCACACCCGGCGTTCCATGGGCATAGGATGACGCAGACCATGGGGAGGAGGGGCCGGGAATGGATGGACAAAGACGATTTGCGGTGATCGGAACGGACGCGCGGCTGGCGGCGGCAGGCCGGGCGCTGGCCCGTGCCGGGTTTGCGGTGGGCGGGCCGGAGCAGACGGCGCTGGCCGATTACATCTTACTGCCGCTGCCGCTGGACGAGAGCCGCACCCCGCTGGCGGAGCTGCTGCGGGCCGCAAAACCGGGGGCGCTGGCGTTGGGAGGAAAGCTCTCGGCGCAGGCAAGGCAGATCGCGGCGGAGGCGGGCGTGGAGCTGGTGGACTACTTTGCCCGGGAGGAACTGATCCTCTGCAACGCCATCCCGACAGCAGAGGGCTGCATTGGCATCCTGATGGCGGAGCGGACGCGGACGCTTTGGAACAGCGCCATCCTGCTGGCCGGTTTTGGGCCGGTGGGGCAGGCGCTTGGGGTACGGCTGGCGGCACTGGGCGCACAGGTGACGGTGGCCGCGCGGCGGCCGGCCCAGCGGGCACTGGCGGAGAGTTTCAGCCTGCGGGCGGTGGATCTGGCCCGGCTGGAACAGGCCGCTCCGGCCTTTGACACGGTGGTGAACACCATCCCGGCCCCTGTTCTGACGGAAGCCGTGCTGGCAGCCCTGCGGCCCGGGAGCCTGATCGTGGATCTGGCATCCAAGCCGGGCGGCACTGACTTTGCCGCGGCCCGGCGGCTGGGGCATCGGGCCATCCATGCCCTGAGCCTGCCCACGGCCTGCGCACCGGAAACGGCGGGCGAGGCTCTGGCCCGGACGGTCTGTGAGATCCTGGCGGAAAGGGAGGGAACACCATGAAAAGGCAATTGCGCGGGACAGTGGCGTTTGCGGTCTGCGGGAGCTTTTGCACGCTGGGCGCGGCGGTGGCTCAGGCTGAACAGCTGGTGCGGCAGGGCTGGGAGCTGCTGCCGGTGATGAGCTATGCGGCCTCCGGCCTGAACACCCGCTTTGGCCGGGCGGATGAGTGGAAGGCGCGGCTGGAGACCCTGACCGGCCACAGGGTGCTGGATACCCTGCAGGATGTGGAGCCGCTGGGGCCGCGGCAGCTGGCCCGGGCACTGGTGGTGGCCCCCTGCACCGGCACCACACTGGCCCGGCTGGCGGCGGGCCTTTCCGACACGCCGGTCACGCTGGCGGCAAAAAGCCTGCTGCGGGTCGGGTGCCCGGTGCTGCTGGCTGTCTCCACCAACGATGGGCTGGGGGCTTCCGGGGAGAACATCGCCCGGCTGATGCAGCGCAAGCACTATTACTTTGTGCCCTACGGACAGGACGATGCAGCGCAGAAACCCCAGAGCCTGAAGGCGGATCTCACCCTGCTGCCCGCTGCACTGGAGGCTGCCCTGCACGGTCAGCAGCTGCAGCCGGTGCTCCGGGAGTGGAACTGAGGGTTTCTCTTTTCAGAGGGATAAAAATGTGGTATACTATATTATAATATCTTGAGATAGAGGAACTGGAATGAAAAAACACATCGCCATGCTGTGTGCGGTGCTTTTGACCGCACTGGCGGCGTTTGCGCCGGGCGCGGCAGCTGCCGGGCCTGCACTGACGGCTACGGAAGCGTACTGCATCATCGATGCCGACACCGGTCTGGTGCTGGCCCAGCAGAATATGAACGAGGAACTGCACCCGGCATCCATCACCAAGGTGATGACGCTGGGCCTTGCCTGTGAAAAGGCCCAGGGCAAGTGGGACAATGTCAAGCTGACGGTCAGCCACGAGGATGTCTACTCGCTGGCGGGCACCGATTCCAGCCATATCGCCCTGCAGGAAGGGGAGAAAGTGCCCCTGACCGATGCCCTGTATGCCACCATGATGGCCAGCGCCAACGATGGGGCCAACCTGCTGGCCGAATACTTCGGCGGCGGCTCCATTGAAGGCGGTGTGGCCGCCATGAACGCGCAGGCAAAGGAGCTGGGGCTGGAACACACCCACTTTGCCAACCCCCACGGCATCAGCGATGAGGACCACTACACCAGCTGCTATGACATGGCGCAGATCCTGCGCTGGGCGCTGGCCCAGCCCGGGTTCGAGACCCTGTTTACCCGGAACGAGATGTACACCATGGGCCCGACCAATGTCCAGCCCGTGACCCGGTACTTCCACCAGCAGGATAAAATGCGGGTGAGCTCCAGCCGGTACTATATCCCGGCCATCCTGGGCTCCAAGATCGGCTACACCAACATTGCCCGGTACAGCTATGTCTGCCTGGCGGAGCAGAACGGCGTGCGGCTGATCTGCGTGACCATGCAGAGCCAGATCAAGACCGACAAATACAACGATGTCCGCACCCTGCTGGACGATGCCTTTGCCCGCTACACCGGCTACACCGAGATCCCTGCCCAGGGCGTGACCGGGGAGCTGGAAGTGGCGGGCGGCGGCAGCACGCTGGGCACGGTGACGGTTTCTGACCCGGGCGTGAAGCTGCTGCTGGCCGACGGCCTGACCGCAGCGGATGTGTCGGTCACGCTGGAACTGCCCGAACGATACCTCTTGGGGGTTGACCCGGCGGTGTATGCGGTGTATACCATTCATGGGCGGGACGTGCAGGAAACGGCCAGCGTCCGGGTGCCTGCCGCTGTGACCGGGCTGGAGGAGCTGCTGGCCAAGAGCGCCAACGCCACCCTGCCCGCCTCCCGGGATGTGGGGCCGAAGAGGATCGCAGGCGGCCTGCTGGCCATCTCGGTCGGTGCCACCGTGTTGGCTGCCCTTGCGGCGTTCGGCGTGGTGCGGCTGAGGGCGAAGCTCCGCAGGAAACGGAAGGCGAGACATTGACGGCCTCGCCCTCTCAGGCGCTTTGCGCCAGCTCTCCCGAAGGGAGAGCCGATAGCAGCTCATGGTCAGCAGCAGCTGGATCCAGGAGATGCGTTGCCTCTCCCTTTGGGAGAGGTGGCAGCGCGCAGCGCTGACGAAGAGGGTGGGCTTGACAGGCAACGAGCCGTCTGAAAATCGCGCAAAAGCCCGCAAGGACTTTTCCATATACTACAAACAGACAAAATTTTCTGAAAGAAAACAGAGAGGAAAAAGAAATATGGGCAAGTTTACGTTTACTGAGACCGAGATCCCTGGTGTTGTGGTCATTGAGCCGCAGGTGTTCGGTGATGACCGCGGATATTTCATGGAGACCTACCAGAAGGATCAGTTTGCTGCTGCCGGCATCGACAAGGAGTTCGTGCAGGACAACCAGAGCCGCTCCACCCGCGGCGTGCTGCGCGGCCTGCATTTCCAGAAGAACCACACCCAGGGCAAGCTGGTGCGTGTGACCAAAGGCGAGGTCTATGATGTTGCCGTGGACTGCCGCCCCCACAGCGCCACCTTTGGCAAGTGGGTGGGCGTGACCCTGAGCGAGGAGAACAAGAAGATGTTCTATATCCCCGAGGGCTTTGCCCACGGCTTCCTGGTGCTGAGCGATGTGGCCGAGTTCTGCTACAAGTGCACCGATGTCTATGACCCCACCAGCGAGGGCGGCATCCCCTACGATGACCCCACCGTGAACGTGCAGTGGCCCGACTGCGGCTGTGAGCACAAGACCAGTGCAAAGGACAAGCTGCATGAGCCCTTTGCAGCCCAGAAGTTTGAATTCTTTGAAAAGTGGTGATAGCCCGTGGCGAAACTGAAAGGAATGTTCAACGGCTTCTGGCGCTACCGCTATCTGCTGTGGAATCTGGTCAGCCGTGATTTCAAGCTGAAATACCGCCGCAGCGTGCTGGGTGTGCTGTGGAGCGTGCTGAACCCCCTGCTGATGTGCCTGGTCTACTGGGCTGTGTTCAGCAGCCTGATGGATATGCGGGGCAGCGGCATCGACAACTTCCCGGTGTTCCTGATGTGCGGTCAGCTGCTCTTCAACTTCTTCAACGAAGCTACCTCCTCCAGCATGAGCAGCGTGCTCAGCGCTGCCCCCCTGCTGAAAAAGGTGTATATCCCCAAGTATATCTTCCCGCTGGAAAAGTGCTGCTTTGCCATGGTGAACTGCGTGTTCAGCTTTGTGGCCCTGCTGCTGGTGATGATCTTTACCGGCGCGCCCTTCCACCTGACCCTTCTGGAAGCGCTCTACCCGCTTATCACCCTCTTCTTCTTCAGCCTGGGGGTGGGTCTGTTCCTGGCGGCGGCAACGGTGTTCTTCCGGGACATCATGCACATCTGGAGCGTGTTCATCACGGCGCTGCTCTACTTCTCCGCCATCTTCTATGATCCCACCCAGATGACCTTTTCCATCGGCGGGTTCAACATGCAGCAGATCATCAAGCTGAACCCCATGTACTGGTATATCACCGGCTTCCGCCGCACCCTGATGTGGGGCATCCCGCTGGACCTCAACATGTTTGCGGTCTGCGGCATCTGCGCAGTGGTCTCCATGTGGGTGGGCGTGCACATGTTCCGCAAAACGCAGGATCGTTTTGTGCTGCATATTTAAGGAGGGGAGAAGAATGGAACCGATCATCAAAGTGGACAACGTGTCCATGTGCTTCAACCTCTCCACCGAAAAGCACGAGAGCCTGAAGGAATATCTGCTGGCCATGGTGCAGGGCCGCCTGCAGTACGACGAGTTTTACGCCCTGAAGGACGTGAGCCTGGACATCATGCCCGGCGATTTTTACGGTCTGGTGGGCCTGAACGGCTCGGGCAAATCCACCCTGCTCAAGACCATTGCGGGCGTGTACAAGCCCACCAGGGGCAAGGTCACCGTCAACGGCACCATCGCCCCGCTCATCGAGCTGGGTGCGGGCTTTGATATGGACCTGACCGCCCGGGAGAACATCTACCTCAACGGCACGGTGCTGGGGTTCTCGCCCAAGTATCTGGACGAGAAGTTCGACGAGATCGTGGAGTTCAGCGAACTGCAGAACTTTCTGGATGTACCGCTGAAAAACTACTCCTCCGGCATGGTGGCCCGCATCGGCTTTGCCATTGCCACCATCACCAAGCCCGATATCCTGATCGCGGACGAGGTGCTCTCGGTGGGCGACTTCCTGTTCCAGCAGAAATGCGAAAAGCGGATGAAGGAGCTGATGGCAGGCGGCACCACCGTCATTCTGGTGTCCCACTCCATCGAGCAGATCGAGCGGATGTGCAGCAAGGTGGCATGGCTGAGCCACGGCCACCTGAAAATGAACGGCGATACCGAGACAGTCTGCGCGGCCTACAAGGCTACCCAGCGCGGCGAGGCCTGAGCCATGAATGTGCGATTGAAACGTGCCAGAGAGCTGGCAGGCTATGCGGTCCAGCTGACAAAGGACGAGGGGCTGGGCACCATGCTGGCCCGGGGCGCAGGCTTTGTCAGGCGGCGGTGCTTTGGCAAAAAGGCCCGCTACCTGCCCGCCAAAAAGGTGCTGGAAGCCCAGAGAGCCGAAATGGCAGGAAAAAATTTTGAAAACTGCCAACTTTCGACGATTTCCGTGTTGACACCGTTGTATAATACTCCTGAGGTGTTTCTGCGGCAGTTTCTGGATTCCTTCGTGAACCAGACCGCCCCCAATGGTGAGCTCTGCCTGGCGGATGCCTCCGATGCCGCCCACAGCAGTGTGGGGGATATCGTAAGGGAATATCAGGCAAAATATCAACACATCGTATACAAAAAGATCGAAAACAAGGGCATTGCGGCCAACACCAACGCCGCCGCTGAACTGGCATCGGGGGAATATCTGGCGCTGGCCGACCACGATGACATCCTTGCGCCCCACGCCATGTACACCATGGGCCGGGCGATCCGGCAGCTGCGTGAGGCAGGGGAGCCGGACGGCTTCCTGTACAGCGACGAGGCCCTCTTTACCAAAAAGATCGAAAAGCCGCTGGTGGCCCACTTCAAGCCCGATTACGCCCCGGATTACCTGCTCTGCTGTAACTACATCTGCCATCTGGCCGTGTTCCGGCGGGAGCTGTTCGAGCAGGTGGGCGGGGAACGCCCCGAATGTGATGGCAGTCAGGACCACGACCTTTTCCTCCGGCTCATTGAGCAGGTGGGCGGCGCGGCCCATGTGCCGCAGGTGCTCTACTACTGGCGGGTGCACGAAGGCTCGACCTCCGGCGGCACCGATGCCAAGCCTTACGTTGCCAAAGCGGCAAAAAAGGCGCTGGCCGACCATCTGGAGCGCACCGGCCGCACCGGTACCATAGAGGATGGCCTGTACCCCAGCACCTATCGGGTCAGGTGGGATATTGTGGGGGAGCCGAAGGTGAGCATCCTCATCCCCAACAAGGATCACACCGAGGATCTGGAAAAGTGCCTGCAGAGCATCTGGAAAAAGACCACCTGGGACCGGTTCGAGGTCATCGTCATTGAGAACAACTCCACAGACCCGGCCACCTTTGCCTATTACGAGAAGGCCCGGCAGCGGTACGATGGCCTGAAGGTGGTCACCTACCCGGACAAGGGCTTCAACTTCTCGGCCATCAACAACTTTGGCCGGAAAGCGGCAGAGGGCGACTACCTGCTGCTGCTCAACAACGATGTGGAAGTGGTGAACGGCGACTGGCTCACGGAGCTGCTCCGGCAGTGCGCCCACCCCGGCGGTGCGGCGATCTGCGGTGCCATGCTCTGGTACCCGGATGAGACCATCCAGCACGCCGGGATCGTGACCGGTCTGGGCGGCTACGCGGGCCACAGCCACAAGTATAAGAAGAAGGGCGGCAGCGGCTATCTGTTCCGCACCTCTACCGTGCAGGACTTCTCCGGGGTGACCGGTGCCTGTTTGCTGGTAAAGACCGCCGTCTATGACGAGATGCACGGGCTGGACGAGCAGTTTGCCGTGGCCTTCAACGATGTGGACTTCTGCCTGCGGGTGCGGGATGCAGGCTACCGCATTGCCTGGACCCCCTACGCCGAGCTTGTCCACTATGAAAGCAAGAGCCGGGGCGGGGATGAAAAAGACCCCGTCAAGGCGGCCCGCTTTGCGGCGGAGCAGCAGCGGCTCTACACCATCCACGGCAAAGAAAACATTCTGGATGACCCCTACTACAACCCCAACCTGACCCGTGACCGGGAGGATTTTTCGGAGAGCGACGATCTGCGCAGGTTGAAAGAGGGCAGGGTAACGGTAAGATTCCGGGGAGGTACCCTCCAATGAACATCAAGGGACATTTTGAGACCATCACCCGGCATAAACTGCTGGTGATGAAGTATTGCTTTGAATGCGGCCTTTATCGGCAGGGCCTGACCCATGACCTGAGCAAGTACAGCCCCACCGAGTTCATCCCGGGCTGCATCTACTATCAGGGCGACCACAGCCCCAACGAGGCAGAGCGCGCCGCCCGGGGCTATTCCTCGGCATGGCTCCATCATAAGGGCCGCAACAAGCACCATCTGGAATACTGGATCGACTACACAACCAACAAATCTGGTCTGGGCGGCATGAAAATGCCCCTGCGCTATGTCTGCGAGATGGTCTGCGACCGCGTGGCGGCCAGCCGGATCTATCTGGGCGACAAGTACACCGACGCATCCCCGTGGCAGTATTATGAAAAGAGCAAGGATCACTATCTGCTCCATCCCGAAACAAGAGCACTGCTGGAAAAGCTGCTGCTGATGGTCCGGGATCTGGGGCAGGAGCGCACCTTTGCCTACATAAGATTCCTGCTCGGGTGTGAAGATAACGATTAAATAAAATCAAGGAGGCATTGCAATGAAACGTTTCAAAAAAGTTCTGGCACTTGTTCTGGCCGGTGTTCTGGCACTGGCAATGCTGACCGCCTGCGATGGCACCACCACCGACCCGGATAAAATCATGCCGGACGATGGCACGGTCGAAGTGGTTATGACGATCAATAATACCGCAGCCAATAAGGGCCTGGGTCAGGTCGAATACAGTGCAAAATACAGTGCTGTGACCAAGGCATTGCTGGAAAACTGGCTGGAATGGCGTAATGACGGCAGCAATACAAAGTATCGTGAGAATTATGATAAGATCACGGCAGAGCTGGGCAATGTCAAGATCGTGGTTGGTCTGACCAAGGATACAACTCCGCTTGCAGCGCAGGCCAACTATAATCCGGCTACCAGAACCAGCTTCAAATATGATTCGATCTTTGTTGATTCGAGCACATACAATTTGGCTGAAAAAGTCGGTGTGGCATTTGTGACCACCCGTGATGGCACGGTCTATCAGGCTGTTTGCCTGTTCGATGTCCGGTAACAGGATTCCGGCGCAGAACGAACGCTGAAAAACAGAAGGCCCCGGAGGGCGGTGAAAATACCGTTCTCCGGGGCCTTCTGTTGTTAACAAGGAAAAGGCAGGCTTACTGCTCGTTCTCGTAGATGGTGATATAGTGGGGTGCATTCTTGTCCTGCACAAAGAGAAGCGTGCAGGTGAGTGCGGCGGCTAAGAACGTGAAGATGGCAAGCAGAGCTTTGAGAACTTTCATGGTATCCGATCCTCCTTGGCGGGCATGGCCCGGTCGTTCAAATGCGGAGCAGGGGACGTTCCGCAGGGTCATTAGCATCAGTATACCATAATCCCGGCAGAAAGGCAAACGGCAGTAAAGTTGCGTGAAGTTGGTGGTTGTTAATAAAAAAACAATTAGTTAGATACGACTAATCGTTAAAAATGGCAAAGAAAAATGAGGAAATTGCATCATTTTGGTGCTGTTGTCGTTGAACTTCCGGCTGTAAAATGATACAATAACTGTGTTAAGCAGCTGCTGTCCCTGCCGCAGTGCGCCCGCATGAGGGCAGGGGTGGCAATTCAAGCAGAATGGGGGATTTATTCCATGTTGAACAAGCTGAAACGTGCGGCGCTTGGCGCGCATACGCCGCATGACAAGGCAACCGCTGCAAGCAAACCAGTTCCGATGCCTCTGCCCGCGCAGGTACGCATCCTGATGAGCCAGCACATCGGCGCTCCGGCGAAAGCCCTGGTCAAAAAGGGCGACGAAGTGTTTGTTGGCACCAAGATCGGCGAAGCAGGCGGTTTCGTCTCTGCAAATATCCACTCCAGTGTTTCTGGTACTGTGGCCGCTGTGGAACCCTTCCGTCTCTCCAATGGCCGGATGTGCGACTCTGTTGTCATCAAGACCGATGGCAAGCAGACCGTGGACCCTGCCGTGAAGGCACCTGAGGTCACCGACAAGGCCAGCTTCCTGGCAGCCGTGCGTGAGTGCGGCCTGGTGGGTCTGGGCGGCGCAGGCTTCCCGACCGATGTCAAGCTGCAGCCCAAGCAGACCGTGGACACCCTGCTCATCAACGCTTCCGAGTGTGAAGTCTGGCTGACCAGCGACACGCAGGAGATGCTGAACTGCAGCGATGATATCGTCCGCGGCATCGAGGCCGTGCTGAAGTATACCGGCATCCCGAAGTGCGTCATTGGCATTGAGAACAACAAGCCCGAGTGCATCGAGCTGTTGAACCAGAAGACCAAAGACAAGCCCGCCATCGAGGTCAAGGCACTGCCCAGTGTTTACGGCACCGGCGCAGAGCTGATCCTGATCGAGAAGTGCCTGGGCCGCGAGGTGCCGCACGGCGGTCTGCCCGCAGATGCAGGTGCCATTGTGATGAACGTGACCTCTGTTTCTACCCTGGGCAAGTACCTGGCTACCGGTATGCCGGTGGTCAGCCGCTGCATCACCGTGGACGGCGATGCCTGCGCAAAGCCCCAGAACCTGATCGTTCCCGTGGGCACTGCCTACGAGGATGTTCTGAACGCTGCCGGCATCAAGGGCGGCGTGGAGCTGGGCAAGGTGGTTGCCGGCGGTGCCATGATGGGCCCCGCTGTGGAGAACCTGAGCTACCCCACCACCAAGACCACCTCCGGCCTGATCATGCTCAGCGCCGCTGCTGCAGAGCCCCCGCAGGTCAACCCCTGCATCCGCTGCGGCCGCTGCGTGGAGTACTGCCCCATGGGTCTGGAGCCCGTGGAGGTCAACCAGGCTTACGCTGCCCGCGACGTTCAGGAGCTGGGCAAGCTGCATGTTGATTACTGCTTCAACTGCGGCTCCTGCACCTTTGTCTGCCCGGCAAAGCGCCCCTGCACCCAGATGATGGGCCTGGCAAAGGCGTTCTACCTTGGTGAAATCAAAAAAGGAGGCAATAAGTAATGGATACGAAGCTTATTGTTTCGGCCTCCCCGCACCTGCGCAGTGAGGAAACGACCCAGAGCCTGATGGCCAACGTGATCGTTGCCCTGTGCCCCTGTGTGGTGGCCTCTGCAATCATCTTTGGTGCGCGTGCCCTGCTGGTCACCGCAGTGTCCGTTGTGGCATGTGTGGCCTTTGAGTGGCTGTACTGCAAGCTGCTGAAGAAGGCAAACCCCATCAGCGACCTGTCCGCTGTGGTTACCGGCATCATTCTGGCCATGAACGTGCCCGTGGGCATGCCCATCGGCCAGCTCATCATCGGCGACCTGGTTGCCATCATCGTGGTCAAGCAGCTGTTCGGCGGCATTGGCATGAACTTTGCAAACCCTGCACTGGTCGGCCGTATCGTGCTGTTCATCAGCTTTGCCGGTTCCATGAACAATTGGGTGTTCCCCGATGCAGCGGTTGACCAGCTGTCCAGCGCTACCCCGCTGGCTGTGGCTGACACCAGCAAGCTGAGCCTGCTGGATCTGTTCATGGGCGTGCACGGCGGTGTTCTGGGCGAGACCTGCGCTCTGGCCATCCTGCTGGGCCTGATTTATATGGTGGCCACCAAGACCATCAGCATCGCCATCCCCGCTTCTTACATCGGCAGCATGTTTATCTTCTACCTGATCTCCACCGGCAGCCTGCACGGCGCACTGGTCGGCATCCTGTCCGGCGGCCTGATGTTCGGTGCTGTGTTCATGGCAACGGACTATGTTACCAGCCCCTTTACCCTGAAGGGCAAGCTGATCTACGGCCTGTGCCTGGGCATCGTCACCTTCGCCATCCGTCAGTGGGGCAGCTACGCTGAGGGCGTTTCCTTCGCGCTGCTGTTTATGAACCTATGGGTCCCCTTTATCAACGATTGGACCCGTCAGACTCCTTACGGCTATGTTAAGCCTGCAAAGAAAGCAAAGGAGGGTGCTGGCAAATGAATAAGAATTCTTCCTGGGAGACCAGTGTAAAGCCTGTTGTTGTGCTGAGCGTGATCGCACTGATCGTCAGCCTGCTGCTGGCCATGGTCAACTCCTTTACGGCTCCCATCATTGAGGATAACCAGAAGGCCGCAACGCTGGCTGCCTATGTGGACGTAATGCCCACCGTTTCCAGCGCCTCCGATCTGGAGGAAGTGACCGACTACACCACCGAGAACATCACCGGTGCTGTAAAGGCCACCGACGGCTCCCTGGCCATCAAGGCTGAGGAAAAGGGCTTTGACGGCGGCATCCTGTCCGTCATCATCGGCTTCGACACCAACGGCACTGTCACCGGCATCTGGGTGGACGCTTCTACCCAGACCAAGGGCATCGGCAGCAACGTTGCCACCGACAGCTTCCTTGCTCAGTTCGATGGCATGGATGGTACCCAGAACATCACCCTGGGCCAGGGCTACGACGCATACAGCGGCGCAACCATTTCCTCTAAGGCTCTGTTTGCCGCCATCAACGATTGCATCAACTGCTACAACGAGTTGGCATAAAGGAGGTTGGTAAGAAATGGCAAGCGAAAACAAGTCCAAGGTAAGCATCCTTACCAACGGCATCATCAAAGAAAACCCCGTTCTGCGTCTGGTTCTGGGCACCTGCTCCTGCCTGGCTGTTACCACGGCAGTTTCCAGCGCGCTGGGCATGGGCGCAGCCTTCACCTTCGTGCTGGTGTGCTCCAACATCCTGATCTCGCTGCTGCGCAACGTGATCCCCGCTAAAGTCCACCTGCCCTGCTACATCGTCATCATTGCAGGCTTCGTGACCATCGTTCAGATGGTGATGCACGCCTACATGGACAGCCTGTACACTGCACTGGGCGTGTTCCTGCCCCTGATCGTTGTCAACTGCATCATTCTGGGCCGTGCCGAGATGTTTGCCTGCAAGAACAATGTGGTGGATTCCGCACTGGACGGCATCGGCATGGGCATCGGCTACACCCTCACCGTGGTGCTGATGGCCTCCATCCGTGAGATCCTGGGCAGCGGCACCTGGCTGGGCTTCCAGGTCCTGCCCGAGAGCATGGCCAAGATGAGCATTATGACCCAGGCTCCCGGCGCATTCTTCTGCTACGGCGTGCTGATGGCCGGCTGCGTCTGGCTGGAAGGTAAGCTGGATGCCCGCATCGAGCGCAAGAGCTGCTGCGACCTCGACAACCTGAAGAAGGAGGCAGAATAAGATGTTAGTCAAACTTGCTGCGATCTTCTTCAGCATGATCCTGGTGAACAACTACGTGCTGGTGAAGTTCTACGGTATCTGCCCGTTCCTGGGCGTTTCCAAGAAGCTGGATTCCTCCATTGGTATGTCCGGCGCTGTTATCTTTGTTATGCTGGTGGCAACGGCTGTCACCTTCCCCATCCAGATCTTCATTTTGAACCCCGCTGACCTGGGCTACCTGCAGACCATCGTGTTCATCCTGGTCATTGCAGTGCTGGTGCAGTTCATCGAGATCTTCCTGAAGAAGTATGTTGTTGCACTGTACAATTCTCTGGGCGTTTACCTGCCCCTGATCACCACCAACTGCTGCGTGCTGGCCGTGACCATTCTGGTCGTGGACGACTACGGCGCAGACGTTGCTACCCTTGGCTTTGCCGCTGCCTACATTGAGGCTCTGGTCTGCGCCGTGGGTGCAGGTGTCGGCTTTATGCTGGCCATGGTCATGTTCAGCGGCGTGCGCAAGCGTGTGGAAGCCTGCGATCCCCCGGCACCCTTCAAGGGCCTGCCCATCACCCTGATCGCAGCAGCCATCACCAGCCTGTCCTTTATGGGCTTCGGCGGCCTCGTCGAAAACCTGTTCAACGTGACGCTGTAAGGGAGGAACAGGATTATGAATATTGTATCTGCTGTGATCCTCTGTACCATCGTGGGCGCGATCGGTGCCGTTGTTCTGGTGCTGGCCGCAAAGTTCATGGCGGTTGAGGAAGACCCCCGTATTGAAGAAGTTTCTGCCTGCCTGGCCGGTGCAAACTGCGGCGGCTGCGGCTACGCCGGCTGTGCCGACTACGCAAAGGCCGTTGTTATGGACGGCGTTCCCTGCGACAAGTGCGCCCCCGGCGGCCCCAAGGCTGCTGCCGCCATTGCCAAGATCATGGGCGGTGAGGCAAGCGCTGTGGAGAAGAAGGCTGTGGTCCAGTGCCAGGGCAACTCCGAGCACTGCAAGCCCAGCTACGAGTACAAGGGCATCCAGACCTGTGCCGCTGCTGCCACCCTGTACGGCGGCCCCAAGACCTGTACCTTTGCCTGCATCGGCCTGGGCGACTGCACCAAGGTGTGTAAGTTCGATGCCATCCACATTGTGGACGGCGTGGCTAAGGTGGACAAGGACAAGTGCACCGGCTGTGGTGCCTGCGCCAACATCTGCCCCAAGCACGTCATTATGATCGACGCAGGCGGCCCCCGCAAGCCCGTGGTCATGTGCTCCAATCAGGATAAGGGCCCCGTTGCCATGAAGGCCTGCACCACTTCCTGCATTGCCTGCGGCATGTGCGAGCGCACCTGTAAGTTTGATGCCATCCACGTTGTGGACGGCGTGGCCCGCATCGACTACGACAAGTGCAAGGGCTGCGGCATGTGTGCCCAGAAGTGCCCCAAGCACATCATCCTCTTCCCGCTGAAGGATGATCCGAATCCCCCCAAGCCCGTGGTGAAGCAGGCTCCGAAGCCCGCTGCCGCTCCTGCCGCTCCGGCAGAGCCCGCCGCAAAGGCTGAGGAAGCAAAGGCTCCCGAAGCCCCCAAGGCTGAGTAAGCGGAACCCATTGTAATATGGTAAAGCGCCCCCATTGCTCCTTTGAGTGATGGGGGCGCTTTTCTATGCTGGGGGACGGGCTCACCCTCTCAGTCTCGCTTCGCTCGCCAGCTCCCCCGAAGGGGGAGCCCTTGGCATAAGATTCACTTTTCGATCTTTTCGCCTATCGGCTCCAAGAACGACTTCTGCCGCAAGGTTTCCACCTCATCCGGCACTTCGTGCCACCTTCCCCTCGAGGGGAAGGCTTTGCGCCAGCAGGGCAAACAGGAGCGAAGCCCTTGGCATGGCGGAAAGTTTTGTGCGAAACTGTTGACATTTCACCAAGCATCGCATATAATATAGATGCGAAGTTAAGAATTTGCGACCGTGGATTCACCTCCAAGGAGCAAAGCAGAAACGCCCCCGGTATTGCAGTACCGAGGGCGTTTCTGTGCTTATGGATCAGTGCTTACTGGGTTTGAAGAACTGTTCATCAAGCCACTTGCAGATGTAGTAAGCGATTACACTTGCTGCGATGGACAGTGCGAAATTAAGAACAAACGCGAACATGGATTCAATCACCTCCCTCCCGCTGAGGGAAGAGCGGCCCAGCAAGTACAGGATAACATAAAACCACCCGATTTTCAAATTTTTTCAAAAAATCTCAAAAAAAGTGAAAGGAATCTGCGTTTCATGTATTATAGAGAGTGAAACTGCGAATATACAACACAAAACTGCGTGATATATCAATGCGGCGGGCGTGCGGATAAGTCGGACTGTTCTACTCCCCGCAATGATATTGCGACGGTTCATAACGTGCTGTATATCGCAGAATATTTTGTCTGAAAAGGGGAAGGGAAAATAAAATTTCACTATTGAAAATACTGGATATACATGCTATTATTACGATAATGATGTGTCTGGTAAAAATAACCTGCCAAGGGAAAGAAAACCGACAAAAGTTGGATATCTTTTCCTCCGGTTTTGCCAAAAATACTATGATGCAGGGAGGGCTCCACTGTGCGGAAAAATCATCACGGAAAAAAAGATAGGCTGGTGAAGCGCGTTTTTGCGCTTTGTCTGGCGCTTGCGGTCATCTGCACCTGCCTTGTGCCGGTGTTTGCAACGGAGGGTCTGAGCGATCTTCAGGTTGAGAAAGAACTCCCCGGAACCAGCGAGGAGGAAGCTGCCGGTTTCGGCGACGATTTCCCTGCCGTGGACGACGGTGAGCCGCGCGAAGTGTACGATGACAGCGAAGCTGCCGGTTTCGGCGAGGAGGAAGCCTCCCGGCCCGTAGAGGGCGGCGAGGACAACCTCGACGGCGGCCCCACCGTTACGGATTCGGAGTGGGGCACCGTTATTGACTACGGCACCAGCACCAGCACCAGCACCGACACCAGCTCCAGCACCGAGACCCAGTGGTCCGGCGAGGACGACGTGGTGGAAAAGCCTGATGACAAAGTGGTCGTTTCCGGCGACGAGATCAAAAAGCTGCAGGATATGGTGGTCTACCGCTTCTGGCTGAAGGAGCTGAACACCCTTGACCTGCAGGACATTACCGCTCAGGCACAGATCAACAATATGACGGAGAGCGAGTATCTGGCCCGGAACGGTGAGGTTTTGTGGAACCTGTACTTCATTCAGGCTGTGCCCCGGGCAGAGACCATCGCGGATTACAGCAGCTACATCAATACCCCCTCCTCCAACCGGGACCCCAAGGGCGAACTGCGGCTGTTTGACTACTGGTACACGCTGGACGAGTTTGGCAACCGGGTGCGCCTGAACCTCACCGACCCCACCAGCAACATTCTGGACGACAAGACCACCACCGTGAACGTCTACGCCGCATGGAAGGACGGTACCGTTGGCTCCGATGAGGAAGAGGACGTGGATCACGAGGATCTGGTGGACAAGAACCCCGTGCCTGTGGATCTGACTGCCAAGGCCTCTGCTTCCTACGAGGACGAGGAAGGTAACCCGAAAACCACAACCCTGCCGGTGGAGGTGAAAAACCTGCCCTCTGCCGCCCATAGCCTCAGCGTCAGCCACATGGGCGATGAGTCCATGCAGCAGTTCTACGAGAAGCACTCGAATGATTTTGGAGAGATGCTTCCCATTCTGGGCCTGAAGATCTCCCCCAAGAACGCCAAGGGCGAAACGGTGCAGCCTGCCAAGGGTGATGTTGCTACCGTTACTGTTTCTGGCTTGAACGAACTGCCGGATGTCGCGGCAATGGAAGAAGCGGGAGCGCTCACTGCCGATGCGCTGAAGGTGCTCCACCTGAAAGACGACAATACCGTGGAAAAACTGGATGTTGTCAGCTATGAGAATGGTACCCTGACCTTTGAGACCTCCAGCTTCAGCCCCTTTGTGATTGCGCTGGAATACCCGGATCAGGGAAGTGAAGAGTTCGATGATGACGGCATTGAGATCGTCAGCATTGAGATTGATGGCGTTGAGTACCCGAATGTGAATGATGGAATTGCTACGATCAGTAGCATTCAGGGTGATACAAAAGTTCCGGTTGGTGCAACGATTACACTGCATTCCAATAACGGAAAGAGTATTTATTATCATAAATGGATAGTTACAAAAGGTACAGCTGAGTTTGTTGGTTCAGTTGAGGGATGGGGCGATAACTATAAAACCGTGAAGCTAAAGCTTACCACGGCAGGCCATGTGCAGATTAAGCATCGCTATGGTAAAGCTAAGGATAAGCTAACTAGTGGTGATACACTGGATGATATTGAGGTTGTGAACACTACAACGACATCTTCTTACAATCTTTATGTTTACACGCAGGTTTTGGGCTATTCGGGTGATTACTATGGTAATAAAGCTGAAAATAAAGCGTGGAACGGCATGGCCGTTGGTACGATTTCAAATGTAGATGCTCCGAGTAAATACAATAAACGTACCTCAATTTATGACACGGCCGTTATTGCTACGAAGTTGGGAACTGAAATTATAGTTGATTCTGGACAGTTTCCTGTGATTCCGATTAAACAGGATGGCAAATACAAGGACTACTATTACGAATCACTCCCGAAAGAAATCCAAAAGGAAATTGAGAAGGATCCAACGAAAGCGAATACTGTAGGCACGTACACAATTGAATGGTACGAGGTCGTTGCTGCGGGTGGAGCCAATACTGGCAAAAACGGCGAGGATGGAGACTGGACGGGTGAAGAGAACTATAAACCCACATACACGAAGGGCATATATAAATCTCCGATTTCGTCGGTCAGTGATAAAAAAATGACGTACCATCTGGATGGTTTGATAGTGCTCCATGATACAACGCACATCAACGTCAAGTTTATGGTTCAGGATGTGGGTAAAGATACCTTTGCTCTAGTGCGTGATTATGGCGGAGCATTTACTGTCCCAGAAGGGAGTACTTCGATTTCGCTGAAAGCGATTGCCCGCCCGGATGTTATTGGTGAAGGTCAGACTGAAGCAACCTGCCCGAAAACTAAAACAACCCCAGATGGTACAGTTTACACCTTTGATGGTTGGTATACAAATCAGGACTGCACGGAAGGTAGCAAGTTTGATTTTGATGAAGATACCATTAAAGAAGATACAACTTTCTACGCAAAGTATGTGCCTGCTTCTGCAAACCTGACCGTCTCCAAAACCGTTACCGGCAAACTTGGCGACACCAACAAAGCCTTTACCTTTACAATTACCAAAGCTGATGGCACAGCGGCAAATATCACTGATACCAATATTGAGATTAGTGAAGCAGATCGTGCAAAGGTTGAATGGAAAGGTAATGGTCAGTTTACGCTGAAAGACGGAGCTTCGATTATCTTCAAGAATCTACCGAGCGGCCAATACAAGGTTGTAGAGGATAATTATTCAGGCGAAAAGTACGAGACCAGCTATGTGGTTGATTCCGGAACACCTGAGAATAGGCGAGAAGCAAGTGTGACGATTGGTACGGACGCTAAGACGATTGCCTTTACCAATAATTGCACCCTGCAACCTGACCTTGGTGTCCTCCTCGACACCCTGCCTTACATTGTCATCCTTGCTGTGGTGGCTGGCGGCGTGGCCCTGCTGATGCTGCGCAAGCGCCGTAAGGAAGATGACTAAAGGGGGCTGACCGCATGGCGAAGAAGAAAGCGCCCCAGCGGCTGGCCGGTGCAGAGGAAAGCTGTATCAGCCCGGAGCAGGAAGCGATCATCCAGTGGTTCCGGACGGTGAAATTCCGCAAGAACCTGCTGGGCGGCGTGGACGAAGCGGCAATGTGGAAGAAGCTGGAAGAGCTTTACGCCCTGTACGAAGCCGCCATCCGCGCCGAGCGCACAAGGTACAGTGTGCTGCTGGAAACCTCTCCGTCAAAGCCTGATGGCTTTGCCACCTCCCCTAGTAGGGGAGGCAAGACAGGTGCTGCGCAGCCGGAAGCATCTGGCACCGGTGAACCCGGGAACGTAAACCTGGCTCCCGCCAAAGTTGACAGTTTTGCCAAGGGCTCCCCTACTAGGGCAACAACGACGACCGCCGCCAGTGGCGGAAACAGGGAGGAGCTGTTGGGGCAGCGGCCAGCAGGACGCGAGTGCAAAACTTTGCACGAAGCGGACGCTGGGAGCCGCAACCCGGACGCTGTCACGGCGAAGCCCGTGACTGAGAGGTTTAACCCGGAATCTGACAGCTCTGACCCCCAAAAGGAGGCGCATTCCGATGCACCCGCTGGACAATGAAGCCCTGAAGCTGGGGGCAAAGGCGGTGCGCCGCCGCAGGCTGGACGCTGAGAACCGGCAGGATTTTATCAGCCTGCTGGGCCGCGTTGTGGTGATCCTGCTGTGCGCCTGGGTGCTGTTCACGCAGGTGTTCCTGCTCACGCAGGCCAAGGGCAGCAGCATGTTCCCCGCGGTAAAGGATGGCGACCTGCTCATCTGCTACCGCCTGCAAAAAACCTACGCAAAAAACGACGTTGTGGTCTACACCCAGGGCGGCAAGCTCCGGGTGGGCCGCATCCTTGGGCGCGAGGGCGACCTTGTGGCTCTGGACGACAGCGGCACCCTTGTGGTGAACGGCGCGGTGCAGAGCGGCGAGATCCTCTACCCCACCTACGCAAAAGACGCGCTGGAGTACCCCTACACGGTGCCGGAAGGCTGCTTTTTTGTGCTGGGCGATTACCGCACACAATCCGAGGACAGCCGGGACTTTGGCCCGGTTCCGCTGGAGGATGTGCAAGCAAAAGTAATTACACTACTGCGGCGACGCAGTTTGTAATACCACGGAAGCCGGAAGAAGCTGCCGGCATCCTGCCTGTGAACCGCGGAGTTTGGGCCGCGGCGCAGGAGTACGAACTATTTCTTACTAGGGAGGAATAACAATGAAACTGAAGAAATTCTTCGCGGGCGTTCTGGCTGCCGCCATGATGCTCACCGTCGGCGCAACCGCAGCGTTTGCGACTGGGTCCACCATCACGCTTGATGGCAAAGAGTATTCTGATGCACAGACTGTTACTGTGAAAAAGGTCTATAAGCTGGAAGGCAATGGTAGCAATGCAAAAGAGACTTTTACTCTGGCGCAGGTTGGTAATGGTGTAGTCAAGAGCGGCGATGCAACTTCTGCACCGGAGCTGGGCACAATCACTGGTGCTACGTTTGAGGCAGGCACCGCAACAGCTGAGGGCGACATTACTATTGCCCTGCCTGAGTACACGAAAGTTGGCGTGTATGAGTACACTCTGAAGGAAGTTTCTACCAATAAGTTTGCTGGTGTTTCTTACTTTGAGGGTAGCATCAAACTGGTTGTGAGTGTTGTTAATGGCACTAATGGTCAGCTGCGCGTGGCTGCTGTCCATACTGAGGGTTATGATGCTCAGGGCAATTATCTGGGAGCCAAGAGCGATACCTTCACTAACACATACTCTGCAAATAGCATCGCCGTTACCAAAACTGTTGAGGGCAATCTGGGTGATAAGACCAAGGAATTTGGCTTTACCATTGACTTTGAAAAAGCTGATAACGAGAGTGCACCTACCGGTATCACTTATACCGTGGGTGATGAAACGAAGACGGTTAGCTTCGGTGCGGACGGCAAGGCTCAGGTTAAGTTCACTCTGAAGAATGGCCAGACCCTGAATTTTGTAAATGTTCCCAAGAGTGTTAAGTATACTGTAACTGAGGACGACTACACGAATATGAATGATCCCACTAAGGGCTACACGACTACGGTTTCTGTGAATGATGGCAATTCTACGACGAGCCTGACCTCTAATGTGCAGACTATGACGAAGGATGCAGCTACTGTTGCATTTACGAATACTAAGGGCGCTACCATCGACACCGGCGTTATCCTCGACAACGCTCCTTACATTGCACTGCTGGCCATCGTTGCCATTGGTGGTGTGGCCCTGATGCTGAACAAGCGCCGCCGCGACGAGGAGTAATTGCTCGCGGTAGATTAAACCCCACCGTCATCCCTTGCGGGATGCCACCTGTCCGGGTTGCGGCACCCAGCGTCCACATCGTGCAAAGCACTCGTGTCCTGCTGGCCGCTGCCCCAACAACTCCTCCCTGTTTCCGCCACTGGCGGCGGTCGTCGTTGTTGCCTACTAGGGGCGGCCTTGGCAAAACCGTGAAGCTTTGCGCCATGCCAAGGGCCCCCCTATTAGCGGGGGCTGGCACGCGAAGCGTGACTGGGGGGTTATCCCAGCACAAACCTATCGAATAACCACTTATTTGAATTTGCTTAACCGGAGGTGGGCTGTATCAACTGGCAGAGAAAAGCGTTGAGGGCAGCCGACTTTCTGGTGAGCACGGTGGTCGTGCTGTTCCTGGTGGTCGCCGGGGCGTATTCAGCCTATGCCCTGTGGGACAACTCGCAGGTGTACGCCGCCGCAGACAATGTTCAGGCAGAGCTTTTGCAGTTCAAGCCCAAGGCGGGCGCGGATAACGGCGCAAGCTTTGAGGAGCTGCTGGGCATCAACCCGGATGTCTGCGCGTGGGTCACACTGGACAACACCGCCATCGACTACCCTGTGGTACAGGGCGAGGACAACTTTACCTATGTGAACACCGATGTCTACGGTGATTTCTCGCTGGCAGGCAGCATCTTTCTGGATGTGAACTGCGACAAGAACTTCACCGACCCTTACTCTCTGCTGTATGGTCACCACATGGAAGAGAGCAAGATGTTCGGTGATCTGGATCTCTACAAGGACGCAGAGTTCTTTGCAGAGAACACCACCGGTGAGCTGATCCTGCCCGACCGCACCTATGATCTTAAAACCTTTGCATGTCTGCTGGTCCCTTCGTCTGAGAGCGCGATCTTCCAGCCCCAGCGCTGGGACAGCGACCTGCAGGGGTTGTACACCTTTGCGCAGGAGAACGCCCTGAACCTGAACACCGAAACGCTGGCCGCCATGAAAGCGGCGGGCGATGACGCTCAGGTGCTGGCGCTGTCCACCTGTTCAACGGAGTTTACCGATGCACGCACCATTCTTCTGGCGTGGATGATCCCGTCCGCGTCGGATTCATAAAGGAGAGGATGAAATGAGGTTCCGTAAAATCGCGGCAGTACTCCTGACGCTTGCGTTGGGGTTCTGCCTGTGTCAGCCGGCGGCATTTGCGGCCACCGCGGCTGACCAGCATACACAGCTGCAGGAGCTTCCGGTTTCCATTCAGTCCACGGGGGAAACACCTCTCCCAAAGGAAACACTGACTGTGGAACTTGAGGCTGTGGACAATGCGCCCCTGCCCGAGGTGACCACTCTGGAGATCACCGACGGCGAGACCGGCAGCTTTGGCCCCATCAACTACACCAAGCCCGGCTATTACGTTTACACCGTGCGCCAGCGCGCCGGTGTCAACACCCGCGGCACCTACGATGAAACCGTGTACTATCTGCGCGTTTCCGTGGTGTGGGACAACGACAAGCTGGTGGCCCGGATGGCTGTGCACACACAGGCCGACCTGATGGACGAAAAGGTGAGCAGCATCACCTTCAACAACAGCTACAAGGCCATCGAGACCCCGTACTACCCGGACCCGTATGACCCTGACCCCGTCACCCCGCCCACCCCTTCCACGCCGGAGAACCCGGCCCCGGCAGATGCCCGCCCGACCGTGACTGAAACCACCACCCCTAGTGCACCGGAGCCCACCGCCCCGGCCAGCGTGGTGGCGGATGCCCGCCCGGCCGAAGGCCCCAAACTGATCCAGACCGGTCAGCTGAACTGGCCCATCCCTGTTCTGACGGCAAGCGGTCTGGTGCTGGTGGCCGTGGGTGCCTACCTGATGGAGCGCAGCAAGAAACGTGAAAAGAATGCGTAAAGTATCCCCCGGGCTTGTCTGCATCGTGCTGGGTGTGGTGCTCCTGCTGGCGGCTGGCGGCCTGTACGCCTACAACCGCTACGAGGATGCCCACGCCGGTGCTGAGGCCCAGACCGTGGTGGCCGACCTTCAGCAGAAGGTGGAGACCCCGGAACCGGAGGCAGAGAGCGGCCCCCTGGACCCCGAGCTCCCGGTGGTGGAGATCGACGGCAACGAATATGTGGGTGAGATCTCCATCCCCGCCATCGGCATTGACCTGCCGGTGATGAGCGAGTGGAGCTACCCCCGCTTGAAGATCGCCCCCTGCCGCCAGTTCGGTTCTTCCCGCACCGATGATCTGGTCATTGCGGCGCACAATTACGAGAGCCATTTCGGCAAGCTGACCTCCCTCACAGCGGGGGACAGCGTTACCTTCACCGATATGGACGGCATCGTGAATGAGTACGTCGTGAACAAGGTCGAAGTGCTTGACCCCCACAGTGTGGAGGAAGTGGAACACAGCGGCTACGCCCTGGTGCTGTACACCTGCACCTATGGCGGCAAGACCCGTGTCACCGTCTTCTGTGATCGTGCATCGTAAAAATCAAGGCTGAAAAACAAAAAGAAGCCCCGACATTCGTCGGGGCTTCTTTTTTACTATGTGGGAACTCCCTCCGTCATTGCTGACGCAATGCCACCTCCCTCTCAGAGAGAGGCTTTTCGCTGCCGTAAGGCTCCCTCCTAGAGGGAGCTGTCGCCGGAGGCGACTGAGGGAGTTACTGTTTTTTCCACCGCCGCATCACGCCCATGCCCAACGCATAGGGGCCGGTGTGCACGGCAATGGTGCAGCCGATCTGCAGCAGGACAACATTGCACTCGCAGGCGGGGTACTTGGCGCGCAGGGCGGCGCGGGTCTGCATCCAGAGCCGCTTGCCCTCGTCGGCATCGTAGCCGTAGCCCACCGTGATGCAGTAGTCATCGGGCGTGCCGTTGTGTTCGGCCAGATAGGTCATCAGCAGGTCGAGGGCCTTCTCAAAGCTCTTCTGGCGGCCGCGGGCCACGCCGGCGGAGAAGATCTCGCCCTCCTTGAACAGGATCATGGGCTTGATGCCCAGAATGTTGGCGGCACGGCCCGTGACTTTGCCGATGCGCCCGCCCTTGATGAGGTAGTCCAGATTACCTACCGTGAAGAAGATCTGGTTGGTGATCTTTTCCGCTTCCAGCCAGGTCACGGCTTCGTCCAGCGTACAGCCTGCATCCCGCATGGCCACTGCGTTTTCCACCACGATGGACTCGGTCACGGTGGCGGCGGTGCTGTCAATGACCTCGATCTTAGCATCGGGGAAATCCTCCAGCACCAGCTCCCGGGCGTTGCGGGCACTGCCCACGCAGCCGCTCATCTTGCTGGTAAAGCAGATGCAGAGCACCGGGCGGCCCGCCTCGGCATGGGCCCGGAAGGCGGTTTCAAAATCCTCCAGCGAAGGCAGGCTGGTCTTGGGGTAGGCCGCGGGGTTATCTACCATGAACTGGTAGAAATCGCGCACGGCGATCTCCTTGCCTTCCTTGCGGTAGTGCTCACCGTCCAGCGAGACATAGAAGGGGATGATCTCAATATTCAGTGTTGCGGCCGTCTCAGGGGTCAGGTCGCAGGCGCTGTCCGTGATGATATCAAACATAGTCACGTTTCCTTTTCAATGCGGCGGGTTCTGTGGCGCGGATCAGACGTTGTGGTGGATGTAGGCCTCACGCTCGGCACCCACGGAGATGTAGGTGATCTTGCAGCCAATAGCCTTTTCCAGATACTCAACGTAATCGCGGGCTTCCTGGGGCAGATCCTCCCACTTGCGGGCGGCAGTGATATCGCAGTGCCAGCCGGGCAGATACTCCACCACGGGCTGTGCGGTGTCCAGAGCCATGCCCATGGGGAAGCGCTTGGTGATGGTGCCGTCGGTCAGCTTGTAGCCGGTGACCATGGGGATCTTCTCCATGTAGTCCAGCACGTCCAGCAGGGTCAGGGCAACCTCATCGCAGCCCTGGCAGAACACGCCGTAGTGGCTTGCCACCAGGTCGATGGGGCCGACGCGGCGGGGACGGCCGGTGGCTGCACCGTACTCGTGGCCAGCCTCACGCAGGGCGTGCTTCTCTTCCTCGGTCATGGCCAGCTCAGTGACAAAGGGGCCGTCGCCCACGCAGGAGGAGTAAGCCTTCATCACGCCGATGCTGTTGGTCAGCTTATGGCCCGGGATGCCTGCGCCGATGGGAGCGTAAGCGCCGATGACGTTGGAGGAGGTGGTGTAGGGGTAGATGCCGAAGTCGATGTCGCGCAGAGCGCCCAGCTGGGCCTCGAACAGCACCTTCTTGCCGGCGGCATCTGCGTCAGCCAGATACTGGCCCACGTCGCAGATGTAATCCTTGAAGATGGCGGCATACTTCTCCAGCCATGCCCACATCTCGTCCACGCTGATGGGAGCGGAGTGGTAGCTGCCCTCCATCACCAGGTTCTTGGAATCCACCATGGTCACCAGGCGCTTCTTCACGCTGTCGTCCAGGTGGAGCAGGTCGCCCATGCGCAGGGTCTTCTTCATGTACTTGTCACCGTAAGTGTAGGCGATGCCGCGCTTGGTGGAGCCGAACTGTGCGCCGGTCTTGGCCAGGCGGGCCTCTTCCAGGCCGTCCTGATCGACATGGTAGGGCATGGTGATGGTGGCCCGGTCGGAGATCTTCAGGTTATCGGGGGTGATGGAAATGCCCTGCTCCCGCAGCTTGTTGATCTCGCCGTCCAGATGGTGCGGGTCGATGACCATACCGTTGCCCATCACGCAGACAACGTTGGGGCGCAGGATGCCGGAGGGCAGCAGGTTCAGCACGAACTTGCCGCGCTCGTTCTTCACGGTGTGGCCTGCGTTGTTGCCGCCCTGATACCGTGCAACGATGTCATACTCCTGGCTGATCAGATCGACCATGCGGCCCTTGCCCTCATCGCCCCAGTTGATACCCGTAATTGCAGTAAGCATAATAAATGACCTCTTTATCATTTTTTCAAAAGACAGCCTTTTCCGTGCACCTTGCCCGGGA